>CAJIBW010000449.1_pt1 | contig 14349 bp, 13 predicted proteins | sample 9199441 | NCBI WGS metagenome assembly CAJIBW01 (sample SAMEA7708313, study PRJEB35096) | sediment metagenome | biome: marine neritic benthic zone biome [ENVO:01000025]; feature: sediment [ENVO:00002007]; material: shallow marine sediment [ENVO:03000034] sea grass bed [ENVO_01000059] ... | reverse complement strand
TTCAGACCATCGCAGCGTACGCCGAGACCCAAGACTGCCGTAGCGTCTTCATTCGCCGCTACTTCGGCGAGGCTCGTCCACAAAAATGCGGCATCTGCGATAACTGCCGCCGCTAGGGTTGCCTACAAACGTTCCAGGTGCGCCACTAGCTTGGGAACAATTCGCTCGTGCGCGTCTTCTTGCAGGTAGTGCCCGGCATCGGGTAAGCGCAGCACGTCGGCGTTTGGAAAGGCAGGGAGCCAAAGATCATCGAGGTACTGCGGAAGAAACGCGATGTCTTTCATGGCCCAGGCGATCATCGTGGGCTTGTCCCTCAGCGACGCGAGTCCCTCCTCGACTTCTCCCATGAAATCCGCGACACGCCCCGTGGAGTCCGCCGGGATTTCACGAGGAAAGACCAGAATCGCGGTGCGGGACGAGTACGTCGGGTGAGGCGCTAGATACGCAGCGCGCATCTCGGGGGTGATTCGGTCCTGGTGCATGATGCCGGCCTTGAACAGAAACCCGCGGACGAACATGTGACCGCCCTTGACCATGATTTCGCCGATGCCAGGCGTGCGGAAAAGCCGCAAAGGGACCGGCAACTCTACTTTTCCCGGGGGCCGATGGGCGAACGTGTTGAGCACGCAGAGCGCGGCGATGCGATCGGGGTGCCGCGTCGCCCAGTAGAACCCGAGGGCGCCCCCCCAATCTTGCGAGACGAGCGTCGCGTCGTGAAGGTCGAGCGACTCCAGCAGGGCCTCGAGCCGTTTCGCGTGGCGCGGCACCTGGTAGAGCTCCGCTTTGTCGGGCTTGTCCGAGCGCCCGAACCCCAAATGGTCGGGCACGATGCACCGATAGCCCGCGGCGACCAAGGGAGGAATGAAATTGCGATAGAGATACCCCCAGGTCGGGTTGCCGTGCACCATCACCACGGGCTTTCCATCGGGAGGGCCCTCGTCCACGTAGTGGAGCTTCCCGTCTGCGTGGTCGAAGTAGCGCGGCTCGTACGGCCACGTGCCTCCAAAGGTCCAATCCGCTGTCGCCATGGGGCCCTCCTGTCGAGTCGAAGAGCCATCATGCGGATCCCACTTGTTTTCGTCAACGACAACCGCGGCACCCTCGGCCTCTCACCGCTGTTGACGCCTCGACGGAAAAGAAGGGATGATGCAGTGGTTTCCAATCAAAGGCTCCGACGCGAGAGGACATTATGCGAATAGCCAAAGAAGATGTTCCCGTGAAAATTGACGCACCCGGAGCTGTGGCGCGTCAGCAGACGGAGTTCGGCGATGCTAGCGGCTTCGGAAAAATCAGCGGCGAGTATTTCTCCCTGGGCGCCGGCGCAGATCTGGCCCCGCTGCTCAGTGGCCTGGAGGGCGACCTCTGCCAGTGCCCGCACTGGGGCTACATCATGCAGGGGTTGCTGACCGTCACCTATGGCAGCGGCGAAGCCGAAAGAGTGGAAGCCGGCGATCTTTTCTATTGGCCACCGGGGCACACTGTCTCGGCGCTGGAAGACACCGAGATGGTGCTCTTCAGCCCTCAGCGTGAACACACCCACGTTCTTGATCACATTCTCCGAAAGATGAAAGCCTAGTAAAACAGGGTGCGCGCCCCCACTTGCCGGAGGACGTCTTGTTGCTTGGATCCGTCGGGCATGCTGTCGCCCATCGAAGACGAGCTCGCGGTAGGCCAGCGAGACTCCGTGACTGGATTCGACGTCGGCCATGTCGTGCGGCAACGTCAGGGCCACGAGTGGTTCGTTGCGTTCCCGACGAGACCGCTGGCATTCGACAAGTCCCCGAGTCGTGGTTCAAGCTACGCCCCTGCCTTCTGGGCGGCGGCAAAATCCGATGAAAGCAATCGTCCAAGACCGCTACGGCACCGTCGATGCGCTCGAGCTCCGCGAGATCGATCGGCCCCAGGTCGGAGACGACGAGGTGCTCGTACGCGTTCACGCGGCCGGCGTGGACCCGGGGGTGTGGCATTTGATGACGGGCCTGCCGTACCTGATTCGTATTGCAGGCTACGGGTTCCGCGCGCCCAAGTCTCCAGTTCGAGGTAACGACCTCGCGGGCCGAGTGGAGGCCGTAGGAAAGGACGTGAAGCAGTTTGAGGTAGGCGACGAAGTCTTCGGCACGGCCGACGGCACCTTCGCAGAGTATGTATCTGCGAAAGCGACCAATCTCGCGCCTAAACCCGCAAACCTGAGCTTCGAGCAAGCAGCCGCCGTGCCCACCTCGGCCCTCACCGCCCTGCAAGGTCTTCGCGATCATGGAGAAGCTCAGCCCGGCCAACGCGTCCTCATCATCGGCGCGTCGGGCGGCATCGGCACGTTCGCCGTTCAGCTCGCCAAAGCGTTTGGCACGGAAGCAACAGGCGTGTGCAGCACGACTAAGGTAGACATGGTCCGCTCCCTCGGCGCCGACCACGTGATCGACTACCTACGCGACGACTTTACACGAATGGCCCAGCACTACGACCTCATCCTCGACATGGCCGGCAACCGATCGCTGTCCACGCTGCGGCGTGCACTCACGCATTCGGGCATACTCGTGATCATTGGCGGTGAAGAGGGCGGCCGATGGCTCGGAGGGACCGACCGTCAAATCCGAGCGCTCCTATTGTCGCCCTTCCTTAAGCAAAGCCTTCGAACCTTCGTTGCGAAGGAGAGCGCAGAAGACCTGACGCTTCTCAAGGAGCTCATCGAGTCAGGGAAGGTCACACCCGTCGTGGACAAGGCCTATCCGTTGAGCAAAGCGGCCGAAGCCATCCGTGATCTCGACGAAGGTCGCGCCCGGGGAAAGCTCGTCGTTTCAGTGCGACCCGAGTGAAACCGGTCCGGTCTGGACTTCCGAAACCCCGGAAACAACACCGATCGGGCCTGCGCGCGACGTGCTCACTTGATCAAACCGCTCAGATGCCTCACCACGATCGCCTAGTCATGGCATCCGCACTTCGACTTCTCCTGCTCGCTTCCATATCGAGCCTCCTGACCGCGTGCAGCGGCGCTTCGTCTACTGCGGTCGACGCGCCCGACGCCCTCGGCCCGCGCGCGGTCGGGTACTTTTCCTTCACCGCCGTCGACGCGGCGCGCGCGGATCGATCTCTGCTCGTCGATGTCTGGTATCCGGTCGACGACGAAGACGCGGCCGGCGCACCACCTGCCGAGTACCTCTTGCTCGATCCGTTCGGCCTCCCTTCCGCCGTCGCCGTCGGAGGTCCCCCGGTCTCGTCACGCGGGGCGCAGCCCCTCGTCGTGTTCTCACATGGGTATGGGGGCATCTCGATTCAGTCGTTCGGCTTGATGGAGGCTCTGGCCAGCCACGGCTTCATCGTCGTTTCGCCCGAGCACACGGGCAACGCCCAGTCGTCTCCGACCGACTCCTTCGACGAGGCCGCTGCCAACCGCGTCCCCGACGTCTCGTTCCTCATCGACAGGATGTTCAGCCGAAATCAAGATCCGCAGGACGCGTTCTATCAGCGCATCGATGAGCGCGCTGTTGGTGTCGTCGGCCACTCGTTCGGGGGGATGACGGCGGTAGGCATGGCTGCGGGCTGGGCGGGCGCGCCGCCGGACCCGCGGGTCACGGCCATCGCGCCGATCTCCGCCGTGATCGACGGTGAGCTGCAGAGCGATGACCGGCCGAGCCCCAATGCCGGTTTCACCGAGGAGCAGCTCGAGAGCATCACTGCTGCCGTCATGCTGATGGGCGGCACCGAAGACACCAACGTTCCGATCGGCAACAACGCGATTGCGTTCGAGCAAATGGTCAACGCGTCTCCGCTATACAAAGTCGACATCATCGGCGCGAATCACAACCACTTTGCGGCGATCTGCGCCATCGCCGGCTGGCTGCTCGACCGCGGCTGGGGCCCCGACATCTGGCCGTCGCTAGGCGCCGAGGCGCTCATCGAGCCGTACGAAGCCACCTGCGGCCCGGACGTGCTCGCCATCGAAGAAGCCAACCGCCTGCAGAACCTCTACGTCGTCTCGTTCTTCAGGTCGCAGCTGCGCGAAGAGCGCGGCTACGATCAATTTCTCAGCCCCGAGGTCGCCGAGACTGAACCCGGGGTTGCGTTCACCGCGAAGTAACCGACAGGCCAGGGCCGGCGTGACGGAGAGCAATCCACTCGACCGCGCCATCTTCATCGGATGCCTGATCGTCGCGGGCGAAGCGGTGTTCAGCTTGCCGTTTCACGTCGCGCGCTTCTTTCGACCCACCGTTCTTCAAGTACTCGGCTTCACCAACACAGAGCTCGGCGCGGTTCAGGCCGTCTATGGCGTAGTCGCCATCATGGCGTACTTTCCCGGCGGCTTGCTGGCGGATCGATTCCCCGCTCGCCGGCTGCTCACCGGCTCCCTTCTAAGCACGAGCGCGGGCGGTCTTTACTTCGCCTCGATGCCAGGGTTCGACGGCTCCTGGTGGCTCTTCGCCTACTGGGGTCTCACGACCATTCTGCTGTTCTGGGGCGCTCTCATTCGAGCCACCCGGGAGTGGGGTGGGACCGACGAGCAGGGCCGCGCCTACGGTCTTCTCGACGGCGGCCGCGGCCTCTTTGCCGCAGTCCTCGCGGCAGGCGCTGTCTTCGTCTTCGAGCGCATGCTTCCTGCTGACCCGACGACCGCCACCCCGAACGAACGAGCCGAAGCGCTTCGCACGGTCATCCTCATCTACACCGCTGCGACCGCCCTCGCCGGTGCCTTGTGCTGGTTCTTCGTGCCCGAGCAAGCGTCGCGCTCCACGGAACATCCGCCGGTGCTTCGAAACCTTCGCAGAGTGCTGCGTCTTCGATCCGTCTGGCTACAAGCGCTCATCGTCGTCTGCGCCTACGTCGGATACAAGGGCATCGACAACTATTCCCTCTTCGCGGTGCAGGGCTACGGCATGAACGAGGTCGAAGGCGCACGGCTGACCGCGCTCAGCGCGTGGGTTAGACCGGCTGCCGCCATCGGCGCGGGTCTCCTGGCCGATCGATTCAGCGCGTCGCGCGTGTCGGCTCTTTGCTTCGGGCTGATGGTCGCGTCGTACCTGTGGTTCGGGCTCGCCGACCCCGCGGCGACGGAGCCTTGGGTGCTGTATGCCAACGTTTTCGTCAGCTGCGCCGCGGTGTTTGGGCTGCGCGGAGTCTATTTCGCACTGTTCGAGGAAGGCGCCGTCCCTCTCGAAACGACGGGAACCGCCGTTGGCCTCGTCTCGGTCATCGGCTACACGCCGGACGTCTTCGTGGCGCTAGCGGCCGGCTGGCTGCTCGACCGCTCCCCCGGGCTCGTGGGCCATCAGCACTTCTTTCTCTTTCTCTTCGCTTTCGCCGCCATCGGGCTCGTCGCAAGCCTGCGTTTTCGACCTTAGCTGCGGTCTTTCCCTTTGCTTTCCGAGGCGCAAAGGGCACCTTCCCACCATGGCGGACCTCCCCACCATCGGCTGGCGCGAGTGGCTAGCCTTGCCCGATCTCGACCTCAGCCGGATCAAAGCCAAGGTGGACACCGGCGCGCGAAGCTCGTCGCTTCACGCATACGACATCGAGGTCTTTGCGCGGCGAGGCCGGGATTTCGTCCGATTCACCGTCCACCCCGTTCAGCGTGAAACGAAGACGACCATCCAATGCGTCGCTGCGCTTCACGAACATCGTCACGTCAAGAGCTCGAGCGGCCACCGGGAGTACCGCCCGATCATTCGCACCCTCATCGAGCTTGGCGGCGAACGCTGGCCGATCGACCTGACGCTCACGACACGCGACGCGATGGGCTTTCGGATGCTGCTGGGGAGAGAAGCGATTCGCAGGCGCTTCCTCGTCGACCCGGGTCGCTCCTATCTCTTCCGGGAACACGTTCCAAAACGGAAAAAGAAGAAGCGCAGGGCTTGACCCGTCGCTCATCGTAGCTTGTCGGTCTGCCCTTCGATCGCTTGGGTCGTTTGGTCGCCCCGCTTGTCGGCCTCCAAGAGCATCTGAGCTTTTCGCTTCCGCGCTTCATCAACCATTTGGCTCGCCCGTTTGTCTGCCTCGCTGACGAGCTGCTTGGCGCGTTTGTCGGTCTCGATTCGAAGCCGCTTCGCGCTCTCTTTCGCCGCGATGGCAGCGATAGGGTTCTGAGCGGCCTTCTTCTCGAGCTGGTCGGCCCGCGCATACCCTTCCTTCCGCGCGAGCTCCGCCGCCCTGGCAGCCTCCGCCCGGATTTGGGCCGCGCGCTTCTCCGCTTCTTCGATCAGGCGATTCGCCTGCTCGGTAACTTCTTTCAGTGCGCGCGCCTTCTGTTCGGCGAGCTCCGCCGAAACCGCGTCGGCAACCGCACCGCGCAAGCCTTTGGTATCTACATCGACCGAAACCCGCGGCGACGTGAGCGAGCCCGTCAGATTCGCGCGCACGCCGACCATGTCGGCCTTCGAGAGGTCCAGGTCGAGCACTTGGATCTGTTTGGAAAGCTTCGATGACAGCTTGTCGATCGGAACGTCTGTCGAGACCTGGTAGCTCATCTCCTGGTCGAGCCCATGCGTTCCGCCGACCACCATCGACACTCCCCGAGTCTTGACGGTAAACGGATTCACTCGCACTCGTCCGTCGTCGATCTTGAACCGCGTTCGAAAGCTCTCGATGTCCAGAGGCTTTGGAATGGTGGGAACCGCTTCGTTGAGCGCGGCGAGTGGCTTGAATTCGCTGTTGAGCTTGCTCTGGACCGCGGCTGCGATTCCACTTGCGGCGATTGAGCTCAGCTGGGGGGACAGATCTTCACCCAAGGTTCCGCTCGCATCGAGGTCGGTCGAGAAGCGGCCGTCGAGAAACTTGGAAACAGGCACGAAGGCACGCATCGAAGGAAGCGATTCGAACGCCTCGACGAAGCGCGCGTCGTCTACTGCGTAGTGGAGGTCAAACCTCGCAGGGGAGTCGCTGGGTGTCGACACCGTGCCGTCCACTTTCATCGACCCCCCAAGCGCATCTGCACGAACGCCCTCCAGCACGAGCTTTCGATCCCGCAGACGGCCTGCGCCCTTGAAGTTCCGCAGCACCAGATCTTCGTAGGTCAGCGTTCCAACGTCGAACTGAAGCTTTGCGTCGATGTTGTCCGGCAGCAGGAATGCTTCTCCCGAACCGGCATCGGACGTTTCACTCGATGCAAAGTCCTCGACGCGAAGGCGCTTGGACTTCAGCCATAGGCTCGCGGTCACGTTCTGATCGTCGAGCAGCAGCGTGGTTAGCGGTGAGACGATCCCTCTCACGCTGAGGTCGCTCTCGCCGACCTGCGCCTCGAGCTCCTCGATCGTCGTGCTCTGCGGCGAAAGCACGATGCGCGCAGTCCGGATGCGGACCTCAGGGCCGCTGTCCGGACTGTAGTCGAGGCCCGAGACCTCGACATTGCCGGAGAGCTTTTCGATGCGCTCTCCCTTTGTGACCAGCTCGACCGCGGCGACGATTAGGCCTTCTACCTTCTGCACATCGGGAATCGGATAGGCCTTCGAGAGCTCTTCGAGGTCGAAGCGTCCATCCAAGGCGAGGTCGATTCGTGGCTGCGAGATCGGCCGCGTGACCGTCACGCGACCCTTGGCTTGGCTCTTCCCGGCTGCAAACGCGTACTTCGACACGTCGATTCGCATCTTGTCGAGATTGCCTCCTGCGTGCTTCACCGACCCATCGAGCAGCAGGTCGGTCACGCCGAGCGGAAGGTCTGGATACTTGAACGCGCCGTTTTGAACCTTGGCCGTCGCCGAGAACGAGGGAATATCCTCGTCGTCCGGCCCCAACTCTCCTTGAATCGCTGCCGCGAGCGAAAACGTGCCGCTGGCCGTGAGCCCTTCGAAGTCCGCCGCGTAGGCGTTGGGGATCGCCGAGATCAGGGCCTTGATCGGAAGCCCCGTTTTCGATGCCAGCGTCAGGTCGAGCGCCGTTCCGTCGCCCGCCCAGCCGATCTCTCCAGCCCCTTCGAGCGCAAGCTGCTGTATGGCGGCATCGACCGCGTGCAGCGTCAGACGTTCTTTGTCCGTATCGACGGTCGCATTCACGTCGACGCTCGCTTTCGCCTTCTTCACGTACTGGAGCCCGTCCAGTCGAGCGCTTAGCTCTTTGACCGTGGTCTTCAGGGAGAGCTCCTGAACGGCGCCGGAAATCTTTGCGCGTCCGTCGTGTTCGAGCCCCGCCACGATGATGCGAACGCCTGGGCTGACATAGGTCAACGATCCATCGTTGATGCGGGATCGTTTGATCTCGAAGGCGAGGGCCTCGCTGCCCGTTTCGGACCCGTCCGACTGCTCTGGTAAGATGTCGTAGTTCGCCTTCCCATCGGGGCCAACGATGAGGTGCACCTCGGGCGTATTCACTTCAATCGATTCGATCGTGATTTCACGCCTCAGAACGAGCCCCATCAGGTCGATGCCCGCCCCGACGGACTTCGCCTTCAGGAGCGTGACCTCGGCGAATTCGCCTTTCCCGGTGATTGCGAGCTCGGAGACCTCCGCGGTGAGCGTGGGAAAGGTCGACAGCAAAGAGACGTCGAAGTCGGAGAAGGTCACCGTCGCTTCGACCTGTTCATTGAGCTCGTTTCGCAGCCGCTCGACGATTTGATCTCGAAAAAGCACTGGCACGAGGGCCAGGCCGACGACCAGCACCCCCAAAATCGAAGCGACCCCAATCAGTACGTTTCTCGTCGACTTCTTCATTCCCCCTACTTTCCGACTATCTCTGGGATCTCGGCGATGTGTGCGATTGCATCTCCGCGATGCACGAGCGGTGACGTCACGTGTCCTATGACGATCCCATGGTGCTTTGCCTTCACGGACGAGCGATCCCGACCGAGCGCATCGAAGACTACCGCGACCGCGTCGCCCTCGGCCACCTCAGTCCCCAGGCGGACCTTCATTTCGCAGAAGCCCGTACGCCGGGCTCGCACCCAGGAGCTCGCCCGCGAGATCCGGGGCGCGACCTCCACCGGCGCGAGCTGGCCCTCAATCATTCCGAGTGCCTGCATCACGCGGAGTGCTCCCTCGAACCCGATTTCAATCGCCCTGATGCTAAAACGGCTCGCCTCGCCCGCCTCGTAGACCAACACGATCTTGTCGAGCTCTCGGGCGGCAGCCCGGAGGGAGCCGTCACGCAGGCGAGAATGCAAGACCAGGGGCGCCCCGAACTGACGCGCGAGCCGAAGTGTGCCCGGCTCGTCCAAATCGCAGCGCAGCTGGGGCAGGTTCGTCCGGCCGCCCGAACCCGTGTGGAGGTCGAGCCCGAGCTCGCAGCGGGCGACGATTTCGGTCATGAAAAGATGAGCGAGCTGCGCCGCGGAAGACCCCCGCTTGGAGCCGGGAAAACAGCGATTGAGGTCACGGCGGTCGGGCAGGTAGCGAGACTCCTGAATCAAGCCCTGCACGTTGACCACCGGGACGGCGAGCACCGTGCCCGAAAGGTGTTGCGGGTCGATGGCATCGAGCAGATGGCGAATGATCGGCACACCGTTGAGCTCATCGCCGTGAATGGCCGCGCTCACCCAAATCACCGGCCCCTCATGGCGTCCGTGGAGCACGCCGACAGGAAGCGACATCCACATCCCGGTCGGCAAGCGCGCAAGGCGGAGCTCGACCTGCGTGAGCTTGCCCGCCGGGGCCATCACGCCGTTGATCTCGAACGGCGCTCTCGGCCTAGCCTTCGATTCGGTCTTTTGTTTTTCCTGCTTTCGCATTCTTCTCCAGATACTCGATGATCGAGCCTGCTACATCTTTCCCACTCGTCGACTCGATTCCCTCGAGCCCTGGCGACGAGTTCACCTCCATCACGACCGGCCCGTGATTGGAGCGCAGCATGTCGACTCCGGCGACGCGAAGCCCGAGGGTCTTCGCCGAGCGGATAGCCGTGCTGCGCTCTTCGGGCGTGAGCTTGATCTTCGATCCGGTACCACCTTGGTGCAAGTTGGACCGGAACTCCCCCTCCGCCCCTTGCCGCATCATCGAGGCAACCACCTTTTCCCCGATCACGAACGCCCGGAGGTCCGCACCGCCGGCCTCCTTGATGAACTCCTGCACCAAGATGTTCGCATCGAGCTGAATGAACGCACCCACGACCGATTCGGCGGCCTTGTCGGTCTCTGCGAGCACCACGCCGATCCCCTGCGTTCCCTCGAGCAGCTTCACGATCAGCGGAGCCCCGCCGACGAGCTGGAGCAAGCCTTGGATATCGTGCGTCGACCGCGCGAAGCCTGTCACCGGCATTCCGATCCCTGCACGAGCGAGCAACTGCAGCGCGCGAAGCTTGTCGCGCGATCGCGAAATTGCCTGCGAGGTGTTCAGCGGAAAGGTCCGCTGCATTTCGAACTGACGAACGACAGCCGTCCCGTAGAAGGTATTCGAGGCGCCGATTCGGGGAATCACGGCATCGAAGTGGAGTGGTTTGCCCGCGAGCAAGACCTCTGGACGATGAGACGTGATGTTCATGTAGCAGCGCGTGTAGTCGACCACGCGAACCGAATGCCCGCGCGCGATCGCGGCTTCCTTTAGGCGCCTGGTCGAGTACAGCTTTTGGTTCCTAGACAGAATCCCGATTTTCATGGTTCACACCTCCCGACGAGGCTCGGGCAACTGGCGCCGGGGGGCGCGAGGCTCCCCGGAAGCCAAGCCTGCTCTCAATCGTCTTTCGAGAAGACGCTCAAGCAGGTTCTGTGCCACGCGTCACCAACGGCGCTGAGACGCGCAGACGAATCCTTTTCGGCGGCGACCAGAGTCGGCTTGGCGTATGGGTGCAGGAACTGCACTGGCGCCCGTTCGAACGAACGCAGACCTTGCACTCCGTGCAGAGCAGGCTCCGGCGGATCATGTAGGTAGGCTGCGATTGCTCGATGGTCACCGACTGGGCACAGCATTTGCTTCTTGTTGGGGCCCCCGGAGGCAGCGATGACACATCCGCAAACCGACTTGGTCACCCCTGAGGTGCTCGAGAAAATCCGTTCCGAAAACCAGCGATTGCTCCAGGCGGCCCAAACCATGGAAGCCCGAATCGAGACCGGCCGGCTCGCCGAGGCGATCTTCATCGCTTCCGAGCTTGGACGAGTCCTGCGCGAGCACGTTTTTCTCGTCGACGGGGTACTCGACGTGCTGACGCCGGACGACCGACTCAACCGCTAGACTTGGAGCCGCTCTTGGCGACCCCCCACTCCTCGAGACGATAGTGAATGGTTCGTTTGCTGATACCGAGAATCGCCGCGGCCTTGGTCGGTGAGCCACCGACTGCTTCGAGGGTTCGCATGATCGTATAGCGCTCGACCTCCGCGAGGGTCACGCCGGGAACCAGTAGGCTCAAGGGCTCTGCCTCCCGCTCGGGCGCCTCGATGGGCAAGTCTTCGGTGTCGATGAGGTCTTTCTCGCAGAGCACGACCGCTTGCTCGATCGCATGCTGAAGCTCTCGAACGTTCCCGGGCCAGGGGTAGGCCACCAACGCTTCCTTCGCCTCCTGGGTGAAGCCGCGCACTTTTTTGTCGTTCTCCTCGGCATAAAGTCGAAGGAAATGGTCGGCCAGCAGGGGAATGTCGCAGGGCCGCGCACGGAGCGGAGGCACCTCGAGGACGACGACCTTCAGGCGGAAGTAGAGGTCTTCTCGGAACTTGCCGTCTTCCACCAGCGATTTGAGGTCGCGGTTCGTGGCGGCGACCACCCGCACGTTCACCTTCACCGTTTCGTTCCCGCCGACTCGCTCGAGCTCCCGTTCCTGCAGGAACCGAAGCAGCTTGATTTGCACCGAGAGCGGCATCTCGCCCAGCTCGTCGAGGAACAGGGTCCCACCATCGGCCTGTTCAAAGCGCCCCCTTCGCCGCGTGACCGCTCCGGTGAACGCCCCCTTTTCATGCCCGAAGAGCTCAGACTCCAAGACGCTCTCGGCGAGGGCCGCGCAGTTGAGCCGAACCAAGGGGCCTTCGCTTCTGAGGGAGTGCTCGTGAACCGCCTTGGCAATGAGCTCTTTGCCCGTGCCCGTTTCGCCTTGGATCAGCACGGTCGACCGGCTCTTGGCGGCTTGAACCAAGCGGTTGAAGAGGCGTTGCATCGAAGGGTGCACGCCCACGACACGATCCATGAGGGCGATCGTAGGCAGAGTCGCGGCCGCTCCGGAACGGGCTTCCATCGCGTCTCGGGCGTGAAGCGGTTTGTCGAGGGACCGCTCGACGATGAGCGCCAGTGCGTCCGGTCGAACAGGGCGCGTGAGAAGCCGGTCTGCGCCGAATTCCAGTGCCTTGACCGCGGTATCCGTGGACCCGGTTTCCGCCATCGCGATGAACGAGGCGGCCGGAAGAAGGGCTCTGGCCTCCTGGAGAAAGTCGAAGCCACGTTTCCTTTCCGGGTCCAGCGCAAGCAAAACCACGTCCGGCATCGAATGCTCCAGGTGCTCGAGGGCGGCACTGCCGTCGGGGGCCGTCTCCACGACGTGCCCAATGGCCGAGAGCTGCCGCTCGAGCTCCATTTGCCGAGCCCGGTCGCTCTCGACGATCAGGATCCGACCGGTCTGTCCCTGGGCCATGGTGCGAGGATGGCCCGACTGCGCTGGCGCGTCCATGACTCTGCACAGCGCCTGTGCAGCGATTGCATCGATCGGGTCCGAACGAGAGCAAAATCTGCACTCGCGCAGCCCGTAGCGCTGGTCGCTCAGTCCAACGGTCAGGGCGCTAGGCACGATCCGTGGGCGACGGAGCTTGGCACGCTTCGTGCTGCTAGGGCCGCCCAAGCAGCGGCTGATCGAAGCCCTGAAAGAGGAGACGAGATGATGAAGCAAACGAACACGAAAATGCATTCGAACAGGGTTTTGACCACGTGCATCTGCACGGCTTTCAGCGTGGTGGCGATGGCCGGCTGCAAGAACGAGGCAGAGGAACCTGCGCCGGAGGTCACCACGGGGGCCGAGGCGGCTCTTCCCGAGCCCGAATCGGTCGAGGTCGAAGAAGTGCGCTGCGCGCTGCAGACCGTCTACTTCGCCTTTGATTCCGCGGAGCTCGACAGCGCGGCGCTCGCATCGATCCAAGATGCTGTCGAATGCTTCCGAGGCCAAGGGTTCGAAGGTGGGCTTCTGCTGACCGGTGCGTGCGATCCGCGGGGCACCGAGGAGTACAACATCGCACTCGGCGAGCGTCGTGCCAGCGCCGTTCGGGACTACATGCGCGGGCTCGGTTTGAATTCCAGCCGGGTTTCAATCACCTCGGTAGGGGAAGAGATGGCGACTGGCACCGACGAGGCAAGCTGGGCACGAGACCGCAACGTCGCTGCCAGCGCGGAGTAGTCGCCACCGCACCGTGAACCATGCACCTGGGCGATGGCATCTCGAAATGCCGGTTGCCCTGACTCAGCTGGAGAATGCTCATGAAGCTCGACGATACGACGAACCAAATCCTGTCTTCACTCACCCAATGGAAGCTGAGCCTGATCGACGCGCTTCCCAACATCTTGGCCGCTTTCATCGTCCTGATTGTGGGCTGGGTCCTTGCGTCGGTCCTGCGCAGGGTGGTCCGCCGGGTATTCCGACGGCTCGCCGCCCAGATTCCCTCGGGGACGGGTCGCGCGGCCTGGTCCGAGACGGTTGACGACAACGACGTAGGCAAAGTGGCCGCGGGCGGCGTGTACTGGTTGGTTCTGTTGATCAGCGCAATGGTCGCCATCGATGCGCTCGATATAGCGGTCCTCAGCCGCTGGGTCGGCGCCTTTGCCAGCTACCTGCCAAGATTGGCGCTCGCCGCAGCGCTCTTGTTCATCGGCCTCGTCGCGGGTCGACTCGCGCGAAACGCGATCGTGAAGACCGCCGTTCGATTGCCGGCATCCCAAGCCCGAGGCCTGGCCCGGTTCGTGCAGCTGGCGATCGTCATCGCTACCGGCCTCGTCGCAGCAGAGCGGCTGGGATTGGATGTGTCGCTTCTGAGCGCGACGTTCATGATCTTGGTGGCGGCTACACTCGCGGCTGCAGCGCTCGCATTTGGCTTCGGCGCCCGAGACGTAGTGGCGGACATTCTCGCGATGCACTACGTCAACAAGTCCCATCGAATCGGTCAGCTAGTTCGACTAGGCCCCGATCAGGGCCGCATCGTGAGAACGGGCAGGACCGCGGTCTCGTTGGAGACGGCCGAGGGCGAGATGTTGATTCCGGGTCGAGAGTTCATGAACACCCGCTGCGTGCTTCTGGCCGAGGAGGTTTCTCATGGAGCTTGAATCGAGATTGCTCGAGGCGTTTGCAGAGGCACATCCGGCCGAGCTCGCTCGCGCGTTGGAATTGCTCTCCGCTGAAAACGCAGCAGAGGTGATGGGCGAGCTTGCCGTCGATCGCTTGGCCGAGCTTCTCCCATGGCTCGCCCCACCATCGGCGGCGTACTCCCTCGAGCTGGTCGAGGAAAAAAAGGCCGCTGCTGCGCTCTCCGCAACGCGC
>CAJIBW010000195.1_pt1 | contig 14436 bp, 8 predicted proteins | sample 9199441 | NCBI WGS metagenome assembly CAJIBW01 (sample SAMEA7708313, study PRJEB35096) | sediment metagenome | biome: marine neritic benthic zone biome [ENVO:01000025]; feature: sediment [ENVO:00002007]; material: shallow marine sediment [ENVO:03000034] sea grass bed [ENVO_01000059] ... | reverse complement strand
CTTGATGAGCTTGGCGGCCACCTCGCGAGCAATGTTGAATTGAGCTTCTTCGGTGGCGCCACCGATGTGTGGCGTGAGAATCACATTGTCGAACTCGCGAAGCGGCGACTCGAAGAGCTCTTGGTTCGATTTGGGCTCGACCGGGAAGACATCGATTGCGGCGCCGCCGATCTGCCCGGACGCGAGTGCTTCGGCGAGTGCCTCGATGTCAACGACGGTGCCACGCGCCGCGTTGATCAAGAGCGAGCCCGGGCGCATGCTGTGGAGCGCGTTCGAATCGATCATATTTCGTGTGACTGGCGTCTCGGGGACGTGGAGGCTGACGACGTCGGCCTCGGCAAAGACCTCTTCGAGCGTGGTGGCGGGCGCCGCGTTGCCGAGCGGAAGCTTGTGCTCGATGTCGTGGTAGAGGACGCGCATCCCGAGACCCTCAGCGAGGATGCCAAGCTGGCTCCCGATCCGGCCGTAGCCAACGATGCCCAAGCACTTCCCGCGAACCTCGTACGCGTTGCGAGCCGTCTTCGCCCATTCCCCACGGCGTGCACGCGCGGACTTCTCGGGAATCCCGCGCATCAGCAAGATGATGTCGGCGATGGCCAGCTCCGCAACGCTTCGCGTATTCGAAAAAGGCGCATTGAACACGGGGATGCCCTCTCGGCGAGCCGAATCTAGGTCGACCTGATTGGTACCAATGCAGAAGCAACCAATGGCTTTGAGTCGCTTCGCAGCGGAGATCGTCGATTTGTCGAGCTGAGTGCGCGAGCGAATGCCGATCAGATCGACATCGGCAATTGCGGTCGCCAGATCCGCGCCGGTCAACGAATGCGTCAGGCGCTGAACGTTCGGGTATCCGGACGCAGCAAAGCTGTCTACCGCGGCTTCGTGGATGCCCTCCAGAAGGAGAACGCGAATGTCGTTGCCTGCCACCGCTGGAGTCTGAGTCCTACCTAGAGCTGCCGCAAGAAGCGAAGGTAGGCTTCGCCGACCTCGGCGGGAGCCTCGACCTGCGGGTAGTGTCCGATGGCGGGCAGCTCGACGGTGAAGTGGTCGACGCTGATGATCTCGCGGTATCTCGCGACCAGATGCTTCCCCGAAACGGGATCCATCGACCCGTTGATCAGCCCAATCGGAACGCTGCTCTGTTTCAATGCGCCCACCCAGCGCGCACGGTGCTGTTTTCGATCGTTCATGTACGTGATGAGATTGTGGAAGACGTGCTTTCCGCCCTTGTAGTTGATGAGCTTCCAGAACCCTTCGAGCTCCGCTTTGCTGGGCTTCGTATCCGGGCCGAAGACGGCGCTGAACGATTTGTCGAAGGTACGTTTGGTGGACAGCTCGTTGATGAGGGGGCCAAGCGAGCTCAGAAGCAGCTTCTGAATCAAGCGTGCCCGGTGGGTCTCGGGAAAGAGCCCACCGTTTAGAAAGCACACGGACAGCCAGCTGCCTGCGCCCGTCCCTTCGTTCTGACGTGCCAAGAGCTCTTGCGCGACCGTATCCCCGTAGTCGTGGGCCAGCACGTGAAACCGTGCGAGCTTGCGGTCGCTCAGCAACGCCTCGCAGAGGTCGGCTTGCTCCATGATGCTGTATCGATGATCGCGGGGTTTGTCGCTGAACCCAAAGCCCAACATGTCGAGCGCGACCAAGCGATACGACTCGTGGAGCGCGGACCAAATCGGCGCCCAATCCCAGGATGAGGTCGGGAACCCATGAATGAGGAAGATCACCGGCCTATCGAGCTCGCCCGAATCCACGCAGAAGATCTCGCGGCCAAGGAGCCTGGAAAAATGACCCCGCTCGCGCCACTGCTCGACTGAGAAGCTCATCGCGCCTCCGAGACTAACCGAAATCGGCGGAGCGAGCCGGCCGTAGCGTCCTCGGCCGAAGGCCGGTATGAATTCCTGGTAGAGGAAGGGCGGAGTGGCGAATCTAGATGACCTGACAGGCGTGCTCGTCCGGCCCTTGCAACTGCTGCGCTCGCGTCCCCACAACACCTTGGATCGCCTCTCGATCTATGAAGGGGCCTCGCGGGGCGAGCTGTACCCGGAGCCTCGGGGGATTCCACGCGTCCGTACGCGTCGTCGATGGTCGCTGCCGGGTTTTGAAAACGAGGATCTGACCTTCGCCTCGCAGCACGAGCCGATGGAACCGTCCTTCAATGCGCACTACCACGCGCGAAGCCGGCGCATCCAAACGGTCTACGCGAGGCGCATTCGTCCCAAGGGAACCGAAGGGCGTCCGCGGCTTCTCTACATCCATGGCTACATGCAGCCGGAAACCGTCGTCGAGGAGCATGGTTTGTTGGGCGTGATCGCGCGGACGCTCAATGTCGAAATCGTTCACCTTCAGCCGCCGTACCATGGTCGTCGCAAACCGCGTAGCTCCCCCTACGACGGAGAGCGGTTCTGGACGGCTGACGTCGTGCGAAGCTTCGAGGCGATGCGCCAAACCGTTCTCGACGCGCGAACCCTTCTTTCGTTCATGCTCGAGGAATCGCCCAGCCCCGTCGGGGTGGCCGGCCTCTCACTCGGGGGCGCATTCACGGCCACCCTCGCCTGCCTCGAGCCTCGCTTCGCCTTCGCCGCGCCGCTCATCGCGCACATGCACATGGGCGCGCTGCTCCGAGACGCCCCCGTGCTCGGCGCGATGCGGAGAGACCTTGCCCGATTCGGCTGGACCCCTTCGGACTTCGGAGATTTCTTCGAGAGGATCGGCTGGAACGAGCTCGAGCCGGTCATCGCCGCCGAACGCATCTTGCTCCTCGCGGCGGAGCACGACCGCTTCTTCGACGCCCAGGTCATGCGCGAGATGCGGAGGCGCTGGGGCGACCCCGAGATTCACTGGTATCCCACGGGCCACATGGGGTTCATCCCCCACATGCCAAGCGCGATCGGCCACCTGCGCCGATTCGTCCAAAGGCTCGATCTGCCCTAGCCGGCTCGATCGGCTACGAAGGCCCCGACGACTCTTCCTCCATCGAAGGCGGCGGCTCGGGCGTCGGCGCGCTTGGCTCTTGCCTCAGCCGCAAGACGCGCTCGAAGTCACCGGTCGTGAGTCGATAGATCTCGCCGGCGTACTGCAAATACCCAAAGCCATAGAGCAGCGATTGGCTGCCCAGCTCACCCACGAGCTCGACTCGGTGCGTGGGAATGAACTTCATCGGGTCCAAGGCGAGCTGTTGCAGCGAATCGACGACCTGTTGAATCTCGGCCGGGTCCTCGAGCTCGAGCTGCTTGGTCTCACCCATCCCGCCCCCCGATGGAAGCGGGTACCGTTGAAATACGGTCACGCTTTCCAACGCCCCGAGGGGGGCCATTGAAATCGACGTCGGCTTCTGAATCTCGATGAGCGCGGTCCCCCGCTGAATCGCCATCGAGCTCGTCGTCGGAGCCACGCCGGGCGGGCACTTGAACGCCGTTCCGGCGACGATCACGTTGGAGCCGGTTCCGTAACCGTGCGCCAAAGCGGGCTCTGTGTCTTTCTCGTCGGGCTGACGGCCGTCTCCCTGCGCGATTTCCTCCGTGCGCAGCAAGAGATGGGTCGCGCCCTTCTCGGCCGCCTGATTGCGAGCGTTGTTCTCGGCCGACTCTTCGTTGATCGAAGGCTTGGAGTAGGCGCCCGTGAGTCCCCCACCTCGACCGACCACCTCACCGAGGTTCTCGCAGCCTAAGGGCTCATCGTAAAGCAGCACGATTTCGGCTCCTCGGCCGCTGAGCTGGTCCGCCTTGCAGCCGATGAGCGAAAAACCAAGAGCGAAGAGGACTGCGAACGCGAACATGGGGGCGCAACAAGTAATTTCAGACTTCATCGAAGAGACTCCTTGGGAAACCCTGCCTAGCTCGCGCGCGAAGTCAACCCCCGCGAGCGCTCGTCTCGCTCGAAGACGCTCGCTTTCCAAACTGCGCCAAGGTATTGTGCTCCGCCGGAGAACTTCATCATGTCGGCAACTCTGGAAATGCGGCGCCGCTCCCTCGAGGATCCGGAAGGCTTTTGGGCCGAGCAGGCTGAAGGAATCGACTGGCTCCGGCGCTGGGACAAGGTCCTCGATGCCTCGAACCCTCCGTTCTATCGCTGGTTCAGCGGAGCCCAGCTCAACACCTGCTTCAACGCCCTCGATCGGCATGTCGAAACGCGGGGAAACCAAGCCGCTCTCATTTACGACAGCGCAGTCACCCGTCAACGAAGAACGTACACGTATCGGCAGCTTCGCAGCGAAGTGGCCATCTTTGCTGGGGCTCTGGCAGCGCAGGATGTCGTCAAGGGCGACCGGGTCTTGCTCTACATGCCGATGATCCCAGAGGCGGTCATTGCGATGTTGGCCTGCGCGAGGCTCGGCGCCGTACACTCCGTCGTCTTCGGCGGCTTCGCTCCACAAGAGCTTGCAACGCGTATCGACGACGCCGAACCCAAGGTCATCGTTTCCGCCTCGTGCGGCATCGAGGGGACGCGCGTCATCGAGTACAAGCCCTTGCTCGACCAGGCGATCGAGCTGTCGAAGCACAAGCCGGAGACTTGCATCATTCGTCAGCGCGAAAGCTGCGAGTGCGAGCTGACCGAAGGTCGTGACATCTCCTGGCAAGACGCGGTGGCGGCCGCCAAGCCCCACGGCTGCGTGCCGGTGGCTGCGACCGATCCCCTCTACATCCTCTACACCTCGGGAACCACGGGCATCCCCAAAGGCGTGGTTCGCGACAATGGAGGGCACGCGGTCGCGCTTCAGTGGTCCATGCGAAATGTGTACGGTGTCCAGCCCGGCGAAGTGTACTGGGCGGCCTCCGACGTCGGCTGGGTCGTCGGCCACTCCTACATCGTCTACGGACCACTTCTAAATGGAAACACGACCATCCTCTACGAGGGGAAGCCGGTCGGGACGCCCGATGCGGGCGCGTTTTGGCGCGTCATCGAGGACCATGGGGTGAGCTGCCTCTTTACCGCCCCGACCGCGTTTCGTGCGATCAAGAAGGAAGACCCGAAGGGCAAGCTGCTGGGCGACTACGACGTCAGCACCTTGTGCTCCCTGTTCTTGGCCGGCGAGCGATCCGACTCGGACACCCTGAAGTGGGCGGAAGAAAAGCTCAGCGTGCCGGTCGTCGACCATTGGTGGCAAACGGAGACCGGCTGGGCGATCTGCGCGAACTGTCTCGGAATCGAGCACCTCCCGGTCAAGCACGGCTCACCCACCGTCGCGGTGCCGGGCTGGGACGTGCAGGTCGTCGACGAGGGCTGTCATCCTCTTCCCCCCGGGAAGTCCGGCGCCTTGGTGGTCAAGCTCCCTCTACCGCCGGGCGCGCTGCCGACGCTTTGGAACGACCCAGACCGCTTCGTCAGCTCGTACATGACCGAGTTCCCCGGCTACTACAAAACGGCGGATGCGGGCTACATCGACGAGAACGGGTACGTCTACGTCATGTCGCGGACCGACGACATCATCAACGTTGCTGGGCACCGGCTCTCGACCGGCGGCATGGAAGAAGTGATTTCTGCACACAAAGACGTCGCAGAGTGTGCGGTCATCGGCGTTGCAGACCAACTCAAGGGCGAAATCCCGCTCGGCTTCTTGGTGCTCAATGCGGGGGTCGATCGTCCCCAGCACGACGTCGTCTCGGAAGTCGTCCAGATGGTCCGCGATTCAATTGGCCCAGTGGCGGCATTCAAGACCGCCATCGTGGTCCAACGACTGCCGAAAACCCGCTCGGGGAAGATCTTGCGCGGAACCATGAAGAAAATCGCGGACCGGAAGGTTTGGAAAATGCCTGCGACGATCGACGAACCGGTCATCCTCGACGAGGTCACCGAACGCCTGCAAGCGATCGGGTACGCGTAAATGAACAGAGAGCAAGAGCGCGCGCTGCTTCTGTTCGCCGTCGCGATCGTGCTCATTGCGACCCCGGTTCGAGCAGTGTGGCTTCAAACCTGGTGGTCTCCCTTTGCATTTTGGCTGGGGATGATTGCGGTCGTGGCGCTGATTCATCGCACCGACCATGCAGCTTAATCACTTCATTCTATTCTTCCTGGCCGTTGCACTGCTCGGATTCTACATCCTGGGCTCGGAGGTCGTTGAACGTTCGGCGCGCTGGGGCCGCCTGGGACGCAACCGCTTCAGCTACGCGCTCGCCCTCGGCGTCTATGCAACCACGTGGACACTGTTCGGCAGCGTTGGATTCGCAGCGACGGAGGGCTACGGTTTCCTGGCAATCTACTTCGGGGTCACTCTGTCCTGTGTCGCGATCCCGTTTCTCTGGGCCCCCGTCGCGGAGCTCGTCGACCGGTATCGACTGGGGAGCATCGCCGACCTCTTCGCCTTCCGATACCAAAGCCGCACCCTGGGCGCGGCGGTCTCGCTTTTCATGGTGGCCGGTCTGCTGCCGTACATCGCGCTGCAGCTCCGCGCGGTCGCGGACGGTGCGGCTATCCTGGTTGGCGAAGCCCCGAGTGAAGAGCTCGGTTCCGTCTATGCGCTGTTGCTGAGCGCGTTCGCCGTGACGCTCGGCGTGCGCTACGCGGACGGACGCGCGCATCGGCCCGGGTTGATCGCCACGCTCGCGTTCGAGAGCTTGTTCAAGCTCATCGCTTTGCTGGTGGTCGGTGTCGCCGCGTTGTTTGCCGTTTTTGGCGGCTTACGCGACCTCGATGCGCATCTCAGGTCGCGACCCGAGCTCGTCGAGAACATGGTGGACCCAGTCATGGGCGATTCCTGGATCGCTCTGGTCTTCGTCACGTTCTGCGCGGCGTTTCTGCTTCCGCGCCAGTTCTTCGTGGCCTTCGTTCAGCGACCAGGACCGCGCAGCCTCAAGACCGCGCGCTGGGCGCTGCCCCTGTACCTATTCGCGATCAATCTTCCGGTCCCGATCCTCTACTGGGCCGGCCGCAGCCTCGCTGCACCAAGCGTTCGACCCGACGTCTACGTTCTCGTCGCCGTGCAAAGCTCGCCAACACTCCAAACACTCGCGTTTCTCGGCGCCGTCTCAGCGGCAAGCGCCATGATTTTGGTATCGTCGATCGCGCTGAGCGGTATGGTGGCGAACTATCTCGTGCCGCGCTTCGGGCCGAGCCCAGAGTCGCTGCTGACCCGCTGGGCGGTCTTTCGCCGATCGACGATCATCGGCGTCGTCGTTGCAGGCCTGCTCATCCATTTCACTCTCCCCCGGACGCGCTCGCTCGTCGATCTCGGTCTCGCCTCGTTCGTCGCGGTCACCCATTTGCTGCCGGGCTTGCTCGGTGCGCTCTTCTGGAGGCGCGCGACGCGGGCGGGCGTGCTTGCAGGCTTAGCCGTAGGCGCGAGCACCTGGGCACTTCTGACCGCGTCACCATTGTTCGGCGTCGACTTGGACATTTCTGGCCTGTATGCGCTTTTTGGTTTTACAGACCCGGCTGCGCGTGGGCCGGCCATCTGGCTGAGCTTCACGGCGCATGCGTTCGTCTTCATGGGCGTCTCCCTGCTCACGAGACGATCGCCCGAGGAGCGAAACGCGGCGGAGGCCTGTCGAGAACCGCGCGTGACTCGTCTTCTACAGGTGCCCGACTCCGCCGAGGTGTTGCAAGAACGCTTGACCTCGTACGTCGGAAAACGAACCGCAATCGAGGAGATCGACCAGGCCGCGACCGCAGCCAAGGTGGACTGGCCGCCAAGGGACCGACCGGAGCTGCTTCGACTGATCACCGAGCTCGAGGGAAGGCTGAGCGAGCGAATCGGTCCACTCGCCGCACGCACCTACGTCCAGGGGGGCCGGCCGGTTCGTGCAGACGCGCTCGCGGAACGACTGCGCGCTTTTCGCGAGCTGGATTCGCGCTACGCCGCGGGGTCGCAGCGCAGCTCGCCGGCGCAGGCGGCTCGCCGCTACCTCTCGCAGCTGATGTCGGAGCTGCCTGTGGGCGTCTGCACGGTTGATGACCACGCCGACGTCGTGATCTGGAACGCCCAGCTCGAGCGCATGTCAGGCTTGGACGAAGACGAAATTTGCGGCCACCCGATGCACGACATACCGGACCCGTGGTGGCCGCTGTTCGACGAGCTCGCACATCAGCCGACCGGCTCGGTCGTCGAGCGTGAGTACGACTTCGGCGACGGAAAGATCGAGCTCCGTGCCCAGACGGCAACGATCCCGGGAGAGTCCCAGGAGGGCCGCGTGTTCGTCGTAGAAGACGTGACGGCGCTCCGACAGCTCGAGCGGCACGTGGCGCACAAAGATCGGCTGTCTTCGATTGGCACCTTGGCATCGGGGGTGGCTCACGAAGTCGGCAACCCGCTGACCGGAATCCTGATGGTCGCGAAGAATCTTGCAACCGATCCGGGCGCATCGGACGCAGCGGAGCGGCTAGGCATCATCGTGGACGAGGCGCAGCGCATTCACGGGATCGTTCAGAGCCTGCTCACGTTCAGCCGGCGGGACGAAGCCCCTATCGAGCTACAGGCGACCCCGGTAGCCGCAGTCGTCCGCAACGCCGCGGAGCTCGCAAAGCTCGAGACCAAGGGCTGCCGAATCGACCTCGACCTCTCCGTCGACGCACCCGCGATGGCAAGCCCCGATGGGTTAACTCAGGTCCTCGTCAACCTTCTGAACAACGCGAGGCAAGCCTGCTCCTCTGGCGCGACGGTCTACGTCCGAACGCGCGTCGACAACGGCTCGGTCCTGATCGACGTCGACGACGAGGGCCCAGGCATCCCCGAAGAGCTTTCTGCCCGCGTATTCGAGCCCTTTTTCACCACAAAAGCGGACGGCCTCGGCACCGGGCTCGGCCTTTCGGTGTCTCGACAGATCGTGGAGCGCTTCGGTGGTTCCATTCACCACGAGCCGCGGCGATCTGGCGGAAGCCGGTTCACAATCACCCTCCAAGCCTATGAAAACTGAGGGATTGAAGGACGCTACCGTCCTTTGATACTAATCAGCGGTGGCGAAGATCCTTTTGGTAGAGGATGAGCGGGTCATCCGCGCAGAGATCGAGCGCATTCTAAGACGGGATGGGCACGAGCTCATTGCTGTCGCGAGTGTCGCCGCGGCCGAAAAAGAGCGCCCGGAGTGCTTCGATTTGGTCATCACCGACGTGAGGCTCGCCGGTGAAGCAGGAGACGTCTTGCTCGAGCGCGTCGGTCAGACCCCCGTCATCGTGATGACGGCCTACGGCTCGGTGAGCGCCGCGGTGGACGCCATGAAGCGGGGCGCGGCCGACTACCTCTCGAAGCCCTTCGAGCCAAAAGAGCTCAGCGCTGCGGTCGAGCGGGTGCTTCGGCATCGGGCCGCGATCTCTTCGAGCGACGAGAGTGCCACGGGAGAACCGTATGACATCGTCGCCACCGAGGCGAGCCCGATGCAAGAAACCCTGCGCTGGGCGCGCAAGGTCGCCCCGACCGAAGCCTCGGTGTTGATCCTCGGCGAGTCGGGCACGGGCAAGGAGCTGATCGCGCGGGCGGTGCACAACCAGAGCGCTCGAACGGGTGCGTTCGTGCCGGTGAACTGCGCATCGATTCCGGAAACGCTGCTCGAGTCGGAGCTGTTCGGACACGAGAAAGGAGCCTTCACCGGTGCGATGAGCCGGCAGGAAGGCCTCGTGCATGCCGCCCATGGTGGAACGCTATTCCTCGATGAAATCGGCGAGCTCTCCCAGGCTGCGCAGGCGCGTCTGCTCCGAATTCTTCAGCAGCACGAGGTTCGGCGCGTGGGCGCTCGAAGGGCTGAATCGGTCGACATCCGGCTCGTCGCAGCGACTCATCGAAACCTTCCGATGCTCGTCGAACAGGGCGATTTCCGCGCAGATCTGTATTTCCGGCTCAAGGTCGTAGAGATCGCGATCCCACCGCTTCGCCAGCGCGGGGACGACATCCCTGCGCTTGCTGACGTGTTCCTCGCGCGGGCCACGGCCAGGCTTGGACGCCAACCGGCCGAGCTCGACCGACACGCTGTGGCTGCGATGCGCGCTTACCAATGGCCGGGGAACGTGCGGGAGCTTCAGCACGCCGTCGAACGTGCAGTGATTCTTCACGAGATCGGGCCGATCACGGCCGAGCTGCTGGGGCTGCCGACGTCGCGCCCCTGCGATCCCATCGAGGGCCAGATGAACGTCGACGACGCATCGCTCGAAGGCTATCTGAAACGATTCGTCCTGTCGCATCAGGGCGAGCTGAGTGAAACCGAGCTGGCGAAACGCCTTGGCATCAGCCGAAAGACGCTCTGGGAGCGCAGACAGCGGATGGGCATCCCTCGGCGTGAGTCGCGTCCACCCGAACAGTGAACGTCCGCTTCCAAAGCGTTTCGATCCGTAGCGCACCGCTACGATTCGTAACGCTTGCTGCGCCGCGTTAGACGAAGATCCGAAGTCGTTTCGCGATCGTCTTGCTTGGTACGAGTATTGCGTACGAACCGGTACACCCACGTGTAAGGTTTACCGATGTCACTTTCACAACCTCCCCTCAAGTACAGAAGACGCATAACCGACCTGGACGAGTACCAGAGCCTTTACGCGGACAGTATCGCCGACCCGGCGGACTACTGGAAACGGCAAAGCGAGGAGCTGCACTGGTTCTATCCATCGCACAGCGTGTTCGAAGAACACGGGCCGGGCGAGTTCGTATGGTTTGGCGGCGGCCGGCTCAATGCGGCCGTCAACTGCGTAGATCGTCACGTCGCCGAGAACCCCGACAAGACCGCGATCATCTTCGTCGCGGATGAGCCCGGGGAATACCAGCACATCTCGTTTGGCGACTTGAAAACCTCTGTCGGTCGAGTGGCCAACGTTCTGAAGTCATTGGGCGTCCGTAAGGGCGATCGGGTCTGTATCTACCTTCCGATGATTCCCGAGCTGGCCTACACGATGCTCGCCTGCGCACGCATCGGCGCGGTTCACTCGATCGTATTCGGCGGGTTCAGCGCCGACGCGCTGCGCGACCGCGTGATCGATGCCGACGCCAAGGTGGTGGTCACCGCGAACGAGGGCCTGCGCGGCGGCAAGCGAATCCCGTTGAAAAAGATCACCGACGATGCCGTCGAAGGCCTTGCCATCGTCAGGAACGTCTTGGTCGTGAAGCGCACCGACACCGAAGTGCCGATGGAGCACGGTCGCGACATCTGGATGCACGAGGCGATGGCCGAGCAGCGCATCACGTGCCCGAGCGAGTGGATGGCGTCGGAAGACCCCCTCTTCATTCTCTACACGTCCGGCTCGACCGGAAAGCCGAAAGGGCTGGTTCACACGACCGGCGGATACCTCACCTACGCAGCGTCGACGTTCAAGTACGTCTTCGACATCAGGCCCAACGACGTGCATTTCTGCGCCGCAGATATCGGTTGGATCACGGGCCACAGCTACATCATTTACGGACCGCTCTCGAACGGCGTCACCACCGTCATGTTCGAATCGGTCCCTACCTATCCCAACGCGAGCAGGTACTGGAACGTCATCGACGACATCGGCGCGACGACGCTCTACACCTCGCCCACCGCGCTCCGGGCCCTCATGCGTGAGGGCTCGGAGCCGGTAAAGGGCTCCAGCCGCAAATCCCTACGCGTCTTGGGCACGGTCGGTGAGCCGATCAACCCGGAGGTTTGGCGCTGGTACAGCGAGGTCGTGGGCGACGGAAAGCTACCGATCGTCGATACCTGGTGGCAGACCGAAACCGGCGGCATTCTGATCAGCCCGCTTCCGAACGCGACGCCGACGAAACCCGGCTCGGCCACCTTCCCCTTGTTTGGCATCGAGCCGCTGCTCGTGGATGAAGCTGGCAAGGAAATCGAGGGCAACGACGTGAGCGGCTTTCTGTGCATCCGGCATCCGTGGCCGGGTCAGGCGCGCACGATTCACGGCAACCACAAGCGCTTCCTCGAAACGTATTTTTCTCAGTACCCACCCTATTACTTCACCGGAGACGGCTGCCGCCGCGATGAAGACGGCTACTACTGGATTACGGGTCGCGTCGACGACGTGATCAACGTCTCCGGCCACCGACTCGGAACGGCCGAAGTGGAAAGCGCGCTCGTGGCGCACCAGGCCGTCGCCGAGGCTGCGGTCGTTCCCTGCCCGCATGAAATCAAAGGCCAGGGCATTTTCGCCTTCGTCGTCCCAATCGCAGGCGGGGAGTGGGAGCCGCAAGAGCTTCAGGGCGCACTCAAAGAACAGGTGCGTCAGGCGATCGGCCCGATCGCATCGCCGGATGAAATCCGCATCGTGCCGGGCCTTCCCAAAACCCGATCGGGAAAGATCATGCGGCGCATCCTCCGCAAGATCGCGGACGGTCACGGAGACCAGCTCGGAGACATCTCGACGCTTGCCGACCCCAGCGTAGTCGAGGCGCTGCTGAAGGAAAGTTGAAGTCCGCCCAAGGCGGAGAAACGGAAACGACGATGACGACCGGATCGAAACAAGACAATGCGGATCGCTATTGGAAGAGGAACCTCCGGATTCTGTTCTCACTCCTCGCCATATGGTGGCTGGTCTCCTTCGGCGCGGGGATTCTCTGGGCCGATTCGCTCGACAGCATCACGATCCCCGGGACCGGCTTCAAGCTCGGGTTCTGGTTTGCGCAGCAGGGTTCCATCTACGTCTTCGTAGCCCTCATCTTCATCTACTCATGGTTGATGAACAGGCTCGACAGAGAGTTTGACGTCCACGAGGACTAGTCGTTCGAGTCATAGAAGGAGAAAACCATGGACGTACAGACTTGGACATTCATCATCGTGGGCGGGACGTTTGCACTCTACATCGGTATCGCGATCAAGGCGCGCGCGAGCACCACAGGCGATTTCTACATCGCCGGTGGCGGCGTTCACCCGGTCGTCAATGGCATGGCGACCGGTGCGGACTGGATGAGCGCGGCCTCGTTCATCAGTATGGCCGGCCTGATCTCGTTCATGGGCTACGACGGCGCCGTGTATCTGATGGGCTGGACGGGCGGCTACGTGCTCCTCGCACTCTTATTGGCCCCCTATCTCCGCAAATTCGGGAAGTTCACGGTGCCGGATTTCGTCGGCGACCGGTACTACTCGAACGGCGCCCGTCTCGTTGCCGTGATTTGCGCCGTCTTCGTCTCCTTCACGTACGTTGCGGGCCAGATGCGCGGCGTGGGCGTGGTCTTCAGCCGGTTTCTCGAGGTCGACATCAACACCGGCGTCGCGATCGGAATGGCGATTGTCTTCTTCTATGCCGTTCTCGGCGGGATGAAGGGCATCACCTACACGCAGGCGGCCCAGTATTGCGTCTTGATTTTCGCGTATCTGGTGCCGGCGATCTTCATCAGCATTCTGCTCACAGACCATTTGATTCCTCAAATCGGCTTTGGCGGCGAGCTCGGTGGTGCGATCGGCTCTCAGGTCGCAAACGGCGAGACCATCAAGCTGCTAGACAAGCTCAACCAGTTGAACACGGAGCTCGGCTTCGCCGAGTATACGTCGGGCAAGAAATCGACCCTGGACGTCCTGTGCATCACCGGCGCGCTCATGGCGGGAACGGCCGGCCTGCCCCACGTCATCGTTCGCTTCTACACGGTGCCCAAGGTGCGCGACGCCCGCATCAGCGCCGGCTGGGCGCTCTTTTTCATCGCGATCCTCTACACCACCGCTCCCGCGGTCGCGGCCTTCGCACGCACGAATCTCATCGATACGGTGAGCGAAGCCAGCTACGCGCAGGTTGAAGGGGAGAAGTCGATTCCGCAGTGGTTCAAGACCTGGGAGGACACCGGGCTTCTCGCATGGGTCGACAAGAACAACGACGGTAAGGTTCAATACGTCGCCGGAGCCGCGTTGGCGGGCAAGCCAGCGTTCGCCACGGCTGACGACGGCCGCCCGGCTCGTGGAGACCACGGTCAACGCCTCGTCAGCAACGCCAACCCGGAGACCAAGAACGAGCTCTACGTCGATCGGGACATCATCGTCCTCGCGAATCCGGAGATTGCAGACCTCCCGGCCTGGGTCATTGCTCTTGTCGCCGCGGGCGGTCTCGCTGCCGCTCTTTCCACGGCCGCTGGGTTGCTGCTCGTGGTGAGCACGTCGATCAGCCACGACTTGCTCAAGCGCGTGTTTGTCCCTTCGATCACGGAGAAGCAGGAGCTCCTCGCGGCCCGCGTCGCCGCCGCGTTCGCAGTCATGATCGCGGGCTACTTCGGGATCAATCCACCGGGTTTCGTCGCACAAGTCGTCGCTTTCGCGTTCGGCCTGGCGGCGTCGTCGTTCTTCCCGGCGATCATTCTCGGTATTTTCGTCAAACGGGCGAATCGTGAAGGGGTCATCACCGGCATGCTGGTCGGCATTACCTTCACGGCGAGCTACATCATCTACTTCAAGTTCATGGGCGGAACGCCGGATCAGTTCTGGTTCGGGATATCACCGGAGGGCATCGGGGCGCTAGGAATGGTGATCAACTTCGTGGTCGCCTTCGTCGTCAGCCGGTTCACTCCGGAGACCCCCAAGGAAGTCCAAGAGTTGGTCGAGCACATCCGTGTCCCCGCGGGCTCGT
>CAJIBW010000107.1_pt1 | contig 14445 bp, 15 predicted proteins | sample 9199441 | NCBI WGS metagenome assembly CAJIBW01 (sample SAMEA7708313, study PRJEB35096) | sediment metagenome | biome: marine neritic benthic zone biome [ENVO:01000025]; feature: sediment [ENVO:00002007]; material: shallow marine sediment [ENVO:03000034] sea grass bed [ENVO_01000059] ... | reverse complement strand
GGAGGGACCACAAGCGCATGACGAACGGTGAGTGACCGGTCCACCATCGGAGCACGCGCTCGAAGCGATCGTAGCCGACGAGTGGAAGGCTGGCTGCACTCAGAACGGCAACCGCGCCAAGGACGCGCAAGACGATCGGAAGGCGCGAATCTGGCGCTGCGAACCAGAGTGCAAGCCCGAAGCAGAGGCGCAAGAGCACTGCCAGCCAGAAGCCTGACTTCGAGCTCCAACCGGAGATGAAAGCGAAGATCGACCCAGGGGCGAATAAACCCCACGCGCCCATCACGAAAATGAAGAGCGCTACGGCAAGCGCGAGCACCAAGAACACGATATCCAACCCAGGCGCGAGGCCGAACCGAGGCCTCGAAGCCGCGCGAGGATAAGATGTCTCGTAACCTGGCGCAATGAACTGCCGCCCCGTGCCTCAGAAGGCCGCGCCGCCTCCGATTCGCAGGCCCCAGACCTGACCGTTGTCGAAGGAGAAGCCCCAAGGGTTGTCGAGGTTGATGTTGAGTAGAACCGTCCCGAAGCCGTTCTCATTGCCAAAGCGGAGGTAGGGTTCGACCGCGAGCTGTGTGTTGTTCGGCTTGAATTTCGGAATGAGCACCAAGCTGAAACGCGAGCCGACGCGAAGCCAGTCCGTCGCCTGATAGCCCATCATCGCGGCCATCTGCATGATGAAGTCGGTCTTGGAGGTCCGGTTGTTCTTGTTGTCTATCTTGATCATCGCACCGGTGTCGAGGTAAGCGCCCCAGAGAAAGCCGCTGGGTTTGCGACGCTCGAACGCGATCGGAATGATGATGCTCACGGCGTGGGCGTCCCAGAGCCAGTAGTTGGTGTTCCCTCGCACGGCCGCAGCCAGCGAGTAGGCGGACTGCTGCGCGAAAACCTCATTCAAGTCGTCGGTGACGGTCGCGACCGGTATCGTGACGCCGGCGCCGATTCGATAGGAAAACTGATTCTTCTTGCCCTGGTAGTGAAAGGCCACGTAGGGATTGCCGGACCGAAATGCGTTCTGCGGCTCGGCGTCTTCGTCCGCGAGATCGACATTGACGTACGACATCCCCCACATCACTTGGAGCAATACGCTGTAAGCGAGCTGCAAGCGCATCTCGATCAGAGGGCTGATGACGATCGACCGCTGGTTACCCTCGAGCTTTCCGGCAAAAATCGCGACCTCGCCGAGGATGTGAAAACGCTGGGTATGGGCCTTGTTTCCTTCGTCGAGGCTGTAGGGCTCTTCGGGGAACGCGCGGGCCTGACCGGGCGTCAACCAAAGCGCCGCAGCAACCAAGAAACCAGCAACTCCCCAAGCACGAAGCACAGCCATCATTCATCCCCCATGAAGAAAAGACGCCTTTTCTTCCTCCCTTCACTATAGACAGTGCATGAGGACAGGGCTCGCATTCCGTCGTCAACGGAACTACGTTTTGGCGTGTGTCCGTGCGTTCAGTTTGGGGGCGAGATGAAGGACGGACCGGGCAGGCGAGCCCTCGATGGGTTGGCGCGGCCTCGGTTCGTCAACCGATGTTTTCCTGCCGGTCGACGACGGGTCGGCTCGTGAGGGCTGTGTCCAGATCTTCGTACCGGTGCAGCAGTCTTGCCGGTAGCGGGAGCCGAGAGAGCTCGTGGTTTTCTGGAATGCCCAGCCACACCTCGTGTTGTTTCGCTAAGCTCGAGATGCCTGCGACGAGCTCTTGCGCCTCCCCAGGCTCGCAGTCCCGCGCGATGCTCAGGAGCACGAGCGCTGCGCCGCTTTGCTCCGCGGCGTCTGCGATTTCCTCCAGGGGCATGTGCGTGCCGAGATAGATCGGCTCGAAGCCTCGCCCTGCGGCCATGAAGGCGCCGATGATGGCGCCAAACTCGTGCAGGTGACGCGGAGGTGTCGCGACGATGATGCGTGGGGCGCCAGTCGCCGGCTGCTCGTGTCGGAGCAGCGACCCGAGAAGGCTTCTGAGCTGTCCGGAGATGATGTGCTCGTGTGCAATTCGAATCTGATCCGCGATCCAGGCTTCGCCGACCCGACGCATCAGGGGGACGATGACTTCGAGCGTCAGGGTCATGGGAGGTAAGATGGTTGCGGTGCGGGTCAGTATCGACTCCGCGCGTTGCACGTCATACTCGAAGACGGCGTTGAGATAATCTTCGACGATCGCCGCGTAGAGCGAAACCTGACTTCCGACGTCCGGGCTCGATTCTCCGATCAACCGCCGCAGCTCCGAATCTGGAAGCTGAACGATCTGACCGATGGAGTGCCCGACCTCGGTTGCCCGGCGCAGCAGGACGAGGCGCCGTACGTGGCCGCCGCTGTACCTACGCTTATTCCCGTCGGTCCGGTCGGGGTCGACCGCTCCGTAGCGCCGCTCCCAGACCCGAATGGTGTCAGCGGAGAGGCCGGTGAGTCTCGAAACGACTCGCATCGGGTACAGGCCGCTCATTTCTTTCACGTTGCTAGTCATGATGAAAGAGGCCCAGGGACGAGTATCCGCTGCAAGAAGTCATGCGCGATGGCGTGACGATGAACTGGGTGGTGGTGGTCATTCATCTTTAATGCTCCTGCAGCGAATACCCGCCCTGCGCCGGGAGAAAGGGAGCTGCCAACCCGTTCGACGGCCGCTCCGGTAGCTGGTTATGAGGAGGGAATGAGAACCGTGTCGATGACGTGGATGACTCCGTTGGAGGCCATGACGTCGGTTGCTGTCACGTTGGCGTCGTTGACCGTGACGCCAGCGTCACCCGCGCTGATCTGGACAGACTGGCCCTCGACCGTGTCGGCCGAAGTGAGGTTCACTACGTCCGCGGCAAGAACTTCGCCGGCAACGACGTGATACGTCAGAATGGACGCGAGCTTCGCCTTGTTCTCGGGGAGCAGGAGGTTGTCCAGCGTGCCAGCCGGGAGCTTCGCAAACGCTTCATCGGTCGGCGCGAACACGGTGAACGGCCCAGGGCTTTGCAGAGTCTCCACGAGGTCCGCGGCTTTGACCGCGGCGACCAGCGTATTGAACTGACCAGCCCCTGCGGCAACGGCGACGATGTCTCCTTGCGTTGCTGCGGCAGCGGCGGCCGTCGCAGTGCTCGGCGCGTCTTTCGCGCAGCCCACGAGTAGCAGCGAGGCGAGAGCGGTGGTCAGAAATGTCTTGGTTCGCATGAATCGTTCCTTGGTTGAACAGTCTTGAAAGCAAAGCTTCCGGAAATAAGGGCCGCGTCGACCCCCCGTTGGTGTCTATCTACTGTCTATGTTTTATTCGTCAATACTTAGACAGAAAGCTTGGGCACAAGCTGGTTGCCAGTCTCCTGGAAATGGAACATGTTCTAGTGGAACACGTTCTACTTGGTCGGCGCTCCTCCGACCTCTGAGAACGCTGCGGGAGCATCCTATGAACGACGAAATGAAAACGGACCCCTGGGAGGGTTTTGCCCGCGGCTGGTTCATGCTCAGGTTCTCCGACGAGCTCGAGGCCGGCCAAGTGGTTCCGCTCAGGCGCTTCGACCAGGAGCTGGTCTTGTTCCGAACCGCGTCGGGCGAGGCCAAGGTTCTCGATGCGTACTGCCCTCACATGGGCGCGCATCTCGGCCATGGCGGCAAGATCGTCGGCGAAGGGATCGTGTGCCCGTTTCATGCGTGGAAGTTCGATGGCACCGGCAAGTGCATCGAGATCCCCTACGCGAAGCGCATTCCACCCAAAGCCGGCCTGCCATGTTGGCCCGTGCGCGAACGCAACGGGATGATTTTCGTCTGGCACGACCGTGAGAAGAGCGAGCCCGATTGGGAGATCCCCGTGCTCGAGGAATGGGAGGACCCTGAGTTCCTTCCCTGGCGCCACGCGAAACTCCAGATCAAGACCCCGCCGCTCGCGATTGCCGAAAACCTCGCCGATGCAGGTCACTTCATCCCAGTGCACAATACGCATCCGGTCCCGGGCTCTTTCAGCAACACCTATGTCGACCACATCGGCGAGCAGAAGATCAAGGCGGTCGCGTACCCCGTCCACGGGGGCAAAGACGAGTTCGAGTCCAAGGCCACGTACTACGGACCCGCCTATCAGGTCACCAAGATGTTCGGCAAAGGGCTGGGTGTGATTATCAACGCACACACGCCCATCGACGCGGAGAATGTGATGCTTCGGTTCGCGGTGTCGATGAAAGCTACCAAAGGCATGACCGACGAGCTCGTCGAACACTTCATCAACAACATGCGTGACGGCTACCTACAGGACGTGCAGATCTGGGAGAACAAGATCTACCTCGACCGACCCATGCTCTGCGACGGTGACGGTCCGATCGGAGAATTTCGCCGCTGGTACGCGCAGTTCTATACGCCACGCAACGAGGCCGCCGACGCGGCCGAGTAGGAGAACGACGATGAGCAACAAACCCCGTTTCTCGATCCCGCGTTACCCCCGAGGATGGTTTCAGGTGGCCTACTCCGATGAGATCAAGCCGGGCGAGGTCAAGCCTCTCCATTACTTCGGCGTCGAGTTGGTGATGTTCCGCAGCGAAGGCGGCGAGATCACGGTGCTCGACGCGTTCTGTCCACATATGGGCGCCCACCTGGGGCACGGCGGCAAAGTCGAAGGCGACGGCATCATCTGTCCATTTCATGCCTGGAAGTTCGACGGCAGAGGGAAGTGTGTGCACGTGCCCTATGCAGAGCACCTCCCGCGCAAAGCCAACATCACGGCTTGGCCGGTTCATGAAGTCAACGGTGTCATCATGGTCTGGCACGACATCGACGGGAAAGAGCCCGAGTGGGAGCTTCCCCAAATCCCTGAGTGGGACAACGAGGACTGGACACCCTACTGGCGACAGCACTGGAAGCTTCGAGCACACAATCAGGACATGTGCGAGAACGTCGTCGACAAGGCCCACTTCCGCTACGTCCATGGGATGAACATCGTGCCGCAGCCGCATACCATCACGCTCGAGTACCCACACATCAAGATGACCACCGACACGATCTACGAAACTCCGCAAGGTGTGGTGAAGGGCGAGCTGGATGTGGAGGTCCACGGCTTTGGGTTCTCGGTGAGCCGCTTCCGGGGCATCGTCGAGACCACGAACATGGCCTCGGTCACACCGATCGATGACGAGTTCTGCGACGTGCGCTTCTCATTTACGGTCAAGAAGCTCGGGGGCGCCGATATCACGGCAGGCGTCGGGAAAGCATTCACCAAGGAGATCGCCCGGCAGCTCGAGGAAGACGCTCCAATTTGGGAGAATAAGACGTTCCTCGAGCGGCCCATGCTGTGCGACGGGGACGGGCCGGTCGCCGAGTTTCGAAGGTGGTGCAAGCACTTCTACCCAGACTGGTACCACAAACAGGCCCAAGCGGAGTATGATGGCCGCAAGGAGGTGAGCAAGCCGCTCACACTAGCAGAGCGACGAAAGCGGCTTGTCGCAGCATAGATGAACAACGGTTCCGACACGGCCACGCTCGCAACCCCAGATGAAATCCGAGCGCGGATTCGAAGCGAGCATGCACAAATCTCTGCGCAGCTGGCGCGAATCGAAGCATTGACCGAGCGCGTCGGCGACGGCGACACCGCGTCGGTGGTCGCGCTTCGAGACGAGCTGCAACAACTCGGCGCGATTCTGGTCGAGCATTTGCACTACGAGGAATACCAGCTCCCCTCGCTGGCGGACGCTGGCAAGGCCGCTCAGGTCGCCGAAGAAATGCAGCGAGAACATCGAGGGCAGCGCGAGCTTTTCGATCGAATCATTGCCGAGCTCGATGAAACGGCGGTTGGCTCGAAGCTCGTGGTTGGGGTGCGTGAGCTTTCGCGGGCCATCCGTGACGACATGGAATACGAAGAACGGGAGCTGCTGGACAAACCGTGAGACTGGAGCAGGCGTGTGAAGCTCATGTACAACGCATCGACTTGCAATCACTACGGCGTCTGCGTTGAAGAGGCCTCGGAGGTGTTTTCATTTGCCGAAGACGGAAGTCTGATGATCCAAAGCTACGAAGTTCCGCCCGAGCTCGAGGACAAGGTGCGGGACGCCTGCATGATGTGTCCAACCCAGTCGATTCAGATTGAAGAGGAATAGGAGTCGAGCCAACTGGCGGCTGAGCGTCAAATTCTGGTCAAGAGCTTGCTGGTCAGCATGCGCGAGGAAGCGATGATGGGGGTCATGGTGTGGCTCGACGCGCTGCTCGGAAAACCCGACGAGTCGAAGACGTAAACGTCGCGGGTCCCGTAGACTCGACCGTTCAAGTCGGCGCCGCCGTCGCGTTCAGAAGCCGCGAATCGCACGGTGCCCTGCTGGTGGGCGCTGAGCATCGGTGCCGTGGCTGGCGCAAACCTCAAGCTCCGGGCCTGTTCGGCCTCGCGCGCCGAGCGAATGACCAGGGCTGGAACGGTCGGCACCAAGACCTCGCGAGCGCCCGCCTCGAGATAAACCTTCGCGGCGGCCTCGACCGCGTGCCGAAGCCGATCCCTGTGGTCGTCGCGCTGTTCATATCGAATCGTAAGGCGACCGTCGCGCGCAACTTCTACTTCACCGGATGGCGCATCGGGCGCAAGCAGCAGCGAGGGCGCCATTTTGTCGTACTGCGCCATTCGCACCATTCCAGGTGCACCGGAGAATGGCAGGAGGCTCGAGACGATGCCGGGCGTGCCCATGATGCCTTCGATGCGAAAGCCCCAGAGCCCGAACTCGTCATTGTCCTCCTGCTCGAACTCGGTGACCGCATAAGACTGGGGGATTCCATCGAACGCCGCGATGCGCTCATCGAAGACACCGATGATGGGGAGCTGGGGTTGCAGCATCAGATTTTTCCCCACGTGTGCGTTGCCGATGCCGGAGCGAAGCAGGAGCTGCGCCGACGAGACGGCATTGGCGGCGATGATGACGATCTTTGCCCGAATGATGAGCTCTTCTTTTTCATGGTAGCCACCCGAGTCGAGCGTGCGGACGTCGATCTGCTTGAGCTCCTGACTCGCCTTTTGAATCTTCACGGCGCGTGCCCTCGTGAAAATACGGGCTCCCGCCTCGATCGCTTTCGGGAGCGCGACCATGCGTGGGTTTCGCTTCGCATGTACGGGACACCCGATGAGACATGTGCCGAGCCCGCGGCAGCCGACGCGATTGTGCATCATCACCTCGCCGCGCAAGTCGAGCGCTTCGGCCCCTTGACGCAGCTTTGCGTTGGCCGTGTTGACCAGGGTTTCGGGGATGCGGCTCGCAGAGAGATCCGAAAGCGCATCGTCGGTGAACCCTTTGAACCGCGAAGGCGCGTAGTCTTCGAGTCCGTAGTTGAGGGCCCAGTGCTGAAGCACCCCGTCGGGGATCGGCACGACGTCGCAGGTATTGATCACTCCTCCCCCGCCGAGCACCCTGCCCTGCAGGACGCTTACCGAGAGGTCGTGGGTCGCTCGCCCTCCTCGATCCATATAGAGCTGATCGTACATCGGCCCATCGCGTTGGGTCCGCTCGGGACCGATCAGATCACGGCCTTCCTCGAGTACGACAACCTCGTGTCCGGCCTCCGCGAGAAGCCGCGCCGCCGTCGCCCCGCCGGAACCGGAGCCAATGACGCAAACCTCCGTGCTGACCCCGTCGGGAATCGTCTCTTTGGACAGGTCGAGGATGGCGCCGCTCACGGCGCCACGGCCTTCGTGCGCCTCATCGACGGCCCAGGGTAACCGATGTGCGGCCAGACCTGCTCGTGATCGAAGTAGACGAGATTGAAGAACTTTCGCATGGCAATGCTGACTTGACGTCGCAACAGAGAGTCGCTCTCGGCCCAAGCGCTCCAATGCTCAGCGCGATCGGTGGCGCCGAGACGTGAGAAGGTGGTGAGCCTCTTGTCGAACACCATCGGGCCTAGCTCGATCAAGACGAGCGCCTTCTGGAGATCCTTGACGTTGTGCTCGGGTTCATCGGCGAGAAATCGGTCAAACGCGCGGGGAAGATCCATCGGCGCAGCGTCGATCGGAATCGCATCGGTTTGCGGCAGCATGACGGCCACCAGGCTTTCGAGAGTTCGGTATTCGTGAGCGTCGAGCACCTGCAGTCCTTCGACCCTCGGTGCCCGTCCCCGCAAGGCCAAGACACCGGCGCCACCTGCGCCGAGGATCGTGCCGCCGGCCACCAGCCCCAGCTTCAAGAAGCGGCGCCGCGAAAGGAAGCTGAAGAGCCCTTGGCGCTCTCGTTCCTCGTTCGCAGTCGCCATCACGATCAACCTCTGCGCTTACGCTTCTCGTCCTCGTCCTCGTCGTCGGGAACGTCTTTGTAGTCGACCCGGATTCGGCCTTCGCCGAGCGTAGCGATGGTTTCGAGCGCTTGCAGGCGTGCTTCGGTGTCACGCCGGTACGCTCGGAGCTCGGTGAGCTCCGCCTGCATGCGTTCGGTCTCTTCCGCACGCGCAAGCCGAAGCTTGTACCAAAGCCAGAGCCCCCAGCCGATCAGGCCGACGACCGCGAGAGGGATCAGCAATTCGATGACGATGGCCACCGGGATCTTGTGCCCTTCTCAGCCTCTGGCCGCAAGTAAATCCGGCATCCCCATGCTATAGAAAAGAAATGAGCGGCGACCGCGACGAAATGAAGGCATTTCGCGAGTTGCAGGCTCATCTAGCTCCCCGATGGGCGCTGGCGGACGGCGACGGACCCGAGCCTCGCGACATCGTGGTCGTGCCCTCCTTGTCGTTCGACGGCATCGACACCGTCGCGATCGATGGAGTGATTCACTACGAGGAGCGGATGCTCTTCACGCTGAACTTACTGCGGCATCCGCAGGCGCGCCTGATGTACCTGAGCTCCGCGCCGATTCATCCGGCGGCAGTCGACTACATGCTCTCCTTGGTCCGCGGTGTCCCCACGGAGCAGCTGCGGCAACGGCTCACCGTGCTCTCCCTGTACGACAGCTCCTTCCTGCCTCTATCGAAAAAGATTCTCGAGCGACCGCGTGTCGTCGAGCGCATCCGAGATTGGATTCGGCCCGATTGCGGTCTCATGACGTGCTTCACGGTTTCGGAGCTGGAGCGGAGCCTGGCCGTCGCCCTCGACATTCCTCTCTATGGCGTGGACCCCGACTTGACCTGGTTAGGCACCAAGACCGGGTCACGCTGGGCCTTTCGCGAGGCGGGCATCCCCTTGCTGCCAGGGGCCGAGAGCCTGAAAAGCGAATCAGAGCTCGTCGACGCGATCGACCGACTCTGGAGCGAGAACGTCGGCCTCGAGCGGGTGGTCGTGAAGCAGAACACCGGGTTCAGCGGCCAGGGCAACGCAATCCTCGACCTGGCGGCTCTGAGCGCCGTGGCCCCCGGAAGCGGCGTAACCGAACAGGCCAGGGAGCGGGCGTTGGCCGATGCCCTGAGGACGATGCGCTTCGTCGATCCGATCCTCACCTGGGCGAGCTTCCGCGAGAAGCTCGAACGGGAGGGCGGGGTCGTCGAGGCCTTCGTCGAAGACCGGGCGAAGCGCGCACCGAGCTGTCAGCTGAGGATCTCGCCCGAAGGCAGCCTCGACATGCTTTCGACGCACGATCAGCTCGTCGAAGGCGTGGATGGTCAGATCTACGCAGGCTGCCGATTTCCCGCGGACGAAGCCTATCGCATGGACATTCAGCAGGATGCGCTCCGAGTCGCGAAAGTCCTCCAGAAGAAGGGCGCGGTGGGCCGCCTGGCCGTCGATTTCATTTGCGTGCAGCAAGACGACGGCTCTTGGAAGCACTTCGCGATTGAAACCAACCTTCGTTTGGGCGGGACGACGCATCCCATGATGCTCCTTCGAATGTTGACCGACGGCCGGTACGATCCCGATGCGGGCCTCTACCTCACGCCCCGGGGCGAGCCGCAGTTTTACGTCGCGACCGATTCGATGCGTTCAGAAAGCTACCGCGGTTTGCTCATCGAGGACCTGCTGGACATTGCCGGGGCCAACGGTTTGCACTATCACGACGACTCGGAATCGGGCGTGATCTTCCACTTCACGGGCACGCTGAGCGAGTTCGGGAAGCTTGGCATTACCGCCGTGGGCAAGAGCCCGGCCGAAGCGGACCATTGGTTCGACCAGACGCGGCTGGTGTTGGACCGCGAAACGAAGAGTGAGTCGTGTACATCGAAGAGTTGAAACCAGGCGTAACGCGCATATCTGCGTCTCCCGATTGGCCCAAGCCCTACGTCGGGGTGGGCGGCGCGATGCACGGGAATGAACCCTGCGGAGCCGAGGCCATCAGCCGAATCGCGCTCGCCTTCGAAGAAGGTACCCTCGCGCCCGCCAAAGGCACCATCTTCTTGGTCCATGCAAACCCTCTCGCAACCACGCAAGGACGGCGTCACACCCCCGAGGGCGAAGACCTCAACCGCCTCTGGGATTTCGAATTCACCGAGACCCTTCGGGAAGAGGCCTGGGGGTACGAGCACCATCGCGTGCTCGAGCTCAAAGAAGTCCTTGGAGGGCTCGACGTGTTTTTGGATCTTCACTCCGCGGGAACCTCGACGCCGGCCTTCGGTGTGAGCAACGGTGAGGCGCAAATCGACGAAATCGCGAAGCAGATCGGCATCGCCTACCTGGTGCAGTCCTGGTATGGCCTTGCTGACAAAGTCATCATCGGCTTCCTCAAGCTCACGGGCATTCCGGCCCTCTCCGTCGAGTGCGGCGCGCATGACGACCCCGAGATTTCGGACAGGGCAGAGCAGATTGCACTGAGCTTCCTCCGAGTCACCGGCGCGATCGACGACGGACACACAAGCAATGGCAGCGACGTCCGCACCGTGCACGTCGTCGAGAAAATCACCAAGCCAAGCAAAGAATTTCACTTTGGCGAACAATGGACGGGTTTCCAGAAGCTCGCGCCGGGCACGCTCCTCGGCCGCGACCGCGTGACGGAGATTCGTGTGAGCCAACGATGCTACGCGGTACTGCCGAACCTCGATGTGGACGTCGGAGACGACGTCATCTACCTGGCCGTCGACACCTGACCCGAGTCGAGGGCCGGACGGCCCGTGCACCTACCGCCCTCATACCTTCGTCTTCCTGATCGTCTCGAAGAAGTTCTTGCCAGGGTCAGGCGCCTCCGGGTTGAGCATGCCACAGCCTACTTGGTCGGCGGCCGCTCTCGGGTCGTCCCCTTCGGGGGAGAGGTCCGGGAGAGCCATTCCCGAACGCAGGACTTCGATGGCGCGGTGGGTCGAAAGGTAGAGCCGACCTTCGCGAGCCATCTTGTCGAGCAAGCCGGTGCGGTGCAGCACGTCGCGCACCGGGCCTTTGATTCGCGTCAGAACGAGCTTGACGCCCCGCGCTGCGAGCTCTTCGTCGAGCTCGTCCAGCGTCGCTGCAGCGGCCGAGTCCAGGTCGTTGACGCCGGCCGCCTCGAGGACGAAGTATCGCACCGGTGCCTCCGACTCGTCGATGAGACTCCGTACGGTTTCTTTCAGGAAGCTCACGTTGCCAAAGTAGAACTGCGCATCGACGCGGACCAGGATGATGCCCTCGAGGGTTTCTGCGTGCGGGTGACGCGCAAGGTTCAGGTAGGTTTGCGACTCTGGAACTCGACCGAGTACCGCGAAGTGAGGGCGGGTGGTCCGCACCAAGAAGAGCAGAACCGAAGCGCCAACTCCAACCAGGATCCCCCATTGAATCCCGAGTGACAGCGTGGCGATGAATGTCAGTACGAGCAGATAGAAATCCGTGCGTTTGACCCGGTAGACCTCGCGCGCGCCTCGAATGTCGATCAGCCCGGCGACCGCGGCGACGATGATTGCGCTCAATGCGGCCTTGGGCAGGTAGAAGAAGGCCCGGGTCAAGAAGAGAAGGGTCACGATGACGACCGCACAGGTGACCAGCGCGGCAACTTGGGTGCGCGCTCCGGCGCGGACGTTGACCGCGGTCCGCGAGAAGCCGCCCGCGATTGGGTAACCTCCGGTCGCGCCGCCCGCCAGATTCGCGAGGCCGAGCGCGATGAGCTCCCGGTTCGGGTCGATGTCGTAGCGAAATCGCTGGGCGAACGTCCGGCCGACGGAAATCGCCTCCATGAACGACACCAACGCGATGGTCGCCGCCGCCGGGATGAGCTCGACCAAAACCGAGGTGTCGACCGTGGGGATCGAGAAACCAGGCAGGCCCGCAGGGACATCGCCCACCACAGACACACCTCGTGACGAGAGTCCGAGCGCCCAGACGACGAGGGTCGCCACGACGACGACCAGCAATGCCGCCGGTAGACGGGGCCACCACTTCTTCGAGACGACGAGCGTAATCACCGACGCCGCACCGAGCGCCAGGGTCGGCCAAGACCATTCCGAAAAGCCCCGAAGCGCCTCCCAGACGACCCGGTGCACATGGTGGGTTCGTGGGACCTCGATGCCAAGCAAATGCCCGAGCTGACTCGCCGCGATGATCAGGGCCGCGGCCGCTGTGAAGCCGGCTACGACGGGTCGCGACAGGAAGTTCACCAGGAAGCCCGCGCGCAGAAACCCGAGCCCCGCTTGAACGACGCCAACCATCATTCCGAGCGCCGCGGCGATCAAGACGTACTGCTCGGCGCCCACCGTCGCGATGGCAGCAACCGCGCCGGCGACGAGGATCGAGTCCATCGCAACTGGACCGACCGCCAGCTGGCGCGAGGTACCCAAGGCGGCGTACAACAAGAGGGGCGCGACCGAGGCGTAAAGCCCCACGATGGGCGGAAGCCCCGCCAGAAGCGCATACCCCATGGCCTGCGGCACCAGCATCACCGCCGTGGTCAGCCCCGCAATCACGTCGGGGCCGAGATCGGCGCGCTGGTAGCTCCGCAGCCAACCGATGATCGGTAGCGCGCGGACAGCCCTGCTCATCCGTCGATCATGGCCGCGGCCTGCGCGTCCACGGTGCCTCCGCCGCGTTTCTCACGCATACGCGTGAAGAGCTGATAGAGGCCCACGCCGATCAGCATCGCGACACCAAAGGTCAATGCCTCCAGCGAGCGAGCCCCAACCGAAGTGAACGCCGGACCGGGGCAGTAGCCTCCGAGACCCCAGCCCACACCGAAAATCGCCGAGCCGAGAACGAGTCGTCCGTCGATGTCGCTGCGTGTCGGCAACGAGAAGGCCGGTGCCCAAACGGGTCGTTGCCAGGTTCGAATCGCCCAGCGATAGACAGGCGTGTACACGAGGATGGCGCCCAGCATCACGAAGGCCAGGCTGGGATCCCAGGATCCAAAGAAATCGAAAAAGCCTACGATCTTGGCCGGCTGGGCCATCCCTGCGATCGCGAGGCCAACGCCAAACCGGCCGCCACCGAGAAACGCGCCGATCTTGACCTTCATATCGAGCCTCCCAGCACTTCATTGACCACGAAGACGGTCGCCGCCGCCGTCACCATGAAGGAGACGGTCGCCACCGTAGATCGCTTCGAGAGGCGCCCGATTCCGCAGACACCGTGACCACTGGTGCAACCGCTTCCCAGCTGTGTCCCAATGCCAACGGTGAGGCCCGCAATGATCAGCGCCGGCGTGGAGCGACTGATCTCCACGACGTAGTCCTGCGGAAAGAAAAGGCTCCAAGCGGCGCCCGCAGCAAAGAGTCCGACGAGGAACATGACGCGCCAGGAAATGTCGCCCGCGTCTCGGCGGAAAATACCGCCCGCGATGCCGCTGATGCCAGCGATTCGACCGTGGAAGAGCAGCAACCCGGCAGCGGCAGTGCCTATCATCAGGCCTCCGATCGTGGAGGCGATGGGTGTAAAGGAGTCCATGGTGCTCATTCAAAGCAGCACCGGTGCCAAACCGCCAGCGCTTTGTGCTCCGCGGGGTTTGCAGGTCGCCCCGAGTCCTGTTAATTCAGCAACTTAGCGCCGGCTCGCGCAGCGCGTCGGAAGCGCATTAGGAGGCGACACATGCTACTTCGGCAACTCTTCGATCGAGAGACCTGGACCTACACTTACCTGATCGCCGACGAGGAGTCGGGCGAGGCTCTGTTGATCGACCCTGTCGTCGATCAGCTGGAGCGCGACATCAAGCTACTCGAGGAGCTCGGTCTCAAGCTCGTGTACACCTTGGACACGCACACGCACGCGGATCACATCACGGGCTCCGGGCTGCTTCGCAAGCGCTTGGGCAGCAAGGCGGTCACCGGCGCCCATGCGGGGGCGGAGGGCGCGGACTTGCTCGTCGATGATGGGAGCCGGCTCGAGGTGGGCTCTGTGGAGCTCGAGGTGCGATCGACTCCGGGACACACCGACGGCTGCATCACCTTCGTGACGGCGGACCACAAGCACGCGTTCACCGGAGATACGCTTTTCATTCGCGGCACGGGTCGGACCGACTTCCAGCAGGGCAGCGCGCAACGGCTCTACCGGTCGATCCACGACAAGATCTTCACGCTCCCCGACGACACGATCATCTGGCCGGGGCACGACTACCGGGGGATGACCTTCACCACGGTAGGCGAAGAGAAGCGGCTGAATCCGCGGGTCGGAGACGGCAGGACCGAATCCGAGTTCGCGGAGATCATGAAAAATC
>CAJIBW010000346.1_pt1 | contig 14505 bp, 21 predicted proteins | sample 9199441 | NCBI WGS metagenome assembly CAJIBW01 (sample SAMEA7708313, study PRJEB35096) | sediment metagenome | biome: marine neritic benthic zone biome [ENVO:01000025]; feature: sediment [ENVO:00002007]; material: shallow marine sediment [ENVO:03000034] sea grass bed [ENVO_01000059] ... | reverse complement strand
TTGTTACCACGGCAGAAACTGACGAACAGGGACGTGCCTTGCTGAAGTCGCTCGGCATGCCGTTCAGGAACTAGAGGACGCAGATGGCTAGTAAGCGCGCATTTGCCAAAATGGAAAAGACACCGAAATTCTCGGTGCGACAACGGAATCGATGCAAGGTCTGCGGACGCCCGCGGGGTTACTATCGCAAGTTCGAGATGTGCCGCATTTGTCTCCGCAAATACGGGCTCTCGGGTGACATCCCAGGCCTCACGAAATCGAGCTGGTAAGGAGGTGCAGTCATGATGACCGATCCAATCGCTGACATGCTGACGCGCATCCGCAACGCCGCACAGGCTCAGCACGAACACACCGTTCTGCCCTCGTCGAATCTCAAGGTGCAGCTGGCCGAGATTCTGAAGCAAGAGGGATACATCGACGACTACCGCGTGGAGGACGGGGTTCAGAAGAGCCTAACGGTATTCCTCAAGTATGGTCGCGACCGCCAAAGCGCGTTCGTAGGCATGCGGCGGGCGAGCCGCCCCGGGCGGCGATTCTACGTGGGTCACCATGACATTCCACGGGTCCAAAACGGAATGGGGGTCGCGATTCTCTCGACGTCTGTTGGCGTGATGACCGGCCGTGATGCCCGCGACAAGCGGGTGGGCGGCGAAGTGCTGTGCGAGGTTTGGTGATGACCGAAACGCATACAGGGAAGCAGTCCAGAAACGGCAAGAAGCCGGTCGAAGTCGTCAAGGGCGTACAGATCTCGATCAGCGGCCAAGACATCAAGGCCAAAGGCCCCAAAGGGGAGCTCAGCCAGACCCTTCGTCCGGAGGTCGTCGTCACTCAGGCGGAGGGCGTGCTCACGGTCCGGCCCGCGCCTGGCACCGGCAAGACCGGCCTTCAATACCAAGGGCTGACGCGCGCGATTCTCCGCAACATGGTCGAGGGGGTCGCCAACGGTTACCAACGCTCGCTGGATTTTCGCGGCGTTGGATACCGAGCGGAGTTCAAGAACGACCAGCTGAAGATGACGGTTGGGCTTTCGCACCAGCCCATCATCGACATCCCCAAGGCGGTCGCGGTCAAGGTCGAGACGATTGACGAGGCCGGCACCAAGTTTCCCCGCGTTCATCTCGAGTCGCCCGACAAGCAACTGGTCGGCCGGATCGCAGCGCGGATTCGTCAGATGCGACCCCCGGAGCCCTACAACGGCAAAGGCGTTCGCTACACCGGCGAGCGCATTCGAGAGAAGGCGGGCAAGGCCGGAAAGGCCGGAGGCTGATCATGCAGCAGAAAGTCACAGGTCGTGCTCGTCGCAAGTTGAGGATTCGCAAGAAGGTGCAAGGCACCTCCATGCGGCCCCGCTTGGCGGTATTCCGGAGCAGCAAGCACATCTATGCCCAGGTCATCGACGATACGAAGGGCGCGACGATTGCCCATGCGTCCAGCGTCGCGAGCACTGGCGATGGAAACAAAGTCGACGTCGCGAAGTCGGTTGGCAGCGCGGTGGCCAAGGCATGCATCGACAAAGGTGTCGAGCAGGTCGTATTCGACCGCGGCGGTTATCGATATCACGGACGCGTTCGCGCACTGGCCGAATCGGCGCGCGAAGCCGGTCTTAAGTTCTGAGGACGAGATGGCATACAAAGACCAAATCATCGATCCAAACACACTCGACGATCTTACCGAGCGGGTGATCTTCATCAACCGCGTGGCCAAGGTCGTCAAAGGCGGCCGGCGTTTCAGCTTTAGCGCATTGGTCGTCGTGGGTGACAGCAGCGGCCACGTCGGTGTCGGCATGGGTAAGGCAAAAGAGGTCCCCGAGTCGATTCGCAAGGGTACCGAGGCCGCCAAGAAGAACCTGTTCAAGGTTCCTTTGACCGGTCGAACGATCCCCCACAAGATCGTCGGGCACGCGGGGGCAGGTCGAATCGTCCTTCGTCCTGCGTCCGAAGGGACGGGAGTCATTGCCGGAGGTGCGATGCGTCCGGTACTCGAGGCCGCCGGCGTCAAAGACGTCTTGGCGAAGATTCTCGGCACGACGAATCCCTACAACGTCGTCAACGCGACCGTAGCCGCGCTCAAGGAGCTGGAGTCTCCGGCCGAGGTCGCCAGCCGTCGTGGTCGTCGCAAGGGAGACATTCAACAGTACGAGCATGGGCCCAAGGCGGAACGTCCCGCCGCCGAGCCTGACGAAGCGCCTGCGGAGGCAAGCGCGTCGTAAGAGAGGCAGTCATGAGCGCGAAGAAACTCATAGTGACGCAGATCAAAAGCGAAATCGGGCGGATGGACAAGCAGCGGCGAGTCCTCCGGGGGCTCGGCTTGCGTGGCATGAACACGAAGGTCGTGGTCGAGAACACGCCTTCGTTCCGCGGGATGGTCAAGAAGGTGCTCCACCTGGTCGAAGTCGAGGAAGTCAATGAGTGAGCAGAGCAAGACCCCAATTCTTTCCCGGCTCCGCCCCGCAGCGGGCGCCGTCCGCGGAAAGCGACGTAAAGGACGCGGCCCGGGCTCCGGCCTGGGCAAGACGGCCGGCCACGGCCAGAAGGGCCAAAAAGCCAGGCATCCCGGCAACTTCAGCAAGCTCGGCTTCGAGGGCGGGCAGATGCCTCTATATCGCCGCATTCCGAAGCGTGGGTTCGTCAATCCGTTCACCAAAACGGTGGGGACGGTCAACGTAAAGGACCTGGCTCGTTTCGATGCAGGGGCCACCGTCGACGAGGCGGCTCTGCGAGAAGCTGGCCTCATCAAGCGCAAAGTGGACATCATCAAGGTTCTCGGCGATGGCGAGCTAGAAAAGGCTCTCACCGTCAAGGTCCACGCCGCTAGTGCCACCGCCACGCAGAAGATCGAGAAAGCAGGCGGTACGGTCGAGCTAGTCGTCGCCGCGCCTGCCTCCTAACCGAAAGCACGTACCTAGACATGAGCACCGTCGCCAACATCTTTCGAATCCCCGAGCTCCGTCGCCGCATTCTCTTCACCTTGGGAATGCTCGCCGTCTATCGCATCGGGATTTTCGTCACGACACCAGGCGTAGACCGGTCGGCCATGCGGAAGTACGTGGCCGGACAGTCAGGCGGTTTCCTCAGCTTGTTCAACCTGTTCTCGGGTGGTGCGCTCGAGCAGGCGTCGATTTTTGCGCTCAACATCATGCCCTACGTTTCGGCGAGCATCATCTTGTCGCTGATGACGGTCGTAGTGCCCTCGCTCATGGAGCTTCGCAAGGAAGGCGAAGCGGGCCAGCGCAAGATCAACCAGTACACACGCTACGGAACGGTTGGGCTCAGTATTTTTCAGAGCATGGGACTCGCGATGCTTTGGGAGGGCTGGAACGAAAGCTCGACGGCGGGTGATATTGTCGCCGACCCGGGCTGGAGCTTTCGTCTGATGACGGTGCTCGCGCTCACGACGGGCACATCGTTTCTGATGTGGCTCGGCGAACAAATCACCGAGCGCGGCCTCGGAAACGGCATTTCGCTGATCATTTTCGCGGGCATCGTGGCAAATCTACCTGACGCCCTGTTCATGACGCTCGAGCAATTCAAGCTCGGCGAGCTTCAACCCATCGACCTGATGTTGCTCATCGTGATCGCACTAGGCACCACGGCATTCATCGTCTTCTTCGAGCGCGCTCAAAGGCGCCTGCCGATCACCTACGCCAAACGCATGATCGGACGAAAGATGTACGGCGGGCAGCAGTCTCATCTTCCGCTGCGCGTGAACATGGCCGGCGTCATTCCGCCCATTTTCACGTCCTCCTTGCTCATGTTCCCGGTCACCTTGGCAGGCACCAACATTCCGTATCTATCGGACGCGATGCGCTGGATCAGCAACAACCTAGTTCCCGGGGGTTGGGTCTACATCGTCGTCTTCGCCACCATGACGATCTTCTTCTGTTTCTTCTACACGGCGATCACTTTCCAGCCTGTCGACGTGGCGGAGAACCTCAAGAAGCAAAGCGCGTTCATTCCTGGCGTGCGCCCGGGGAAGGCCACGGCCGAGTACATCGATGCCGTGCTCACTCGAATTACCGTCGGTGGCTCATTGTATGTGGCAGCCGTCGTGACAATTCCGACGCTGCTTCAGTCGCGGTGGAACGTTCCGTTCTACCTCGGGGGTACCTCGCTGATGATCGTCGTCGGCGTGGCACTAGACTTCGCACAGCAGGTGGAAAGCCACCTCATCACCCGGCACTATGAAGGCCTCACTGGGAGCAAAGGCTCCAGAATTCGAGCGAGGAACGCCTGATGGATCTTCTTCTTTTTGGACCTCCCGGCGCTGGCAAGGGGACTCAGGCCAAGTTCCTGCTGGACCTGCTGGGCATCCCTCAAATCTCGACCGGCGACATGATGCGCGCCGAGCGGAAGTCCGGCTCCGAGCTCGGCCAGCAGTTCGACGAGTACATGTCAGCTGGAAAGTTGGTGCCTGACAGTCTCGTCCTGGACTTGATTTTGAAGCGCCTGACCCAGGAAGATGCGAAAAACGGAGCAATTTTCGATGGTTACCCGCGGACGGTGGCCCAAGCCGAGTCGCTCGACGCGCTCCTGGAGAAGCTCGATCGACGCATCGATCGGGTGGTTTCTCTGGACGTTCCGCTGCAAGATATCGTCGAACGGGTGACGGGGCGAAGGGTCTGCTTGGACTGTGGACAGACCTATCACGTCCGCTATAGTCCGCCGCCCCAAAACGGAGAGTGCGTCTCCTGTGGCGGGAACAAGATTGTGCAGCGCTCGGACGACACCGAGGAGGTCGTTCGGAAGCGGTACGAAGAGTACAAGGCGAAGACCGAGCCGGTTCTCGCACACTACGAAGCCAAGGGCGTCGTCAAGGGCGTGGAAGGCGTTGGGTCACTAGAAGAGATTACGGAACGTATCAAGGAAGCAATTGGGGTTGAGTAGCGAGCGGGATGACTGAAGCCAAAATCACCCGAGGCATCATCGAAACGGTGTTACCGAGGGCGCTTTACCGAGTGAGGCTGGACGACGGTGGGGAAGTCACCGCGTCGCTCTCCGCGAAGGCCAGACAGGTCACGGTGAAGCTCTTACCTGGAGACGGTGTGATGGTTGAGATTTCCGCTTACGACCCGACGAGAGGACGAATCCAAGAGAGGCTGACATGAAGGTTCGACCAAGCGTCAGAAAGATTTGTGAAAAGTGCAAGATCGTGCGCCGCAAGGGCGTCGTGCGTGTCTTGTGTGACAACCCCCGGCACAAGCAACGGCAAGGATAGAAGCGAATGGCACGTATCGCAGGCATCGACCTCCCAGGTCGCAAACACACGGTGATTGCACTGCAGTACATCTACGGCATCGGTCCGCACCACGCGAAGAAGATTTGCGAAACGGCGGGCATTCCCGAAGGCAAACGTGCTGACGAGCTCGACGAGAACGACGTCAGAAAGATTCGCGATTGCATCGATCAGAACTTCAAGGTCGAGGGTGACCTTCGTCGCGAGGTCAACATGCACATCAAGCGCTTGATGGACCTCGGTTGCTACCGCGGGCTACGTCATCGGCGCGGGCTGCCCGTTCGTGGCCAGCGAACCCACACCAATGCGCGCACCCGCAAGGGCCCCAAGCGCGGCGCAATGAGCAGGAAGCGCTAAGATCATGGCGAAGGCAAAAGCAAAGCCCAGCAAGGGTAAGAAGCGAAAGACGAAGAGGGTGGTGACGAGCGGAATCGCTCACATCCAGTCCACCTTCAACAACACGATTGTCACCATCACCGACTTGGGCGGCGAAGTGATTTCCTGGTCGACGGCTGGCGCGCGCGGCTTCAAAGGCTCCCGTAAGAGTACGCCGTTTGCGGCGCAGCTCGCGGCCGAAGATGCGGCCCGCAAAGCGCAGGACGTCGGCATGAAGACCATCGCGATTTTCGTGAAGGGTCCCGGTGCAGGGCGCGAGTCCGCACTTCGAGCATTTCAGAACGTCGGGATGCGGGTAACCCTGCTTCGTGACGTGACACCCATCCCACACAATGGTTGCCGGCCGCCGAAGCGGCGGCGCGTTTAGAAGGCTGCGGAGGCAATTGATGACGAGTCCGACCCTAGTCGCACGCAACTGGCGAGAGCTCATTCGCCCTAGAAACGTTCCGGTTGATCAGGAATCGCTCAGCGATACCTACGGAAAGTTCGTCGTAGAGCCGCTCGAGCGCGGTTTTGGCATTACGCTCGGCAACTCGCTGCGCCGCGTGTTGCTGTCCTCCCTGCAAGGGGCGGCCATCACGGCCGTCAAGATCGACGGCGCTCTGCACGAATTCACCTCCGTTCCGGACGTCGTCGAGGACGTGACCGAAATGGTTCTGAACTTCAAAGAGGTGGTCGTGCGTTCGCATACCGCGCGACCCCAGACGGTCCGTATCGAGAAGGAGGGCCCCGGCATCGTCACGGCTGGTGACATCCAGGTCAGCGACCAGGTGGAGATCCTCAATCCAGAACACAAGATCTGTACCTTGTCCAAGGGTGGCCGCTTCGCAGCGGAGCTCACCATCAACGTCGGCCATGGCTACGTACCGGCGGATCGCAACAAGACGGCTGGCATTCCGATTGGCACCATCGCCATCGACTCGCTGTTTTCGCCGATTCGCAAGGTGAACTACGCGGTTACCAACGCGCGCGTGGGGCAGATCACCGACTACGACAAGCTCACCCTGGAGGTCTGGACCAACGGCGCCGTCAAACCGGCTGACGCCGTCGCCTACGCGGCCAAGATCCTCAAAGACCAGCTTACGATCTTCATCAACTTCGAAGAGCACGACGAGCCCGTCGAGGAGTCGAGCTCTGAGGAGCCGCTCAACGAAAACCTCTTCCGCTCTGTCGACGAGCTCGAGCTTTCGGTTCGCTCCGCCAACTGTCTGCAGAACGCCAACATCAAGCTGATTGGCGAGTTGGTGCAGAAGAGCGAAGGCGAGATGCTAAAGACGAAGAACTTCGGGCGCAAGTCGCTCAAGGAAATCAAGGAAATCCTGGCTGACATGGGTCTCTCCCTCGGAATGCAGATCGACCATTGGTCGCAGATGCTCGAACGTTGGAAGACGCAGCAGGCCAACCAGTAACGTAGTCGTAGATGGATCGCGGGTAGGTCGTCATGAGGCATCAAAAGGCAGGCAGAAAGTTCGGTCGCAACACCAGCCATCGCCGGGCCATGTTCAGGAACATGGCGGGCAATCTGGTATTGCACGAGCAGATCAAGACGACCGACGCAAAGGCTAAGGAGCTCCGCCGCATCGCGGAGCGGCTCCTCACCAAAGCGATTCGCCTCGGTGACGACCTCACGGTCGACGTGGCGAAGGTGAAGGACGAAGACGAGCGCGCGCGTATCCTGTCGCGACGCCTCCACGCCCGCCGCCAGGTAGCCCGCTTCCTGCCGAAGCAGCTCGTCAAGACCAACCCCGACGGCACCGTCGAAGAGGTGGACCTCATCCACAAGCTCTTCACCGAGCTCGCGCCCCGCTACCTAGAACGAGCCAAGGCCGACAAGGGCGGCGGCTATACCCGAGTCATCAAGGTCAACCACCGACGAGGAGACAACTCGCCAATGTCCCTCATCGAGTTCGTGGACTAGGGACTAGGGGACACGCTCCCGGTCGAAAAGCTACGACATCTCAAGCACTTAGTCAGCAGACCGCGAAAACTCAATCCGAATTGGGTTTTCGCGGTGTTGCAGCCAAACGATTGATATCAGCATTTTTTAGGGGGGTAGCGTGTCCCCGATCACCGATCAGGCTGCGACGACGGGGAGCTGGGCGGGTTTCGCCGTCTTCTCGACGTAGAACTGCTTGCAGTACCGCCGGTACTCCCCGATCGGGCCGTCGCCTTCGGCGAGTATCGGCTTTTCCACGTAGCGCTTGGTTTCCCAGATGGGAGCGTCTTGGCCGACCTCCCGATTGAGGCCCCAGGTTGCTGCGCTGCGAACGAGGTGTGCAATAGGCGGCACACCGACTTGCTTCACCGACGATGCGGTCCGCAGGATGATTTTCCCGTGGTCGACCGGGCTCGACAGGACCAGTAGATTGATCTCGATACCGAAGCGTTCGATGCTCACGCGGACCAGTGAGTATCCGAGCCCGTGAACCTCGACGCGAAACTTGGCGACGAAGCGGAGCTTGCTTCCAAGCGGGTATTGGATTCCGTAGGCGCCCTTCAACAGATGGCCGTCGACCTCGAGGTCTCCTTCTGTCCAGGCGCCGCCAAAGCCGTGAACTTGGATGAAGTGACCGATGTCGACGCTGTTCTCACTCGTCTCCTGGGGGTGGCTGTTCACCTCCATCGTCCGGGTGCTGAACGATGTCCATCCCTGCGCGGGGCCCGGCAGGACCGGGACTTCCCAGTCCGGCAGCTTCCCTTCGGGGTGGTACCACGCGAAGATGTAGCCGTTGTGCTCGCGCAGTGGCCAGGTGACGAGCTTGGCCTTGCGAGGGACGCCCTTTCCGTAGGCGGTCTTTACGCACCGGCCGTCGCCACCGAATTCAAAGCCGTGAAATCCGCACCGAAGGCTCTCGCCCTCCACGCTGCCTGCGCCAAGATGCGCTCCTAGGTGAGGGCAGTAGGCGCCTGTGAGCCGCGCTTCACCGGATTCGGTTCGGTAGAGGACGAGCTCCTCGCCAAAGTACTTCACAGTCAGAATCTGCCCCGCGCGAACCTCTTTCGAGGTGGCGACGGTGTACCAACCGAGGGGAATGCCTGGAAAACGGTAGTTCTCGACCACGGTGACTCTCCAAAGGGGCCCGACGGCCCCGGTTGGGCGAAATGTAGGCTCATCCCCGTTTCTGGACCGAAAAACCGGCTCAGCGGGTCATAAATGGGGTTGAACGGTCGCTGGGCGAGGGTCGAATGGTTCCAGCGGCGATAACGGGCGCGAAAACGGCGCAGATCGTAGGCACTCCCTGCCTCTCGCAGACGCGGCTGATCTCTTTACAAGGTCCGTGAAGCCGATATTAACGCCTCTGTGATTGCACGTTTGTTAGGTCTGCCAGACACGCCCGCCGTCATGTTTCTCGTCTTCGCGGGCGGTGGGATGCTCTACTTTTTCTCGATCGCCTCGGTGGCGTACTTCCTCTACTTCAAGAAGTTCAAGGAGCGCTTTCACCCGAGCTACGAGCTCGATCCCAAAGAGATGAAGTCCGCCATCAAGTGGGTCGTCATCGGGATCGTCGGCAACGGCCTTCTGATGCTTCCGATCCACCTGCTGATCGCGAAGGACTACTCGAAAATGTACTACGACGTCAGCGACCACGGCTGGGGTTGGATGTTCGCGCAGGTCATTCTTCTCCTGATCTTCACGGAGACGTTGATTTACTGGACGCACTACGCGTTTCATCGAGTCCCCTGGCTCTGGAAGCACGTTCACGAACGACACCACAAGTACAGAGTGCCGCAGCCCTATTCCGCCCTGTCCTTCAATCCAATGGATTCCTTCCTGCAGGCCGTGCCGCACCACATCGCGGCCTTTTTCTTTCCGGTGCATGCGGGCGTCTACGTGGCTTCGGTGACGTTCGTGACGCTCTGGGCAGTCTGCATTCACGATCGTGTCAGCTTCTTCCGCTGGCCGTGGCTGAACTACACCGACCACCATACGCTCCACCACTGGTACAGCGACTTCAACCTCGGTCAGTACTTCACGTTTTGGGATCGCCTCGTCGGCACCTACCGAAGCCCGAAGATCGACTATCAAGACGTGCCCGAAGGCATCATCTATCGGCCGAAGAGCGCGACGCCAATCTCGAAGGCGCCCTCTGCTCTCGGTGGCCGCTCCGCCAACCGCCCCCTCGTCAGCGGGTGATGCGGAAGTCGGTGTACTCGCCCGTGTAGCTTCGCCAACGAACGTCGACCGCATCGACGCGCGCCGTCGAAGGGCCGACGTGCGCCCAGTTCAGGAAGTCCTTGACGTCATCCTCTTCGCCTTCGGCGACGATCTCGACCGAGCCGTCGCCGCGGTTCTTCACCCAGCCGCTCAAGCCGTGTTGCCTCGCTTCGCGCTGTGCGGTTGCCCGAAAGTACACGCCTTGGACGCGGCCGCGGACGACGAGGTGAATTCGCTTCTGGCCCATCGCTCAGTTATTGCCCATCGGCTCGGCGCCGCAAACCTCAACCGTATCGCACGCCCAAGACGTGGAAGTAGCCGAAAACCAGGAGCTTTCCGACATGACCGCCCAGCGAGCCACCGGCCTCGGCCACCAGGCCCTTGGCGAAGGCAAACGCTTCTGCGGCATGCACCGCGAGGAGGCCTAGAAACAGGGTCTGCCCGATTCCCGGCTGCGGCACGGATGCCGGCGCGAGAAAGGAAAGAACGCCCCAGGCCCACCCCGTCAGCACGACGACTTTTCCAAACGCGATTGCGAGCTTCATGAGCGGAGCATACTCAATCGGGAAGTCGCATGACACCGGGAATCGGCTCGCTAGGAGCGCCGGGGGGCGCCGGAACGTTCAAGAGCGCAGCGAGCGAGGTCGCGACTTGGAGCGCATCTTGAATTTCTTCGCTCGTGCGCCGCTCGATGGCCGTGCCCCACATCAGGACGGGCACGCGGCGATCGTAGTCCCAAGGCGTCCCGTGGTTGGTGCCGCCGAGCTCGGAAAGCGCGTCGAACCAACCTGGTTCTGTGACGAGGTAGAGATCGCCCGGCGGGTCGTCCGGGAGAGCCGCGCCGATGAGTCGTTCGATCTTCTTGGCGCTCGCCCGCAGCTTGGCAGGGTTTCGCGTGTCGTAGACGGCCTCGACACCTTCGATCCGAGGCATGGTCTTGCGCAGCAATTTGGTGAGCTCGTCACGACGAGCCTTTCCGCCTGCGGCGTAGGTGAACAAAGGCGGAACGTACCCGGCGACCCAGTCGCCTGGACCCAACGCTGAGTCGGCCGCTTGCTCGGCGGCCTGCTCGAGCTCCTTCCCTTGAAGGCGCCCTCCTGCTCTGCCTTCCGCCTTCGCGCGTTCAGGCAGCTCGGCTACTCCGTGATCGCCCGTGAGGATGAAAGCCACCGGCCCGCGAGCCTCCAGAAGCGTGACGAAACGCGTCAGCGCACGATCGATCCGCTGTAGATTGTCTGCGTACTCCCAGGATTGCGGACCCCAAATGTGCCCGACGAGATCGGTGCCCGAGATTCCAAGGGCCAGGAAATCGGGCACATCGTCGATGCCCATTTGATAGGCTTTCACCGCCGCATAAGCCGCGGCCATCAGGTACTCGCTCGAGTCGGGAGTCGCGGCGAATGCGTACCAGGGGTCGGGCGCGTCGCGGGGATCGTGCGGGAAGCTCGGGTACATCTCGCCCGGTGACGCGTCGGGTCCGAGCTGTGACTCGAGCCGGTTCGGATCGGCTGGCTCCCATGTTCCGAGCAGAGGCTCGACGGGGTTCGCCTTGTTGAAATCGTGAAGCCACTCGGGGAGCTTCTTCTTTGGTGCGTAATAAGTCGACGTCGTCATTCCCCGAGTGACGGCGTCGTAGAACACGGCGACGTTGGGCGACTGCCCAACCGACAGCACTGCGGAGCGGCCCTTGATCGAGATGCCCAAGATCTGCGCTTTGGCATCGCTCTCTCGGTGCAATATGTCCGCGACGCTCTCGGCGCGAAGTCGCGTGGGGCTCACGTATCGGTCCGGGTTCCCAAGCACCGCATGTTTTCTGTCATCAACCGTTCGACGCGACCCAAGCACGGAGTCGTACACCGCGTTCGCAACGATCCCGTGAGCCGACGGCGAAACCCCGGTCGTCAGTGAGGCGTGCCCTGGCGCCGTTTGGGTCGATGCGTACGGAAGCTCGGCCATGTGAGTCGCACCGTCTTCATAGGCGCGGCGAATCACACTGTCGCTCGGAAGCAGCATCAATTGCTCATCGAGGACCCATGAGCCGAGCTGATCGATCACGATCAGGACCACGAGCCTCGGGGCCTCGGACGCCCGTGATGCCGGCTTTGGCGGAGCGGACGTCTTTTCGACCGTCGTGTTTGCCTGGGGTGCGGCGGTCGCGCAAGCGGTCAACAAGACCGTTGCGGCCGCGAGCGATGTTGCAAGGACTAGATGTGCGCTTGCCGTTGTTCTCATCGTCACCCGCGCAACTTAACTTGGCAAAAGGCTTGCCGCTAGGCGCGCCGAGGCAGGTGGCTTGAACCATGGGGGGGGTCGGCGCTAGAGCTATGGTCCGACGTGAGCCGACGACCGCAAAGTATTCATGCCAAAGCCCGAATCGCGCGGGGCTGGTCCATCGGCTTTTACATTGCCGGAGTGGCAGCCCTCGGAGCCGGGTTGCTGGTGGGCGGAATCGTTGCCGCTGCGACCGGGACCGGCGCAGGTCTTGCCGTTGCAGCAGTGATCGCTGGGGGCGGCGTTGCAACGGGTGGCTTGAGCCTCTGGGAGAGCCGTCGCTTTGGCCGACGCGCCAAGCGGCTCGCAGGCAGGATTTCGGAGCAGCGTCTTTTCGCCTTGGCAGAGAAACATGGCGGCACCCTGCGGGCCATCGATGTGGCCAACGAGCTCCGCGTGATGACCTCGGAGGCCGAAGCGCTTCTCGACAGGCTCGTGGACGAAGTGCGCGTCTCGATGCGAGTGACCGACGAAGGCGAGATACACTACGTCTTTCGAGAAATCGTGGATGTCGCCGGCCCACGTGTGCGTGTCGAGGTCGGCGGAGTGGAAAGCGTCGCTGAAACCGAGCCGGTCATCGACGAAAGCACGAAGAAGCTAAACGATTGATATAACGCAGCTTTTTAGCGACCAGTCTTGCGTTCGACACCGTCCGGCCCGATGATTTGCCGTCCGAGGTCACCTAGGCTACAAAGGCCGGCCTCGCTTAGCGACGGAGCACTACAGCCATGAAACCCGACATCCATCCTGAATACCACACGCTCACCGTGCACTGCGCCTGCGGTGCCTCGTTCGAGATGCGCTCGACGATGAGCATCGACCAGGTGGACATCTGCTCGGAATGCCACCCTTTCTACACGGGCAAGCAGAAGCTGGTGGACACGGCAGGTCGCGTCGAGCGCTTTCGAAAGAAGTACGCGAAAGCCGGCAAGAACAAGGCCGAGGCGGCGCCCGAGGCGCCCGCCGACAACTAGGCGATTTTGCCCCGCAAGGGCGCCATACTGGCCACCATGGCCCAGCCCTACATCGGTGGGCAGGCAGTCATCGAAGGTGTCATGATGCGCGCTCCCGCGTGTTTGACGGTCGCTGTACGCCGTCCCGACGGAACGATCGCTCTTCGCGAAGGTCCGTATCGATCCACTTGGTCAAAGAAGCTGTGGAAGCTTCCCGGCTTTCGCGGCGTTGCCATGCTGGTCGAGTCGATGACGATGGGCTTCTCGGCGCTGCAGTTCTCGGCTGAGCAGCAGATGACCGAGGAGGAGCTTGCGCAGGACGAGGGGTCCGGGCGACTGGCGGTGATCATCTCGACCGTCCTCGCGATCGGGCTTTTCGTCGCGCTGCCGCAATTTCTCGCGAGCCTGACTACGCAGGGGGCAGGCTGGGAGCTCGGCCTCACCGACACGGCGTTTCACGTTCTGATTGGCGGGTTCAAGCTTTTGATTTTCATCGGGTACCTGTTCGCGATCAGCCGGATCCCGGAGGTGCGACGTCTGTTTCAGTACCACGGGGCGGAGCACAAGACGATTCACGCGTATGAGCAGAAATTGCCGCTGACCGTCGAGAACGTACAGGCCCAGACCACTTTGCACCCACGCTGTGGCACCACGTTTCTGGTCGTCGTCATCGTCGTGTCGATCATCGTCGGCTCGTTGGCTGCGCCGCTTCTCATGCCGAACGTCGAAGGCTGGCTCGGTCAGGTTGCCCTGCTCCTCATTCGTATCGGGCTTCTGCCCATCATCGCGGCCATCTCCTATGAGTTCCAGCGTCTCAGCGCGAGGTTTTGCACGACCGGTTGGCGGCGGGTGGTGCTCTATCCCGGCTTCCTGTTTCAGAAGATCACCACTCGGCAGCCGGACGACGATCAGGTCGAGGTAGCCATAGCTGCGATGGAAACCGCCGCCTGGCGCGATCGTATTCAAGACGCGGTGCCGCACGGTGAAGAGCCGATTGTCTTTGCGAGTTTTGCCCGCTTCAGGGAAGTATTGAGCGGGGACGGCTCCTTGGGCGCCTCCCGCGCTGTCTAAACATGCTTCCTACAGACAAGCTCGAGTCGATAGCGGCTCGATATAGAGAGATCGAAGAGCTGCTTTGTCAGCCCAACGTCGTCTCTGATTCCAAGCGGTACACGGGGCTGACCAAGGAGCGGGCAGAGCTCCAGGAGGTCGTGGAGGCATACCGGCGTTACCGCCAAGTGGCGGAGGACCTCGCGGGCCACAAAGAAGCGCTTTCGGACTCTGATCTTCGCGAGCTGGCGGCGGAGGAAATTCCCGCGCTCGAAGAGGAACGTGGGCGGCTGGAGGCTGCGATTAACGTTCTTCTGCTGCCTCGTGACCCAAACGACCGGCGCGACACCATCCTCGAAATACGTAGCGGCACCGGGGGCGAGGAAGCGGCTCTGTTCGCCGCGGATCTGTTCCGCATGTATTCGCGGTACGCCGAAACGCAGGGTT
>CAJIBW010000280.1_pt1 | contig 14535 bp, 14 predicted proteins | sample 9199441 | NCBI WGS metagenome assembly CAJIBW01 (sample SAMEA7708313, study PRJEB35096) | sediment metagenome | biome: marine neritic benthic zone biome [ENVO:01000025]; feature: sediment [ENVO:00002007]; material: shallow marine sediment [ENVO:03000034] sea grass bed [ENVO_01000059] ... | reverse complement strand
TTCTCCCAGAACGTCTCCACGAGGGCGTCGCCCTTCTTTCGCTTGATCGTCTCGACGCGGCGATCGAAGTCGACCCAGGCATCGGCGCGACGGAACTTCCCGTCTCGGCAGTCTTCGACCCAGGAGTCAATCGCATCCATGAAGGTGTACGTAGCGCCCCAGGACAGATGCTCGTTCCGTCCGACCAGAGGTGCAGGCAGACCGGGCATGGTCATCAGAAGCGCGTAGCCATCGGGCCAGCGGAAGCTTTGTTCGACCCATACATTTGGAAGCCGGTTGGTCTCGAGATGCGGGTCGTTGCCAAGCATGGCCGCGCCGGACGCCGTTTTCGTGCCGGAGATGCACCAGTTGTTCGAAGCCATCATCCGAGGCGCCCCAACGCCCCACTTCACAGCCTCCGGAACGATTCGTTCGCCGAGCTCGACCTTTGCCAGCATTTCACGATCGAGCCCCTGCGTGCTTCGAGGAAACAGCGCTTCGAGCTGCGCGTCGTCGATGCCGGCTTGAACCATCTCGACGAAGAGCCGCTCCACCTCTCCCTGCGACTGCGCCAAGGTCAGGAACCCCGCCATTCGGGCGAGCAGCAGGCTATCTTCGATGGTCCAGGGCGCGGGCCGTACACCCACGAGCCTGAGCTCCCAGGGCACCGACTCCGATAGGCGCGCGTTGACCCCGTCACAATAGGCTTCGCACGCGGCGCGGGCCTCGGCGCTCAGCGTGGCTGCCGCCTCGACGGTGCCGCCCGTCCAATTCATCCGGCGGAAGAACCGATCGACCTCGACCATCTCGTCGCTTCCATCGAGCAGCTCCGCGGCGCGCCCTTGGCCGAGGATCCGCATGAGCAGCATTTGCATGCCGCGATCCATCGCGTGGCAATAACCCATGCCCCAGTGCAAGCCGCTGATGTCGTCGGATTCGATTTGCGGGATTCCGTGCTCATCGCGGGTCCAACGTGCTCTCGACTCTTGCGCAGCGGCCATGATCAGAACTCGTCCTTGGCTTCACGAAGCGCAGTGAACGAAGCCACTGGGTCTCGTCCGGCCGCGACGGCGGGCTCGTCGAATCTCAAAAACGGGTTGGTCGCGAGCTCGTGCCCGAGCTTCCCGGGCACGGTGAACCGTCTCGCTTCGCGCGTGGCCAGCGCTTCGCTGAGCGAACGAGCGATGTCAGGGTTGCTCGGTTCGACGGTCGCGGCGAATCGGAGATTATTGACCGTGTACTCGTGTCCGCACCAAACCTTGGTGTCTGCGGGCAGCGCCCGAAGCTTAGAAAGCGACTGGGACATCATGGCCATCGTGCCCTCGAAGACGCGGCCGCATCCGGCAAGGAAGAGCGTATCGCCGCTGAAGAGGTTGCCTTCGGAAACGAACGCGATTGCGCCGAGCGTGTGGCCGGGGATCTCGAGGATCTCGACCGAGGCGCCGCCGAAGTCGAAGGAGTCCCCGTCGGACAAAGCGTCGGTTTGCTTCGCGATTCGCCCCTGCTGGGCGTCGTGCTTCGACCCCCGAACGTGCTCGATGGGACATCGTTCGACCAAAGTCTCAATCCCTCCGACGTGATCCCAGTGGTGGTGCGTGAGCCAGATCTCGCTGAGCTCGACCTCGGCCGCGTCGATCGCGCTCAGGACTGGGTCGGCCTGAGACGGATCGACGACGGCTGCGCGGCCGTTCTCGATGACCAGGTAAGCATAGTTGTCGCGCAAACAGGGAACTGGCACCACCTTCATGCCGGGGAAGATACGACCCCACGGTCGCGCTGGCTAGGTGCTTGGACGGCGGCGCTCACTCTTCTTCGTCAAAAGCCCGGTTCGCCGTCCAATCGAAACTGCCGTCGTCGCGCTCCCCAACGGCTCGTTTCCAGCCGAGCTGCTCTGCCCGCTGTTTGAAGTGAATCCCCTCGGGGCTATGGCGCGTAATCCCGTCGAACACGGTTGCAAACATCTGCGTTTGGCGCATCCCCATCGCTTCGATGGCCTGGTTGATGACCAGCTTCTGCATCATGAGCTGGTTGACAGGCACGGTGGAGATGCGTTCGGCAAGCGCTTCGACCTCGACATCGAGCCGATCGGCGGGAACCGCCTTGTGCACCAAACCGATTCGCTCCGCCTCGCGGCCGTCGATCTTGTCGCCGGTGAAGAGCATCCGCTTCGCGCGCTGTGGGCCAAGTCGATACACCCACATCGCCGTCGTCGGGCAGCCCCAGACGCGCGCCGGCATGTATCCGATCTGCGCATCCTCGGCCATGACGATCAAATCGGAGCACAACGCGATGTCGGACCCCCCTGCAACCGCATAGCCGTGGACCTTGCAGAGGACGGGCCGATAGGATCTCCACAGCGACATGAAAAGCTCGGTGTTCCGCATCATGAACGCGTAGTCCTTCATTGGATCCCACGGCATTTCCTGTGTGCCGGACGCCGTCCCCGCGGCTTCGGCGTAGTACTTCAGGTCATACCCGGCGCAGAACCCGGGCCCGGCCCCTGACAGGACGATGACGTGCACCCCCTCATCGGCGTTGGCCCGCGCAACGCAATCGGCAAGCTCCATTGGAAGCTCGTCGTCGATCGCGTTCATGACTTCCGGGCGATTCAGGGTGATGCGGCCTATTCGGCCGTCTCGTTGGTAGAGCACTCTCGACATGAGCCCAGTGTAGCCTTCTTTCCCTGCTGCCTTCGGGTTATATGGGCTCGATGGATTTGAAGCTCGCGATCGAAAAAGGAATCCCGTTTGCCGGACGGACGGAAGTCGAAGTGCTGGAGCTCGAGCCAGGGTACGTGAGGATGAGGATGCCGCTCGAGCCGAACATCAATCACGTAGGGACCATGTACGCTGGGGCGCTGTTCACGCTGGCCGAGCTCCCGGGGGGCGCGATCTTCTTGTCGACCTTCGATGCGAGCAAGTTCTTTCCGCTCATCAAGGGAATGGAGATCAAGTTCCTCAAGCCGGCGACGACCGACATCGTGGTGGAAGTGCGACTCAGCCCCGAACAGGCAAAGACGATCCAAGACGAGGCCAACACGCACGGCAAGGCGAACTACGGCTGGGACTGCGAGCTAAAGGACGACGACGGGCAGGTCGTTGCCGTGTCGTCGAATCGCTACCAGCTGCGCCGGATGAAGCCGAAGGGTGCTTAGGGCGGACGACAGACTACGCGCTCAGATCACCGAGAACCTCGGCGCGCACCGGCGATTCGCGGAGCTCGACCTTTCGCTTCGACCGGCAGCCGTCGCGGTCACGATTGTAGCGAATGCGGCCGGGGAGGCCTGCTTCGTCATCACGCGTCGCGTGTCGACCCTTCGTAATCACAGCGGCCAGTGGGCCCTCCCCGGTGGACGCATCGATGAGGGTGAGGATCCTGCTGGCGCCGCCCTGCGAGAGTTGGACGAGGAGGTGAGCCTACGTTGTCGACGCGATCGCGTGCTCGGACTTCTCGATGACTACCCGACCCGGTCCGGGTTCCGAATCACGCCGGTCGTCGTCTGGGCCGGGCAGGACGTGGCTCTTCGGCCCAACCCGCTCGAAGTTGCGGAGGTCTATCGCGTTCCCATCACGAGCCTCGACGCACCCGGCATTCCCAAGCTTTTCGACATCGAGCAAAGCGATCGCCCAGTGCTCTCCGTACGCATACTCGGCCAGGACATTTTCGCTCCGACCGCCGCCGTGGTGTTCCAGTTCCGAGAGGTCGCGATCCACGGCCGCGAAACGCGCGTAGCCGACTACGATCAACCTCTTTTCGCATGGCGCTAGCCGTTCGGTTGAAGCTGGTGGCTGCTCCGCCACTCCTCAGAGCCTTCGGCGAAGACCGCATCGGACAGCGGAGGGTGGTTCTGCTCACGCGCAAAGAACTCCATGTCCGGGGTGCGCATCAGCATCGCCCGTAGGAGACGCCCTAGCGCCGCCATCTTGTTGCCCAGAGTCGGGATCGCCTCTGGGCGCTGTCCCACGTACCGTCGGCAAATCGTCTCGAAATCTTCGGCCTCCCGGCCAGTTAGGTCTCGGACTACCGTGGTTGGCGCGCCCAGTGCGAATGCATCCTGTTGATAATCGGTGAAGTAGAGTCGAACCTGGGAGATGTCGTGCGCGGGAAAGCCTGCCACGGTGGCAGCCTTGACGAACATGTCTATCGAGCTGGGCGCATACTTAACATCGCGTCCAAGAACCCTGGCGAAGGTCGCAGCTATTTCTTCCGGCGTGAGTAGCTTCGGACCCGTCGGGCGATACACCTTTCCGATATGCGGAGCAGGGTCCACGAGCGTGGCGGCCACGACGGCGCCCATATCCTCGTTCGATGGGGGCGCGTTTCGACCTTGCCCCAATGCCATTGGAAACACACCAAGCTGCGCAATGACGTCGAGCACGAGGAAGTAGGTCCATGCGAACCAGCCAGGGGTGATCTGCACCACGTCTACGTTGGGCATCCATGGGCTGATCTGATCGGCGAGCCAAAGCTCGCGCGTCGCAAGAGACGGGTGCCCAGGATGCGACAGCCATTGGCTGAGGGTCGTGACGGTCTCGAGCTTGGATTCCTGCGCGGCGACCGCGAACGCCATCGATACGTGAAGCCCGTTTGGACCGTGGGGCGCCACGAAGTACGCGCGCTGGACTCCTTTCATCGCGTTCCGCAGGTCGCGAACATCGAAAAGATTGCCCACGACGACGTCCGCGCCGAGCTCTCGCAGCTTCTGAGCGCGCTCGTCTTCACGACGAACCATCGCTCGAACAGGAAGGCCAGCTTGAAGGAGGCTCTGGGTGACGGGACGGCCGGTATTGCCGGCTCCGGAGGTGACGAGAACGGTAGGTTTTGTGTTGTTCATAGAAAAATCCTTGTAAACATGTACTTTTTTGCCGCTTGCTTGTTTTTATAAAGTTATTACAATCAAAATGCAAGTGGATTGCTTTAGAAAATCAAGAAGGCCTATGGGACAACCCGGAGCGATGGCCCAAGCACGGCGGTACCGCCTCCTTTGCCCGATTGCCCGCGCCCTCGATCGGGTTGGCGATCGGTGGACGCTACTCGTCCTGCGCGACCTTCATGCCGGGCCCGCGCGCTTTTCCGATCTCCAAACGCTCCCCGGCATCGCTTCCAATCTGCTCACCAACCGGCTGCGCCAACTGGAGGAGGATGGGCTCATCCGTCGCCGTAGCGCAGAGTACGGCACGACGGTCTACGAGCTCACGGAGCTCGGCTCACAGACGGGCGACCTTCTTTTTGAGCTGGCGATGTTCGGAGCGGAGTTCCCTCCAGACGAAGCCGTCAAGCGTCCGGGCAACCTGCGCACGATTGCGGTCACGCTCCGCGTTGCCTGTCAGCGCGTGGCAGATTCGGACCTGTGTCTGCGGGCCCAGCTCGTCATCGACGGAGAGCCCTTTTCCTTCACGGTCGATCGCGGCATCGTCGACGTGAAGGCGGGCACCGTCGACGACCCCGAGGTGACGCTCACCACGAGCTATGAACCGCTGATTGCAGTGGCGGACGGTGGATTGACGCTCGATGACTTCTCGAGCAACTGGATGCAGCTCTCCGGGCCGGCCCCAGAGCAAGGGCGAGTGCTGGCAGAGCTGATGGGTCGCGCGATCACCCAGATGACAGGCGCCCGCTAGCGCTCGACGGTGACGCCCTTCCAGAATGCCACGTGATCTCGGATGTTCGCAGCCGCGTCTTTGGGTTGCGGATAGTACCAAGCGGCGTTCTCGTTGCGCTGGCCGTCGACGACGACGTGGTAGTAGCTGGCGGTGCCTTTCCAAGGGCAAACGCTTTGGTGGTTGCTGGCCTCGAAAAACTGGTCCTCGATGGCGCCGGGGGGGAAGTAAACGTTCCCTTCGACCAGCTCGAACTCATCCGACTCCGCAATCACTTGCCCTTGCCAAAGCGCTTTTGCCATGGTGCCTCCGATTTGGTGCAACCTAGGGCGCAGGTCTCTCGCGTCGAGCCCCGTTGACCTGAGCTTCGAGAGCCGCACAGAATCCGAAAGTCCGATGGCCAACCACCTTCTCCACGAGACCAGCCCCTATCTCCTTCAGCACGTCGACAATCCGGTCGATTGGCACCCCTGGGGCGCAGAGGCGATGCGGCTCGCCGAAGAGCAAGACAAGCCCATCTTGCTGAGCATTGGCTACGCGGCCTGCCATTGGTGCCACGTGATGGCGCATGAGTCATTCGAAGATGAGGCGACGGCGGCGCAGATGAACGCCGATTTCATCAATGTCAAAGTCGATCGGGAGGAGCGACCCGACGTCGACAGTATCTACATGCAGGCGGTTCAGGCGATGATCGGTCGCGGTGGGTGGCCGATGACCGTCTTTTTGACGCCGGACGGAAAGCCGTTCTACGCGGGCACCTACTTTCCAAACGAGCCCCGCCACGGAATGCCGAGCTTCCGGCAGATTTTGACGGGTGTCTCGCAGGCTTGGAAAACCGACCGAGAGAACGTCGTGGGAAGCGCGGGCGAAGTCGCCGATCAGCTTCGCGCGCTTTCGGGCGTCGGTTTTGAAGCGCAGGACCTCGACGCGACCATCCTTCAAAGCGCCGTTCGCGGCCTGCAAGGGCGATTCGATCCGAGCTGGGGGGGGTTCGGTGATGCCCCGAAGTTCCCGCAGCCGATGACGCTCGAGCTCTTGCTCCGCGAGCACGTTCGTACGCAGGACTCGGACGCTCTCGAGATGGCCGAGGTCACTCTGCAGCAAATGGCACGAGGCGGCATGTACGACCAGCTCGGAGGAGGCTTTGCCCGTTACTCGGTGGACCATCGATGGTTGGTCCCGCATTTCGAAAAGATGCTCTACGACAATGCCCTGCTCGCGCGGGTCTACCTGCACGCGTGGCAGATCACGGGCAACGAGCTCTACCGCCGGGTCGCGGAAGAAACGCTCGACTATGCCCTGCTCGAAATGCGCGACCCGAGCGGCGGCTTCTACAGCAGCCAGGACGCCGATAGCGAAGGCGTCGAGGGCAAGTTCTACGTCTGGTCCGCGGGAGAAATCCGCGACGCCCTGGGCGAAGACGCCGACATCTTCATGCGAGTCTACGGCGTCTCCGAGGAGGGCAACTGGGAAGGTCACAACATCCTGAACCTGCACCTCGATCCGAAAGCGCTTGCAGAAGAGCTCGGAATCGACGCCGGGCAGCTTCAAGGACGTCTGGCCGCAGCGCGATCGACGCTCTACGAGCTGCGCGCGCGGCGGGTCCGGCCCGGTCTCGATGACAAGGTCTTGACTTCGTGGAACGGCCTGATGCTCGCCGCCCTGGCTGAAGCAGGACAGTCCTTCGACCGGCCCGACTACATGGAAGCCGCGAGGTCGAACGCAGAGTTCCTGCATCGCACGATGCGGAGAGAGTCCGGGCGGCTCTTCCGAACCTGGAAAGCGGGGTCGGAGCCCAAGTACAACGCCTATCTCGAAGACTATGCTTTCTTGGCCGATGGCCTACTGACGCTCTACCAAGCGACGTTTGAACCGCGCTGGTTCGACTGGGCACGCGAGCTCGCAGCCGTGATCCTCACCCACTTTCGCGACGCGGACAATCAAGGCTTCTTCGATACCTCGGACGATCATGAAGAGCTGATTCACCGCCCCAAGGATCTGCAGGACAACGCGGTGCCAAGCGGAGGTTCCACTGCGGCGCACGTGCTGCTCGAGCTCAGCCTGCTCACCGGCAACGGCGAGTACTGGAACGCTGCCGAAAGAAGCATCGCGACGATGGGCAAGCTCATGACGCAGTACCCTTCTGGCTTCGCCCAATGGCTCAACGCGACGAGCTTCATTCTCGCAAAGCCGAGAGAGGTCGCTCTAATCGGAAGCCAGGAGGAGCTCGGGCCTCTGCTGGCCGTCCTGCGAAGCGGTTACAGGCCGTTCCAAGTGCTGGCAGCGAGCAGTGAGGAAGCGGAGGTATCGGTTCCGCTCCTCGAGAATCGTAGCCGGATCGACGGGAAAGGAACGGCCTACGTCTGCCGCCAATTCGTCTGCCAGGCCCCGGTGACCAGTCCCGATGCGCTTGCCCGCCAACTGGAGCCCGCTTGAGGCGTCGCTGGGTCGTGCTTGCCGTGCTAGCCCTCGGGGTCTCGATGGCCTTTGCAACGGCGGCGAAAAGCGCGAGCACCTGGAAGGCTTTGATCTCGGTCCGCTTTCCGAACGTTCGTTGGGTGGACGCCGAGACGCTCGTGGACTGGATGACGGGCACCGAGAGTAACGAGCTCGTTCTGCTCGACGTGCGCAACCCAGAGGAGCAAGAGGTGAGCCAGTTGCGCGGCGCAATGCGGCTCGACGCCAAGCATCCGAACATCGAGGCCCTCGATATTACCGAAGACGCCACGGTCGTCGTCTACTGTTCAGTCGGCTATCGAAGCGCCGCGATCGTCGACGACCTAGAGCGCGCTGGAATTCGAAACGTCTACAACCTCGAAGGAGGGCTTTTCGACTGGGTGAACAAAGGTCGACCGGTCTATCGGGAAGAACAGCGCGTCGAGGAGGCACACCCGTTCAATCGTCTCTGGGGCCTGCTCCTTCGCAAAGATCGGAGGGCCTCGCAGTAGGGGCTACTGCGTCGGCGGCTCGTCGATGACGACCGGGTTGCGCGGCGGAGCGTCGGGCGTCCCGGTGGGCATCTCCGGCTCTCGTGGGAAGTCGGGAACGGTCCAGTCGATGCCGTCGTCCGGCTCGGGCGCTGTCACTGGCTCGGGCGCTGGCGCTGGCGCGGGCGCTGGCACTGGCACTGGCGCTGGCCCTGTCACTGACGCTGGCCCTGTCACTGGCGCTGTCGCTGTTTTCTTCTTGGGCTTCCTGCGTTTCTTTTTCGCCTTTCGCTTGCTCGGCGCGGGCTCCGGCTCCGCCGCCCGCACTGGCTCTGCTGGCAGCGGTTCATCGAGCTCCAGCGCTTCGACCGGCGGCTGCTCCAAAGCGGCCTCCTCGATCGGGGTGGCCTCTACCGAGACGGCGTCTGTACCAACGTCGGCGATCGCGGCGTCCGCTTCGGCTGAGGCGGGCGGCGCAGCGATCGGCTCGAGGTTCTGCTCATCTGCAGTCGGGGGAGGGCGATGCGACCACCAGGTGCCGATGACGATCATCCCGAACACGAACGCCAAGACGCCCAAGGAAGCCCAGAGCCAGCCGTATTTTCTTCGACTGGGCCGCTTCACGGCGGGCAGCTCGTGCGAGGTGGTACCAAAAGGCCGGGGCGCCGACGACAAGAACGCTTCGTCATCGGGATCGCGCATGACCGCGACCGGCATGGTGGGCGCCAAAGGAGATGGCGAGCTCGGTGGTGCACTCGAACCGAGCAGCTCGCCGAGATAGGAGCCCGGCGCCGCGAGCTCCTCACCCCAGATGGTGCCGATGAGCAGCGCCCGCCCATCGCGGAGCAAGCCGGCGTTGCCTGCCGCCTCCGCAAGCGAGTCGAGAAATTCCGCGAGCGTTTGATGTCGCGCATCGGGGTCCTTGCTCAGCGCACGCATCACCACCCGAGCCACCTCAGCGGGGACATCGGCGCCCCGTCCTTTGGTTTGGAGCAACGGCGGCTCCTGATGTACGTGCTGCATGAGGACAGCGCCCGCGGTCTTGCCTTCGAACGGAAGCACGCCGGTGAGCAGCTGATACGACAGAACACCAAGCGAGTAGATGTCGCTTCGCTGATCCGTCTCCTCACCGGTAGCCGCTTCGGGTGAAATGTAGGTCGCCGTTCCGAATACGCGACCAGATTGCGTCGTGGTCGGCCCGATCCCGTCCGCCTCGAGAACCCGTGCAATTCCGAAGTCGACGAGCTTCACGAAATCCTCGTCGCGACCTCGCTTCACCAGGTACACGTTCTCCGGCTTGATGTCCCTGTGCACGATGCCGGCGGCGTGCACGGCTCCGAGGCCTGCGCAGAGCTTCATGATCAAGATCAGCGCGCGCTCGAGTGAGAGAAGGCCGTTCTGTTCTAGCTCCTCGGCCAGCGATCGACCTTCGAGCAGCTCCATCACGATGTAAAGCCGTCCGTCGTCGAGGCGTCCGGAAAGAAAAACGCGCACCAAGTTCGGATGGTCGAGCGAGATGGCGAGCCTGGCCTCGCGCTCAAATCGAAAGACGGCCTGCTCATCGCGGGCGAGCTCCGCTTTCAGAACCTTGATGGCCACATCACGGTCCACCGTGGTCTGGCGGGCGCGATAGACGGTACCCATGCCGCCGGTGCCGATCTGCTCGTCGATCCGAAACTGTTCGAGTAAGACGCTGCCGAGCAAAGGGTCGGCGATGTCCGCGTCGGTTACGAGCAGACTGCCGTCGTGAGGGCAGTACTCTGATCGGCTACCAAACTTCGAACCGCAGCGAAGGCAAATCTTCCGCATGTCGGTAAGCTTTCCTAAAGTCCTGAGAGGGGTAGCATCTGGCAGTGGGTAGTACAATTCCTCCCTCGGACGCAGGTCCGGCCCGTAGCTTCAGTCTTGCGCGTTGTTTCCAAATGGAAATCGCGGATAATGGAATCGACCAAGGGCAGGAAGCGCTCGGACCATGCGAATAATTGGGGGCCGACTTTCGGGACGCAGATTTGGCGCGCCCGGCGGACGAGGCACGAGACCAACGTCAGACCGAGTACGAGAGGCCCTCGCGTCGGCGCTCGAGTCTCGCGCCGCATTCGATGGCGCCCAGGTGTTGGATCTCTTCGCTGGGACGGGGGCTCTCGGGTTCGAAGCACTGTCGCGCGGCGCATCGTACGCGATGTTGGTGGACAACGACCCTCGGGCGATTCGCCAGATCAAGCTCAGCTCCGAGGAGCTCGGTCTCAGTGAGACGGCTCGCGCTATTCGTCTTGACCTTCTTGGCGACCCCGTCAACGTGGTTCACAGGCTTCCTCTCGTGAAGCCGGCGTTCAGCTTGGTGTTTGCAGATGCCCCCTACTCCGAGGTAGGCGCGATCCCAGGTATCTTGAGCGCCTTGCTGGCAGCGAAAAGACTTGCACCTGGCGCGTGGCTCGCGATCGAGCACCCGGCAAGCCATCCGTGGGCTTGGCCAAATGGGCTCGCGTCGGACGCCGAGTACCGCTATGGTCGCACCGGTATCAGCCTCGGCAGATTTGCAGCCGAGAAAGGCAGGCAGTGAGAGGCATCGCCGTTTATCCCGGTTCGTTCGACCCCATCACCAAAGGTCACACTGCCATTTTGCAAAGCGGCTTGGTCGCATTCGAGAAGATCATCGTGGCGGTCTTGAACAACGACAACAAGAAGCCGCTGTTCAGTGTAAGCGAACGAATGGAAATGATTCGAGAGTCCGTGGTCGACATGGGCGCCGACCCGAAGCGCATCGAGGTCGACTCCTTCGACGGCCTGCTCGTGAACTACGCGCAGCGGCGCAACGCCCGCGTGATTCTTCGAGGCCTTCGAGCCGTCGCCGATTTCGAATACGAGCTTCAAATGGCCAACATGAATCGCCACCTCAACCCAGAGGTCGAAACGGTCTTCATCATGGCCAACGACGCGTACTTCTACGTTGCATCCAACTTGGTCAAGGAAGTCACGAGGCTGGGCGGGGACGTGGCCGACTTGGTCCCCTCTCCGGTCTTGCCGCGGCTTCTGGCCAAATTCGACAAGTAGGTCGGCTGGCTCAAGAGCCCCTCTCGAACCAGCCGACGCAGCTCCGGTACGGCTGCAAGCGAGACTTTACCGATCTGCAACTCGCTCAGATTCGTTTCGCCGCGAGCGACGGCCCGGCGCACGCGCAGCCAGCCGCTGAGGTAGACCGCGTCGCGCGACACGCCGCCAGCCCGGAAGGAGCGCTCACACAAGGTCACGGCGCATGCGGGCGAGAACCGATGCTCGCGAACGAGTATCTGCGCCGCGTCACCGAACGAGACACCCGCGTGCATCGCATGGGTTGCAAGGAGGCGGCCGGCTAGAGTCCTTTGGCGAAACGAGTCGAGCAAGCCCGCGAGCTCCTCTAGGTAGATCGCAACGCCCTCCTGATCGCCGTACGAGCCTGCAGTGCCCATCGCGAATATGCCGAGCGTCTGCGTGCGCCCGTTGAACGCGGACACCAGGTGCCCGTAGACCTCGTGTACCGCGAGACGCTGCGCTTCGTGCGCGCCGAACAGCCGGTCGGCGATGAAGACGGTGCGCTCGCCGACTGCCGCGTTCGCGATCAAGTCGGGATCGACCTTCACAGCGATGTGCAGACCTACGTGCTTGGCGTAGGCCAGCATGAGGTCGCGGAGGTTGCTTCGATCGGCCGACCTGGCTGGAATGGTCGCGAGCTCTCGTTCGACTGGAGCAGTTGCGAGAATTTCGTGGGCCGCGTCGAGGACGCTGTGCTCCGCATCGGGGAACAGCCGTTCGCTGCCTGTACCGAAAAGTCGCGCCGCCATCGGACGGACTTGCTTGCATCGACCGAGGTTCTCGAGGATCAGCAGCTCGGTCTCCAGCTCTTCGAGCCGCGCCAGATAGAGCTCGGAAGCCTCACAGTCGGCGGCCAGTCGTCTCGCCCGCGCGAGCTCGAGCCACACGCTTCGCTCGACGCTAACCGGATTCCACTGCCATCGGGGCTTGGCGTGCTCCCCTCTAGCGACCGAGTGCACGAGCCTATTTCGCTCGACCGGGTCGCCGTGCGTAGTAGCGCCCAGAAGAACCCGTGCAGCGCCGTGTAGCCGGCGCAAGCCGACGTCTAGCTCTGCACGAAGGCGAGCTCGAGGCCGATCAGAGAAGCTGGGTCGCGCGCTCTGCGAGCTCACTTCGTTCACCTTTCGAGAGGGTCACGTGGGCGCCTATGCTCTCGCCCTGAAACCGCTGCGCAACCACGGTGAGGCCGTTGCTTGCAGAGTCTACGTATGGATTGTCGATTTGATAAGGGTCGCCGGTGAGGACGATCTTGGTCTCGGCGCCACATCGCGTGATGACGGTCTTGACTTGATGCGGAGTCAGGTTCTGTGCCTCATCCACGACCAGGAACTGGTTGGGCAGCGAGCGACCGCGAATGTAGGTCAGCGGCTCGATCTGGATGACGCCAGAGGAGAGGAGGTCTTCGTAATTCCGATGCTCGGACATGCGGCCGCGACCGCTCGCGAAAATGTATTCCAGATTGTCGAAGATCGGTTGCATCCAGGGATTGAGCTTCTCTTCGACCGTCCCTGGCAGATAGCCGACATCCCTGCCCATTGGAAAAATCGGTCGCGAGACGAGCATTCGACCGTAGGCGCCGTCCTGGACCACCGACTGGAGACCCGCGGCGATGGCAAGGAGAGTCTTTCCGGTCCCGGCCTTCCCAACCAGCGTCAGCAAGTGAATGTCGGGTGAAAGAAGCATGTCGAGTGCGAAGTACTGCTCGAGGTTTCTCGGCCGAACGCGCCAGACGCCTTCTCTCCCCACGCGAAGCGGAACAATCGTGCCTTCTTTGGCGTCGAAACGTCCAAGAGCCGTGTGCCTGTGCTTATCCCGTTCACGAAGCACCAGACCCGCATGTGGGAAGAGCTCGACGTCGAGCAGGCTCGCATCGATCGGTTCGCGCTTCGCCAACTGGTCGACCATCGCGCGATCGACATCGGCGGTGACCACGCCCGAGTAGAGCTCGTCGATCGAGACGCGGCCGCCCTCGTAGGTCGCCGCCTTGAGGCCGAGCGCGTCGGCGCGAATGCGAAGATTCGTATCCATCGTGACGAACACGAGAGGCCGGTCGGGCTGCTGGTCCCGAAGGTCGAGGGCCATCTGCAAGATGAATCGATCCATCTCGCCTGGACCCTGCGCTCGCTTGGGCATCTGAGGGGGCACGGCAACCCGGAGCTCACCACCGGTGCTCTCGAGCGGCACGCCCTGATCGAGCGTGCGCCCATTTTGATTGCGCAAATCGTCGAGAATGCGCGATAGGTGCCTGGCGTTCTGGCCAAGCTCGCTGAGCTCTTTTTTGAACTGATCGACTTCTTCGATGACGAAGATCGGTAGGACGACCGCGTTATCTTCGAATTTGTAGACCGCTAACGGGTCGTGAAGGACCACATTGGTATCCAAGACGTAGGTCTTCTTCACGTTGCGGAACGCTAGCACGCTTTGGGGCCTGCCGTACGGAGAAACGAAAACACGGTATAGTGCGCACCCGGAACGTTGATGATCGAGGAGTTGAGTTACCAGAGCCTCGCAATCCTCGCAGCGGCAGGAGTCCTCGCGACGATTGTGAACGTCATGGCCGGTGGCGGCGGCATGATTGTGCTCCCTGCATTGATGGCCCTGGGACTGCCTGCGGATGTTGCGAACGGGACGTACCGACTTGGGGTCGTCACTCAGAGCATCGCGGGGACCAGCGCGCTTCGGCGCGAGGGCAAGCTCGACACGCGCTCGATTGTTCCAATTCTGATCCCCACCGTGCTTGGCGCGATCCTCGGCGCCTTGCTGGCGACCTGGGTTCCTAAGCAGGTGCTCAAGCCCATCATGCTCGTGACGATGATCGTGATGGCAGCGCTCATCGCTTTTCGGAAGCAAACCTTGATTCCGAGCGAAGGGCCAGCGCTGCGTCCGCGTCAGGCCCCTCAATCATACGCCGGCCTGTTTCTGGCTGGCCTGTACGGGGGTTTCATCCAGGCCGGGGTCGG
>CAJIBW010000165.1_pt1 | contig 14691 bp, 14 predicted proteins | sample 9199441 | NCBI WGS metagenome assembly CAJIBW01 (sample SAMEA7708313, study PRJEB35096) | sediment metagenome | biome: marine neritic benthic zone biome [ENVO:01000025]; feature: sediment [ENVO:00002007]; material: shallow marine sediment [ENVO:03000034] sea grass bed [ENVO_01000059] ... | reverse complement strand
TGCAGTACATGTTCACCGGCATCGTCATGGCGCTGATCGGCGGCTACATGTCGTACGCGTTTCGCATGCAGCTCGCCTTCCCCGGGGAGAGCGTGCCCGGCTACGGCGTGGTCTCGCAGGGCGAATACAATGCCCTCGTCACCAACCACGGGACGATCATGATCTTCTGGGTCGCCATGCCCATGCTGATCGCGGCGTTTGGCAACTACCTGATTCCGCTGATGATCGGCGCGGACGACATGGTGTTCCCGCGCATCAACCGGCTCTCCTATCAAATCTTCTTGATCAGCGCGGTCATTCTGATCGCGTCCTTTTTCGTTCCGGGCGGTGGCTTCGGCGGCGCATGGACGTCTTATCCGCCGCTTTCAGCGAGTGCCGAATATAACCTGACGCCGCTGGGCGCGACCCTGTGGCTGGTCGCGGTCGCCCTCGAGTTCGTCGCGTTTCTGTTGGGCGGCATCAACTTCATCACGACCCTGATGAACTCCCGCGCGCCGGGCATGAAAATGCACGACATCCCGATGGTCCTGTGGATGATCGTCATCGCGAGTATCTTGTTCATGGCTTCGGTCGGCCCCCTCATTGCGGGCGCTGTCATGCTCTTCATGGACCAGGTCGTAGGCACCGGCTTCTTCGACCCAGACCGAGGCGGCGACCCCGTCCTTTGGCAGCACCTCTTCTGGTTTTTCGGTCATCCCGAGGTCTACGTCGTGCTCCTGCCCGCCATGGGAATCGTTGCCGAAATCATCTGCACGTTCGCGCGCAAAAAGCTCTTCAATTACAAGCTAATCCTCTACACCGCATTTGCGACCGGGATCATCAGCTTCTTCGTCTGGGCCCACCACCAGTTCGTGGCCGGGATCGATCCGCGCATGGCGAACGTATTCACCATCACGACGCTGATCATCTCCATCCCAATCGCGGAAATGCTGTTCCTCTACATCGCCACGCTCTACGGGGGGTCGATCCGTCTCACTACCCCGATGCTATGGGCCTTGGCGTTCATCGCGGAGTTCCTCATCGGCGGCATCACCGGCATTTTCCTCGGTGCGAGCGGCTCGGACATTTACTTCCACGACACGTACTTCGTGCTTGCTCACTTCCACTACACGTTCTTCCCGATCGCCATCATCGGTTTCTTCGCGGGGATCACGTACTGGTTCCCGAAGATGTTCGGCCGAATGATGGACGAGAAGCTCGGCAAGATTCATTTCTGGGGGACGGTCATCGCCTTCAACTTCATCTTCATTCCGCTGTTCATTCTGGGTGCAGCCGGTCAGCATCGACGAATCTACAACTTCCAGAACTTCCCCGACCTCGCGGGCATGCAGGACCTTCGGGTGATCGCAACGAGCGCCCTGCTCGTCATGCTCGTCTTCCAGGCGATCTTCCTATTCAACTTCGTGTACAGCCTTTTCAAGGGGAAGCCCGCCGGGAAGAACCCCTGGAAGGCCAACACGCTCGAGTGGACCGCCGATTCCCCGCCGCCCCATGGCAACTGGCCTGAGTTACCGAACTGCTACCGCGGCCCGTACGAGTACAGTGTGCCTGGTCGCGAGGACGACTACTGGCCGCAAGACGTCCCACCGGACACAGCCCCCGCGGAATGACGAGGCACCGATGAGCAGCATGACCAAACCCATCGCCACGACCCGAAGCGCGACAGGCATTCCTACCGGAAAGCTGGCCGTTTGGTGGGTCGTCGGCTCGGAAATCGTGATCTTCGGAGGCTTGCTTGCTTCCTATGTCATGCACCGCCTGGGCCACCCCGAGTGGGCTGAATACGCCTCGCACACCAACACTTGGTTCGGCGGCGCCAACACCTTCGTCCTGCTTACCTCCTCGCTCTTCGCTGTGCTCGCACATCACGCGGCCGAGCACGGCGACGGCAAGAAGGCGGCAAAGTGGTTGCTTGGCACCTGCGCCGGGGGGTTCATCTTCCTTTGTATCAAGGCGGTCGAGTGGACCATCGAGATTCAACACGGGTATACGATCACCGCGAATGGGTTCTGGAGCTTTTATTACACAGCTGCCGGGATTCACGCCCTTCACGTCATCGCGGGCTGCATCATCATGCTGATCATCGCGAGGCAGGCGTGGAAGGGCAAAGAGCTCCATCGTGTCGAGCTGATCGGCATCTATTGGCACTTCGTCGACATCGTGTGGATTTTCCTCTTCCCGCTGCTCTACATCGCCAAGTGAGGACAGACGATCATGGCTGAACACCAAGAACACGCAGACGAGCACGGTCAAGCCTACTACGTGAAGATCTGGGCCGTCCTCCTGGTGCTGCTCATCGTCAGCATCTTGGGGCCGATTCTGGCTCCGTATCTGGAGGTTGGCTTCCTGAAGGCATGGATGATTACCTTGATGACGGCCTTCGGGATCGCGGTGGTCAAGGCCTATCTCGTCGCGGCCAATTTCATGCACCTGAAGATCGAAAAGAGGTACATTTCATACCTGCTCGCGACGATGTTGATGCTCATGCTTCTCTTCTTCGCCGGCGTCGCGCCGGACGTCATGAAGCACGAGGGCCAGAACTGGCAAAACGTCGCGGCCCAGACCGAAGTCGAACGAGCGCTGGAGGCTGAGGGCGCCGCCGCGGCACACGGCGAGCACGCTGGTGAGCAGCCAGGCGGCGAGCACTGATGGGCGGAGGATTCGCGAATGCCTGATGACGCACTGGGGCGCCCTTTCGGCGTACCAGCGAGGCGAGAGCCAGTCGTTCCGAACGGCGTCTTGGGAATGCTGATCTTCGTCGCAACCGAGGTCATGTTCTTCTCCGGCTTGATCAGCGCTTTCGTGATCGGAAAGAGCAATGCATTGGGCGGCTGGCCGCCACCAGGGCAGCCGCGCCTCCCCATCGAAGAGACGGCTCTCAACACGGCGGCGCTCCTCGCAAGCGGCGTCGCGCTCTATTTCGCCAACCGGGCCTTCCAAAAAGACTCGCCGAACACCAAGCGACTGCTTGGGCTCGCGATCGGCCTCGGCGGCTTCTTCGTGCTGTTTCAGGGTGCGGAGTGGATCGCTCTCATCGGCGAGGGACTGACCATCACATCGGGGCAGCTAGGCGGGTACTTTTACCTTCTCGTGGGCACCCACGCCCTACACGTCGTCGCCGGGTTCCTGATTCTGCTCTACACGTACCGAAAGCTCTCCGAGGACCAGCTCGATCGATTCACCTTTTGGCCCGCGCAGATCTTCTGGTACTTCGTCGTAGGCGTATGGCCGATTCTCTACTGGCAGGTCTACCTCTGATGCCTGCGCGGATGCCCTTGGCTCGCGCCGGTCTGGCCCTTGCCGCGGTGGCCATCGCTTGGGCCGCAGACCTGGCCTACGCCTGTCCGTCCTGCGCCTCGCCCCTCGAAGAGAACCGACAAGCCTTCGTCGATACCACCATTTTTCTGACCGTGGTTCCCCTCATGATGATGGGGGGCTTCATCTGGTGGCTCCGCCGCAAGCTCCGCGAACAGAACGACCTGCCGGAGATAGCCGTTCCCCAGGACCTGCTGCGCGACGCCGGACGATTCTCGAAGCGTTCCTGAAGCCGATGTCGACCAGGCGTGGCTAGAGGCGTTCCCAGACCGGCTGGCGAACATCGTAGAGAGCCCCGCGGAGCTCCTCACGCTCGGCAATGGCAATGGCGAAGCGGCGCGCCGCGAACGCCAGCAGCAGGCCCAGCGCCACGTCGATGAACCAATGCCAACGCAGGAACATCGTCGCGATGATGATGTTCAGAGCGATGAACCCCAGCAGGGGCCAAAGCCAGCGAAAGGGAGCCACGTCGCGATGAGCCCATGCATGCAGGGTGAAATACGCGGGCCAGGCGGTGTGCAGCGACGGGAAGATGTCGAGCTGCGCGCCGGCGGTCGCGACGGTGACCTCGACCTGCTGCCACCAGAAGCCACCTTGCAGCGGCTGCTCGAACGGAATCGTCGCGTAAGGCCCGACACCGGGAACGACCGTGTAGAGGAAATGTCCCACGGCCACGATGAGCATGCTGCCTGCCATCAGCTCCTGCAGACGCCGGCCCTTGCCGAGAAAGAGCGCCGGGATGAGCATGGCGATCAGGATGAAGAAATGGGTGTAGTAGAAAAAGGACAGCCATTCGACGACCGGCCTGACGTTCCAGGCCTGCATCCAGATCGATGGAGTCGTACCGAGGAGCCACAGGTCGATGGCGTAGAGCCGATGGTCTAGCAGGTCGGGGTGAAGCGCGGGGAGCAAGACCCGCATCTCGAAGTAGGAGAGCACCATCGGGACGAAGATCCCCAATCGATACGTCAGTGCTCGTGCGCGCCGACTCCGAATCAACTCGCCCCGGCTCAGCGCCAAGGAACAGGCGGTGACCACCAGGAGCGCTAGCGCAAGCCGGCGCGCCACCGTCGCATCGGGGCTATCGGGGGCGGCCGAGACGCGCAGGAACAGGTAGGCATGGAAGGCGAGGGCGATCAGGTCTTGGACGGCGAGGTTCTGCGACGTGACGCCTATCCTCGTCCTTGCCCGCTCAGCGACGTTGCGAGTGAGTTCCAGCATCCCAAGCTCGGTGGCGGGAAGTGTGTCGAGACTGCAACGGCAACGCAAGCATCTAGGTCTACCCGAAGCCGACCGCAGACGCACCCTAAAGGCGTAATCACTTCGCCGGCAGACGGAGCGCGCAACCTGCGGTACAACGCGCTCCATGGAAGAGGCAACGCCGAGGCGCCCGTCCATCCGAGAGGACGCCATCAATCTACCCAATTTGCTGACCATGCTGCGGATCGCCCTCATCCCAGGCGTCCTGTGGCTGCTCTGGGACGGCACTCCCAAGGCCAACTTCTGGGCGGCTATCCTCTACATCGGCACGGCGCTCACCGATCTCATCGACGGGTACCTCGCGCGGAAATGGGGACAGATCAGCGTCCTCGGCAAGTTCCTGGACCCACTGGCGGACAAGCTTCTGGTCTTGGCCACCCTGATCTTCTTGATCTATCTCGGGCGGATGCCGTTCCTCGGAGTCGTTGCGGTGATCATCATGCTCAGCCGCGAGCTTGCCATCACGGCGCTGCGCACCATCGCGATGAGCGAAGGGGTCGTCATGGCGGCGATGCGAACGGGCAAAGACAAGACCGCCTTGCAAATGGTGGCGATTCTGATGCTCATCGTGCACCAGCAGTACACGGTCTACTTCGGTTTCTACCAGACCGAGTTTGATTTCGCCGGTGTCGGCCTGGTGCTCCTGTACGTGAGCCTCGGCTTGGCGCTATTCAGCGCAGGGGAATACTTCAAGCTATTCGTCGAGGCAGTGGACGCCAAAGAAGAGCGCTTGACCCAAGCTGCATCGTGACCGGCATGAACGGCACCGCATCGATCGAGACGCGTTCGTCTCGTCAAATCTTGGGGCGGGTGTTCCGCGGGAGCGGGCTGCAGGACGCGCTTCGAAAACTGGCGGAAGAGCACGCGCTTCGAACGGCGTGGATCAGCGCGATCGGTGCGTTCGAGTGGGTCGAGCTCACCGAGTACGACCAAGTCGAACGGCGCTACGTCCAAGCTCACCGTTTCGAGCGCTGCGAGCTGCTTTCGATGCAAGGCAACCTTTCCGAGCGCGACGGCCAGCCGTTTTGGCACCTGCATGCGACGATTTCGCTTCGCGAGGACGGACGGGACGTCAGCTACGGCGGGCATCTGGTCGACGGCTCCGTGTTCGCGCTGGAGTTTCGAATCGATTGTTACGACGCGCTCGAGCTGAGGCGCGCGCACGACGAGGCGACGGGGCTTCAGCTCTGGGCCGAGATCGAAGGCGCGAAGGCGGAGCAGACCGGCGTCCACGAGGTTCCGGGCGCCGGCGCGAGCGGTCCGGGGGCAAGCTGGGCGATGGCTGCAGAGCTCTCTGCCCGTACCGAATCGACGGCGCCCGAAGACCACCGGCCGGAGCGGGGTGACTGGATCGAGCACCCGAAGTTCGGGCTTTGCAAGATCGAAGGCCTGACGGGCGATGGCGTATGCATCATCAAGCTGCCGGAGGGGCGCCGCAAGAAGATCAAGCTCGAGGCGATGCGGGTTCTTGCACCGCGCTTCGACGATGGGCGGAAGATCTATCCGGTGCGGCCGCGGGGGAAGAAGTAGGAGCCCACGTTGCTCGGGGAGTGTGGCGGGCTGCCCTCCCGGTTTGGTTCAACTACACCGCCCGCGGAAGCTAGTCGCTGAGCCGAATGCGCGGATCGAGCGCGGCTACTGCGATGTCCGCCAAGAGGTTGCCCAGTTGAACGGCAATGCCGAACATCAGCACCACGGCCATGATCACCGGCGCGTCGAGTGATTCGATCGACTCGATCGTGAGCAGTCCGAGTCCAGGCCAGGCGAAAATCTTCTCGGTGATGATCGCGCCGCCGACCAAAAACGGCAGGCTCAGTCCGATCAGAGTTGCGATCGGCAGTAGGGCGTTACGGATCGCGTGTTTGCGGATGACCTGGCGCATGGGCATGCCCTTGGCTTTCGCGGTTCGGACGTGATCGTGTCGCAGTGTCTCGATGAGCTCGCCCCGCATGACGCGTGCGTACGTTGCCGCGCCGGCAATCGCCAAAATCAGCGCCGGCAACAGCGCGTGATAGATGTGATCGAGAGCGTCCACGCCGTACCCTCCATACGGAAACCAGCCCAAAAGGAAGGCGAAGAGCAGGAGTGCGATCGGGCCCGTGACGTACGTCGGGAGGCTGATCCCAATGAAGGTGCCGAACATGATCGCGGTGTCCGACCAACGATTGCGACGAAGCGCGGCAATGATGCCCGCCGTCAGCCCGATGACCAGCTCGAACAAAACGGCGAGCGAGGCCAAGAGCAAGGTGCGGGGAAGGCGATAGCCAATGACGTTGGCCACCGACTCGTGATGGGAATACGACTCGCCGAGATCTCCCTGCAGGAGACCGCAGAACCCCCGGACGCCGTCCGGACTCGAATACTTCGGCGAATCCTTGCGGATACAGGGCATGACGCCGAGGTAGCTCAGGAACTGCTCGGGCACCGGCTGGTCCAGGCCTTTCTTGGCCTTGAAATCCGCGATTTGCTCTGCCCTCGCCTGAGGGCCGAGGATCGTAACGGCGGGGTCGCCAGCGACGAAGATCAAGAAGAAGACCAGGGTCACGACCGACATGACGACGAGCACTCCCCAAAGGGCGCGCTGCAGGATGAACCTCATCATCGGCCGCCCCCCGCCTCGTAGATGGCCTGGCCGACGCGCTTCCTCGGAAGGTCTAGCCAGACGTTTCGGTATTCGTTGAGCCATACGGGGTGCGGCTGGAAGCCTTTGACGTACGGCTGCCACGCAAACATGTCGACCGCGTACGAAAGAAACGCCCAGGGTGCGTCATCGGCGAGGATGGCGTTCGCCTCGGCATAGAGCGCAAGTCGTTTTTCGCGGTCGACTTCGGCGCGGGCAGCGTCGAGGATCGCGTCGAGCTTCGGGTTCCGATAGAACGAACGGTTCTCGGAGTTCACCGGGTGGATCGATCGGCTGTGGAAGAGGATGTCCATGAAGTTCGACGGATCGGGGAAATCTTGATGCCAGCCGGTGAAGGCGGCCTGCGCGACCCGTGGTTTTCCCGTCTCCTTCAGGTACGTCGCAAACGACACCATCTTGAGATCGATTTCGATTCCAATCTCTTTTAGATCCTGCTGGAAGAGCTGAGCGCCGCGCACGTCGCCTTCGCCCCTCACCCAGAGCGTGATCGGCTCGCTGAGGCCATCGGGAAACCCGGCCAAGCGCATTTCTTCCTTGGCTCGCTGGAGGTCGAAGCGCTGCCTCGTCGGCAGCTGGGGGTCGTGGGGCGCGAGCATCGGAGGTAGGACCTGGCCGGCCGCGAGCACCTCACCAGGGTTCAGGCGCTCGAGCTTCGAGCGGTCGATCGCGAACGCGACGGCGCGACGTACGTGCACGTTGTCGAACGGAGGCAGCTCGCAGTTGAGCCCGATCGCATAGACCGAGGGGCTTGGCACCTCGGCGCGATACGGAGCCCAGGCCTTGGACTCTCGCATGAACAGCCTGTTTACTTTGCTCGGCCTGTGGATGACGTCGAGATCCCCGTTGCGAAAGCGGGCGCTCGCGACGTCGGGCGAGATGTTCTCGAGAAACACCATGCGCTGGACGCGCGCCCGCGGGGCCCAGTACTCCTCAAAGCGACGAAACTCGACCTGCACCCCCCGCTCCCAGCGCGAGAACGCGAAGGGACCGGCGCCAATCGGGTGACGCCCAACGGCGTCGAGGCCTTCCGCCGCTTCGAGCTCTTCGACGTGCTCCTTGGGCAGCGGGTAGGCGAAGGGCATGGCGAGCGCATTGAGGAAGGTCTGGTCCGCCTCGTCGAGCTGGAATTCGATTGTCTTGTCATCGACGACCCGAATGCCTTCGATGCGTTTCGCGTTGCCGCGGTGGTACGCGGGGGCGCCGACGATCGACTTGTAGAACGGGTAACCCGGGGAGCCCGTGCGCTTCGAGAGTAGGCGGTGCAGGGACCAGGAGATGTCGTGCGCCGTGATCTCGCGACCGTTGTGAAACTTGATGCCGTGTCGAAGCTCGAAACGAAAGGCCCGGCCCGCGTCCGACACCGTAGGCAGCTCCGCGGCAAGGCTTGGAATCATGTTGCCGTCGTAGTCGTAGTCCAGCAGGCCATCGTAGAGCAGGCGGCACGCCGCGGTCGAAAGGGTGTCGTACGCGAAGTGCGGATCGAGGGTGTGGATGTTGCTGCCGGCCGAGAAGACGAGCGTTCCGCCCGACTGAGGGGAGGGGTGCCCTGCGCCGACATAGCGCGGTCCGATCGGCGCCTTTGGGAAATGGACGATCACCCAGCCGAGGAGCAACGCGACCGTCAGCGCGACGAGGCTGAGTGAAAGCCAGCGGGCCGGGCGCCAAGGCTCAGTCTTTGGGGTCGAATGCATCACGCAGCCCTTCTCCAAAGAGGTTGAAGCCAAAGACCGCCATGCTGATCAGTAGCGCTGGGTACACCGTGAGCCGGGGAAGACCGAGGAGCAGAGACTGACTCTCGTTGAGCATCGAGCCCCAACTTGCCGTCGGCGGTCGAACCCCCAGGTTCAAAAACGAAAGCGCGCTTTCGGCGATGATCATTCGCGCCACCATGATCGTCGCGATCGCGATGATTGGGCCGACCACGTTCGGGAGTACGTGCCGCGCCAGGATTCGGAAGTGACGCAGTCCCAGAGCCCGGGCGGCTTGAATGTAGTCGAGCTCGCGCGCCTCCATCGTTTTGGCCCGCGTCACCCGCGCGAGGGTGGTCCAGGAAAGGACCCCTAGCACGATGCAGATCGTCCATATTCCTGGCGCGTCGAATACGCGCTGCATCACGATGGCGATCAAGAGGAAGGGCATCGAGAGCACGACGTCGACCAGGCGCATGAGGTACGTGTCGGTTCGTCCGCCCACGTAGCCGGAAAGCAGACCCAAAGCGACCCCGATCAGCACAGCCAGCGCGGTGGCCAGGTAGGCGACCAGCATGGAGACTCGGGCGCCGCTCAGAAGCCGGCTCAGCTCATCCCGCGCCAGAATGTCGCCCCCGAGCCAGTGACCCGGCTCGACGCCCGGGCCCGCCGGAAGGCCGTTTGGAAGCAGAAGCTGGTCGGTGAACTGCTCCACCGGATCGTAGGGCGCCAGCCAGGGCCCCAGAAGGCCGAGTGCCGTGACGGCGATCACAAGGAACAGGCCGACGAGAGCCCCCTTGTTTCGCCGAAATCGTCGAAACGCCCGTGAATCCATTTGCCTGCTGGGAGGTACTGGGTTCGGCGGATGGCGTCAATTTCCGCCCCTCGATCCGATCCAGAACCCATCTTCACGATCTATAAAAATAGCAATTTAAGGCCAGATAGGCTCAATAAGCTCGCAAAAACTCATTGATATTAGATAGTTATGAGTTTGCGCACTTTTGTGTTGACGTAATTATTTTGAATGGAATACATTCGCTATAAGTTATTCAAATGACTCTACCAAGGGGACAGCAAAGAGCAGCTCGGGAATCGGAGGCCAGAATCTGGTCGGACGAGGAGCTCGAGGCGATCGAGCAAGCGCACCTGGAGGGGATGAGCGTCCAGCAGATCGTCGAGACCTTCACCGCCCGGGGTTCCCGGCTCACCGAAGCGACCTTCCGAAAGTACGTCCAGCTCGGGCTGCTACCGCGGAGCGTTCGGGTCGGTCGCAAGGGCAAGCACCGCGGCTCACAGGGCCTGTACCCGGCGACCGCCGTTCGCCAGATCGATCACATCCGCCGCCTGATGCAGCAGGGGTTCACGATGGAGGAAATCCAGAAGGAGTTCCTCTTCGTTCGCGGCGACATCGACGCCCTGCGGCGGCAACTCAAGCGCGTGTACCAGGCGATCGACAACGCCGTGCACGAGCAGCAGCGCGAAAACACCGACGACGCGGGTGTCGGCGATGCGCTCAACGACGTTCGCGAGCTCGGTTCGGAGCTCGTTCAGAAGCTCGAGGCCATCGAGCGGCGCCTGACGATGCGGGCCCGCATGGCGCGGGCAGCTGTCTAAGAGATCTGAGGGGGAGAGGTGTCATGAAGGACGCAGCAAGCGCAGAGATTGTCGACAGGGAATCGAATCCGGACGAGGAGCCGGAGTCACTTGCGGACGCGCTCGATGAGCCGGGAACCGACGAGCGCCGCGGCCGCAGGAAGCGCCGTTCGCGGGCCCGCGCCCGGACCATTTCGATTCGCCGATTGAGCAAGGCGGAGCTCAATCGCGGTCGCGAGCTCTATCCGGAAAGCGACTATTGGAAGCCCAGAAGTCGCTCCGAGTGTAAGGATATGGAGCGGCCATGTCCCTTCGTTTCCTGCAAGTACCACCTTTACATCGACGTTCATCCGGTTCGCGGCTCGATCAAGCTCAACTTCCCGGACATCGAGATCTGGGAGATGACCGACACGTGCGCGCTGGACGTCGCCGATCGCGGGGGCATCACCTTAGAAGAAGTCGGCGAGATCATGAATCTCACGCGCGAGCGTGTTCGCCAGGTCGAGACGGCCGGGCTCGCTCGTCTTCAGGAGTATCGCGACGTCGAACGACTCAAGGACTACGTGACCTAAAGGCCACTCCAAGGGCAGCAGGGGGGAGGGTGTCGCCGACAGGCGGCACCCTTTTTTAATTGAGCGCGTGCGTGCGCGGCTTTCTCGCCCAGATCGATTCCCAGCCCCGGCGGTATTCATCTGTCGCTACCTTCGGGGGACCGCCACTCGATGCCCGTGCGTCGTGGTGAACCTCGACGTCGAAGAGCACGGGCGAATCCTCTCGCGGCTTCAGGCGCACGACCTCGCCGTGAACGGGCTTGCCCTCCTCGAGCCCTCGAAGCCGGCCCGCCTCGATGCCGTCCTTGCGCCGGCGAAGCACGTCATAGCTCTTGCCATCTTCCGATTGGCCGTAGACTAGAACCAAATCCTCGGAATTATCCGACCGCATACCTCATGAGTAAGGCCGACCGGCATAGAAGTCTAGGGCTCGAGCCAGTTCCTTCATTCCGCATTTTCAAGGTCGATCTCGAGACCTTCCGATAGGTGGCCGGGCACTTGTCACCAGCGACTCCGTTGCGTACGGTGCGCGCGGTCGTGACTCGAATCTTCGTTCTTTCTCTACTTCTCCTTCTGAGCGCCGCGCCGGCGGCGGCTCAGGATCTAGCCTGCCCTCCCGGAAACCTACTCGCTGGGAAGTCGCCCCTTGCCAGGCCCGGAGTCACCCATACCGAGCGACTCACCGACGGCTTCGTTGCGGCCGAAGGCGACCCTTGGCAGAGCGAGTTGACCTCGGTCCTCGCCGCCACCAGCAGCCATGTCGTGTACGACCTCGGCGCGACGACCCGCGTGACCGCGATCGACCTTCAGGGCGACAACAACGACGATTACGTGGTCGAACTCTCCGATGACCGGCAAAGCTTCAGACCGCTCTGGACAGCGGACCCGGCTTCCGGACAGGGGATGCGACGGCGCGGCAGCCGGGGCCTCGACGGCCAGGGCCGGTACCTCCGCATACGCGCGCAGGGCGGCGACACATTCTACAGCCTGAGCGAAGTCCTCGCTTTTTGTGAGACGCCCTCCGCGTGGCCGCCTGCGGTCCAAGTCAAACGGACGTCGAGCTGGTGGTGGAAGAAGATCGTCGAGAAACGCGACCATCGCTATCGGTTGGCGGTCGCGGTGCTCGGCCTGCTCTTCTTCATCGCGCTCTTTCGCAGCGCAGAGAACGAGAAGGCGCTCTGGGCTGCGGTGCTGCTCTCGGTCGCCATGTTGGGGGTTTCCAGCTACCGGCTGTACGGGGCGAGGCTCGCACCCTGGTTTGCAGCCTGGGGCGCCTACGTGCTGGGCGCGGTGGTCCTCGTTTGGTCCGTGCGCGGGATTTGGCTGGTCGGCCAGAACCGGGAGGCCCGGCAATGGCTGGAGCGCGGCGCGCTCGTTTGGGTGATCGTCGCGAGCGCTACCGCCTGGGTGAACTTCGGCGTCTTTCACACCTCGAGAATCGTTCACTATTGGGATACTTTTCACTACTACGTAGGCTCGAAGTACTTCGAAGAGAACGAGTACGAGCGGCTCTACCAATGCGTGCTCGCCGCCGACTACCAGGAACGCGGCGACGCGGACCTTGGCAAGAGAAAGATCCGCGACCTGGTGGACAACCGCCTCCACTACGTCAGCAAGGACGACGCCCTTCGCTATCAGAAGACCTGCGCCGAGCATTTCTCGCCCGAGCGCTGGGAGGCGTTTCGCCACGACGCCCGCCATTTCCGAACCGTCATGGGATCGGGCTGGTGGAAAGACATGCTGATGGACCACGGCTACAATGCGAGCCCCATCTCCAACATGGTGGCGGCGTTTCTGGCCAACATCGGCTGGCAGAAACAGCTTCCCACGGTCTCGTCCAATCGGGTCGAGCCAAGCGACCTAAAGACCTTCCGCAAACGGATTCTGCGATACACCATGATCGACTTGGCGCTTTACGCTGGCGCCTTTCTCATGATCTTTTGGGCGTTTGGTTTGCGCGCGACCGCCCTCTCGGTGCTGGTATGGGGCGCAGGCTATCCCTGGGCCTACTTCTGGACCGGGGGAAGCTTTGCGCGCGTCCCCTGGCTGTTCATGGCGGTCGCTGCCGTCACCCTGTTGAAGCGCGGCTACCCGCTGCTGTCCGGGTTCACGCTCTCATGGAGCGCGCTCTTGCGATTGTTCCCGGCGGCCCTCGCGGGTGGTCCAATCGCCAGCGTGGTCGATCGCTTCATCCGTCGAAAGAAGATCGATCGCCCGTGGCTCGATACAAGCGATAAGCGATTCATCATCGGCGGAGTTTTGGGCCTGGCGGTGCTTTGCTCGGCGAGCATTGCCATCAATGGATACGATGCGCACCCCCAATTCCTCACCAACACCTTCAAGCACAGCGATACGCCGCTCACCAACCACATGGGGCTGCCAACGATTCTCTCGTACAAGCCGAGCAAGGTGGGGCGATTCACCAAAGACCAGAGCCTCGAAGATCCCTGGGCCAAGTGGAAACAAGCGCGCAAGGACACCAAGCACGATAGGCGCTGGCTTCACGGGCTGCTTCTCCTCGGCATGTTCGTCTTGCTTGCGCTTGCAGGGCGCCGGCTCGCCCCCTGGGCAGTGCTCGCCGGAAGCACGATTCTCATCATCGGCTTCTTCGAGCTGACTTGCTATTACTACAGCTTCGTCATCCTGATGGCGCCGCTCGCGATCGAACGGCTGCGCTATTCGGTAGCGCTGATATTGATGACGATCGCTGGGCTGATTCTGCAGTTTTTCATCGGCTGGTATGACGAGCAGTACATCTGGGAGACGGTCGCTGTGCTGCTCGCGCTGGGCTATATCCTCATCGACGTCGTGAAGGAGCCGCTTCCGCAGTCTTCACCGGCCTCAGCGGCGCATCCATCGGCGTAGTTGCAAGCGTCCTCGGGCAGCCTTACCCTCTGTCGGTTAGACAGGTTCACGTGATCGCTGGTGCGCATTCGCGCACGGGAGGAAAGTCCGAGCTTCAAAGGACAGGATGCCAGGTAACGCCTGGTGGGGGTGACCCCGAGGAAAGTGCCACAGAAAGCAAACCGCCTCGCCGCCGAAAGGCCGCGCGGTAAGGGTGAAAGGGTGAGGTAAGAGCTCACCGGGCCTACGGTAACGCAGGTCGCACGGCAAACCCCATCTGAAGCAAGACGAAATAGGGAGGCGTCGAGGGCGGTCCGTCCGAGCCTTCGGGTAGCGTCGCTCGAGGCCGATGGCGACATCGGTCCCAGAAGAATGATCACGACCCGCACCTCGGCGACGAGCGCGGTCTACAAAACTCGGCTTACGAACCCTCTGACCACGGCGCCTCGCATTGCGGGGCGCCGTGCTGTTTTAACGAGCACTCCACTCATTGCATTTGACGGCGGCGACCTCGCAGGGGTAGATCCGAGGCGATGTCGCGCTTCTATCGCTGCTTGGCTTCCGCTTCATTCGTATTCTTCATTTCGGCTGGCTGTAGCGGCAGCCCTTCGGCTTCGGGCACGGTCGGCGGCGACGCGTTCTATGTGCCGCCCGATCCGCTTCCCTCGGAGGTGCCAGGCACCTTGATCCGCGCCGAAGAGATCGAGCCATTTTCCGAGGGCACCAAAGCCTGGCGTGTCCTCTACGTCTCGACCGCGGTCGACGGCAGGGCGATTGCGGTGTCCGGCATGGTGGCTGC
>CAJIBW010000375.1_pt1 | contig 14704 bp, 11 predicted proteins | sample 9199441 | NCBI WGS metagenome assembly CAJIBW01 (sample SAMEA7708313, study PRJEB35096) | sediment metagenome | biome: marine neritic benthic zone biome [ENVO:01000025]; feature: sediment [ENVO:00002007]; material: shallow marine sediment [ENVO:03000034] sea grass bed [ENVO_01000059] ... | reverse complement strand
GCACTTTCGCATCATGATGCAGCCCATCGCGATGAGCGGCGCCGTACTGAGGCCGATCTCTTCAGCGCCGAGCAGCGCGCCGATGACGACATCACGGCCGGTCTTCATCTGGCCATCGGTCTGCAGGACGACGCGACTCCGAAGGTCGTTCATGACGAGCGTCTGGTGCGTCTCGGCGATGCCGAGCTCCCTGGGAGGCCCGCGTGCTTGATTGAAGTGAGCGGTGAAGCGCCGGTGCCGCCGTCGTGGCCGCTGATCAGGATGTGATCGGCGTGCGCCTTGGACACGCCAGCCGCAATCGTGCCCACGCCAACCTCGCTGACGAGCTTGACGCTAATTCGCGCGGACGGATTGCTGTTCTTCAAGTCGTGAATCAGCTGCGCGAGATCCTCGATCGAATAGATGTCGTGGTGCGGCGGCGGGCTGATCAGACCGACGCCAGGGGTCGAATTGCGTACGGCTGCGATCTTCTCGTCGACCTTGCGGCCGGGAAGCTCGCCACCCTCGCCCGGCTTGGCGCCCTGCGCCATCTTGATCTGAATTTCATCGGCGTTCGTCAGGTAGTTGATGCTCACACCGAAGCGCCCCGACGCGACCTGCTTGATCGCCGACCGCATCGGATTCATCGCACCATTCGCCAGCGGCAGGTAACGCTCGGGCGATTCCCCGCCCTCGCCCGTGTTGGACTTGCCGCCAAGTTGGTTCATCGCGATCGCAAGCGTCGAGTGCGCTTCCATCGAAATCGAGCCGAAGCTCATCGCGCCGGTCGCAAACCGCTTCACGATTTCACTCGCCGGCTCGACCTCGCTCAGCGGAATCCGCTGCGCATTCTTGAACCTCATCAAGCCGCGGAGCGTGCAACGGTCGCGTGCACTGTCATTGGCGTGCTCGGCGAAGCGTTTGTACGCATCGGCGCTATTCGCGCGGGCGGCGACCTGAAGATTCGAAATCGTCTCCGGGTTCCACATGTGCCGCTCACCGTTGGCGCGCCAGTGGAACTGCCCGTCGTTCGGAAGAATCGGCAGCCGTGGCTCGTCTTCGCTCGGGTAGCCGATCGCGTGCCGTTCGACGAGCTCCTGGGCGATGACGTTGAAGCCAACGCCTTGAATCCGGCTCGCCGTACCGACGAAGCAAAGGTCGATGACCGAGCTGTTGAGGCCCACTGCCTCGAAGATCTGAGCGCCCTTGTACGACTGCAGCGTCGAAATCCCCATCTTGCCGAAGACTTTGAACATGCCCTTGGCGACCGCTTTCCGATAACCCTCGACGATGCTGTCGTCGTCGGGGAATCGCTCCGCGTCGAGAGTTCCGAGTCGACGCTCTTGCCAAAGCGACTCGAACGCCAGATAAGGATTGATCGCATCTGCGCCGTATCCAACGAGACAGCAGTGGTGGTGCACCTCTCGCGCCTCGCCAGTCGCCACTACGATTCCGACCCGGGTGCGCTTCTCGGTTGCGACCAGATGATGGTGGACGGCCCCCGTTGCCAAAAGCGCGCTGACCGGGATGCGGTCGGGGCCGGATGGGCGGTCCGTGAGCAGGATGAGGCTGTACCCCTCGTCGACCGCCTGCTCCGCTTCCTGCCGGATGCGTTGGAGCGTGGGCTCGAGCCCGTCGGGGCCTTCCGCTCGGGGCCAGGTGATGTCGATGAGCTTGCTGCGCCAACCACGCTCGTCGATGGTCTTGAGCGCCCGGACTTCTTCGTTGGTCAAAATCGGATGGGGAACTCGAAGGCGGTGCGCGTGCTCGGGGGTGGTCGTCAGGAGATTCCGCTCCGGGCCGATGTAGCACTCCATCCCCATGATCACTTCTTCTCGAATCGAGTCGATGGGCGGATTGGTAACCTGAGCAAAGAGTTGCTTGAAATAGTCGTAGGCGAGGCGCGGCTGGTCGCTCAGGACTGCGAGCGCCGAGTCGTTGCCCATGGACCCGACCGGATCGCGCTTCTGCTCGATCATCGGACGCAGCATGAACTGCATCGTTTCGGTGGTGTAGCCAAAGGACTGCATCCGGGCGAGGAGCGTGTCGGGTTCGAAGCCGTGCGCGTCGCCGTGTACCGGCAGCTTGGTGAGCTTGAGACGCTGCTCGGTGAGCCACTCGCCGTACGGCCGGCGCGTGGCGACGTCGGTCTTGAGCTCGTCGTCGGGAATCATGCGGCCCTGCTCGAAGTCGATGAGGAACATGCGTCCGGGCTGCAGACGGCCCTTGTGCTTCACCGTTTCAGGCGGCACGGGAAGGACACCGACTTCGGACGCCATGATCACGCGGTCGTCGTGGGTGAGGTAGTAGCGGCTCGGGCGGAGGCCGTTTCGATCGAGAACGGCGCCGATCATCGTGCCGTCGGTGAACGCAATCGATGCCGGTCCGTCCCAGGGCTCCATCAGGCAGCTGTGGTACTCGTAGAAGTCCCTCTTCGACTGCGGCATGTGCTCGTGCTTCTGCCAGGCCTCGGGGATCATCATCATCGCGGCTTCGGGCATGCTGCGGCCGTTCATGTATAGAAACTCGAGAACGTTATCGAGTGTCCCGGAGTCGGAAAGCCCGCGCTCCGCGACTGGAAACAACTTGCGCAAGTCGTCGCCAAACAGCTCGCTCTCGACGACGCCCTGACGCGAGTGCATCGCGTTCTTGTTGCCGCGCAGCGTGTTGATCTCGCCGTTGTGGCTGAGGCAACGAAGCGGCTGCGCACGCTCCCAGGTCGGGAACGTGTTGGTTGCGAAGCGCGAATGCACCATCGCGAGATGCGTTTCGAAGTCCGGGTCTGTCAGGTCCCCGTAAAACGGCAGCACCTGCTCGCAGGCGAGCATGCCTTTGTAGATGATGGTCCTGCTCGAAAGCGAGCAGGCGTAGAGCATCGTTCGTTGCTCGAGGCTCTCGTCGACGCGGAGCGGGCTCGCAGCGCTTTTCCGGATGACGTAGAGCTGCCGCTCGAACGCGTCCTGGTCGAGCCCTTCGGCCGCTGCGATGAAGAGCTGCTCGATCTGTGGCATGCTTTCGAGCGCCGTCGGGCCGAGGTTTGCTCCGTCTGGATCGGTCGGGACGACGCGCCATCCCAGCAAACGCTGCCCCTGCGCTTCGATGGCCTTGACGAACGCTGCCTTGCAGTACGCGCGCTCCCCCTCGTCGGTAGGAAGGAAAATGTTGCCAACGCCATACTTGCCCGGCTCGGGGAGCTCGACACCCAGCTCGGCCTTCGCCGCGCGCCGCAGTAGCTTGTCGGGCAGCGCCGTGAGCATCCCCGCGCCGTCGCCGGTGTTGGTCTCGGAGCCGCGGGCGCCACGATGGTCCATGTTGCAAAGAATACGATTGGCATCTTTGACGATTTGATTGGATGCGACGCCCTTGATCTGAGCAACGAAGCCGACGCCGCAAGCGTCCTTTTCGTTGGAGGGGTCGTATAGACCGTGTTTTTCGGGGAGGCCGTATTGCATGTTCAAACGCTTTGGGGGGTTTGTGGGGTGTCTGCGGAGCGTCGGGTGCGTTTGCGGCGCCGCGAATCGGACGCGGGCTCGCTCGGGGGAAGGGGGATTTCTGCCCTCTCGGTGTGGGTCGAGAGCACCACCATGGTTTCGGTACCAGCGACCCCGTCCATGGAGCGGATGCGGCTGATCAGCTGCTCGAGGGACTCGGTGTTCGCCGTCTTTACCTTGAGAACCAGGGTGAAGCCACCGGTTACGTGGTGGCATTCGAGGACCTGGGCAACCGAATCGATCCAGGCCTCAAAGGCTTTCAGAAGCTTGGGGTCGCTGATCGAGACCCCGATGAACGCTGAAATGTCGAGTCCGACCTTCCGCGCCTCCAGCACCGCATGGTAACCCTTTATGATCCCAGCGTTTTCGAGCTTGCGGACGCGCTCCATCACCGAGGGCGCGCTCATGCCGACCGAGGCGCCGATCTCCTTTAAGGAGCGCTTGCAGTCGGTCTGCAACTTGTCCAGAAGTTGCCGGTCAATTTCATCCATAATGTATGGTTTTCCTAAGTTCATTAGGTATGCAGCTCGTGAAGCCTAACAGATAGGGCTTATTGATCTTGGAGTCAAACCGAGAAAAGGGGGCGAAAATGGGTCTTGTTCGGTGCAACACACATGTAATACTTTGATGACAACGGCAAGCCTCTCGCTGAGCCAATGGTTTCGAAAGGTCTGATGAAGGATTCGAGCGCTGAAGACGTGGACTCCGTGCGCCCCGACCGTGTTGGTGCGCAGCAGCGGGGGCTCGGCCGGAACGCGCCATCGAAGATCGGGCGCTACCAGCTCTGCTTCGAGCTGGCCTCGGGGGGAATGGCAAGCGTCCATCTCGCGCGAGTCGAAGGAAACCCCGGCTTCGAGAAGCTCGTCGCTCTCAAGCGAATCCATCCTCACCTCGCTTGCGAACGAGAGTACGTCGAGATGTTTCTCGACGAGGCGCGGATCGCGTCCCAAATCACCCACAGCAACGTATGCAGCGTTTTCGATTTCGGCGAAGCCGACGGTGAGTACTTCATTGCGATGGAGTATCTGGTCGGCGAACCTCTGTCGCGCGTTCAACGACGTATCCTGGCCGACGTGGATCAACGAAGCTCGCCGCTCCTGCCGATGCGAATGGCGCGCATCATCGCAGAGGCGTGCGAAGGGCTTCACGCTGCGCACGAGCTCGCCGACGCAGAGGGCGAGTCCCTACATGTCGTCCATCGAGACGTTTCGGCGGAGAATCTCTTCGTGACCTACGACGGTGCGACACAGGTCGTCGACTTCGGCATCGCGCACGCTCGACAACGAGTCCATCACTCCGAGGCGGGACAAGTCAAAGGAACGTTTCCGTACATGGCGCCCGAACAAATGACTTCGGCGGCCGTCGACCGTCGTGTCGACGTCTGGGCGCTGGGCGCTGTTCTTTGGGAGCTGCTAACCCAGCGTAAGCTCTTCCTCCGGGACACGGACGTGAACACCATGTACGCCGTGCTGTCGAGCGAGATTTCTCCACCGTCCGCCTATCGAAGCGAGGTCTCGGAAGAGCTGGACCAGATCGTGCTGAAAGCCCTTCAGCGCAGCCCGGACGAGCGTTGGCAGAGCGCACGGGAAATGGGCAAGGCGCTACGCCGCTACATGGCGCAGCAGGACGAGCTGATCGGCCCGGCCGAAATCGCAGATTGGATGCAGCAGCTGTTCCCGAGCGGCGAGATGAGAAAGCGGGAGCTGATGCATCTCGCGCGGAGCCAGGAAGACGATGCAGCGGAGCCGGAGGTCCGCCAAGAGGACCATAGCGGCGAACGCGTTTCCCGCTTTCCGGTTTCCATCGTCGACCGCATGCCACCAGCGCCGCCCTTGCCTGCGAGCTTGCTGGTGATGTTGATCGGCGTGCTGACGGTGCTAGCCGTCGTCACGGTCGATTGGCTGCGATAGCAGCGTCATGACGCCCAATGCGAAGTAAGGCGGCCCCGCTGCGTGAACGAGTCCTCTGAGCCGGCCACGATCGTCGAGCACCGGCGCACCGGAGCTTCCTTGGCGAATCGGGCAGGACGAAAGCACGCGTATCGAATTGGAGTGAAGCTTGCCCGAGGAAGCGAGGCGGCGGTTGTCGTCGACGACGCAGCGCCGGCTTCGCACTTCGTGGAGGTCGTCGTAGAAACGGTCGGCCGTCACCGACAGCACGTGGACGACTTCGCCGGACACGACCTTGCCCTCGCCTATGGGGATTGCGGGGCGAGACGCGTCCCGATGAAGCTTCAACACCGCGTAATCCGGTGACAGAAGGCTCGGGCTGGGCGGCGATGCAGACTCGATTCGTTCGCAGCCGATCCACTCGGCGGCGCGGCCGTCGGACTGCGCGAACCCCAACCAGAGCGCATCGCAGCGTCCGCCGTTCGCGAGCTCCCAGGCGACGCAGTGCCCCGCGGTGACTGCAGTTCGAGGACCGATGAGCGCGGCGGTGCAGCGCGTGGGTTCCCGAGGTGCTGAAAGCCCGACCAGTAGCGCAACGGACTCGCTGCATACTTCTCCCGCAGGGCACGAAACCTCGTAGCGGGGAGGCCCTAATTCGATGTAGCGTGCGGATGTTGAAGAGGTCGACGTGCACGCCGTCCAACAAACGAGTGCCGCGACCCACAATCCCGAAACGAACCGTGCTGTCCCCCTCATCCACTCAAGGTATCAAGCGTCAGCGACGCCGTCACATGCGTTTCGTTCCGCCTCTTTCTTGGACCAAAAGCCTCGTTTCGATAGAACTCTTCGGGATGCTCCGCACGCTCGGGATCGCCACGCTGTGCCTTGCCGCCTTGGCGCCATCCCGAGTGGACGCCGACGCATCGGTGCTGATCGTGCAGCAGGGCGATGCGCTGAGCTCGATTGCAAAACGCGCCGGCGTGTCGGTCCAGGAGATCAAAGATTGGAATGACCTCGACGGTGACATGATCCGAATCGGCCAGGAGCTCATCGTTCGTCGAGCCGCGGCTCGGTCGAAAGCTGAGGAGGGCATCGATTGGACTCCTCCCTTCGACTACGGCGCTGCAGCTTCGAAATCCGGGACACCAGGCGAACCTCGAATCGCAGCGCGCGACCCGTCCAGTGCGGTGGCAACTCGCCTTTCGGACGACGCCGCGAAACGGAGAAAGCCCGACCGGGGCCGAACCTACCGCGTTCAAAAAGGCGACACCCTCACCGCGATCGCGCTTCGGCATCGAACGACCGTTGGCGAGCTCCTCGCATCCAATCCCGGCCTTCGAGCCGATCGGATCTTCCCCGGCCAAACCATCGACATCGGCGCGCCGCGGCCCGAGGTCGTATTCAAGCTCGAGCGCGGGGACAACTTGCTCGCGGTGGCGAGCCGATACGACGTGAGCCCCCGTGACCTCAGCCGTTGGAACACGGGGTTGGGACATCGAAACGCCCGACCGGGGACCCAGATCCGCCTGTACACGCGAGTGCCCGTCAGCCCATCGGAGGCCATCGGGCCGACCAACCGTGGGCGTCTCGAGAACGGCGTACGTCTGCCTTCGCACCGCGGCTATTTCATCCGTAGCGCCGCGCGCGCCTACGGCACCGAGGAAACCACCCGCTGGATCGTCGCGGCGTTCGATGCCGTGGATGCGAAGTTCAAGCAGCGCAAGGTCGTCCGCATTCACGACGTCAGCGACCGCGACGGCGGTAAGCTCCGCGACCACAAGAGCCACCAAAACGGGCGTGACGTGGACATCAGCTACTACCAAACCGAATGCGGTTCGCGAGGCTGTCGATTCGACGACTTCCGGGCATCGGAGCTCGACGTTGCCCGACAATGGACCCTGCTCGAGCACTGGCTCCGCCACGGGCAGGCGGAGATGATCTTCATCGATTACCGTCTGCAAGCCAAGCTCTACCGCTACGCGAGGAAGAGGGGCGCAACCAAGGCGCAGCTCGACCGCTGGATCCAGTACCCGCGCGGCAAGTACGAACCGAACGGCGTGATCCGTCACTTCCCGAATCACGACGATCACCTTCACGTTCGCTTCGTGTGCCCGTACTCGGACCTCAGGTGTCGGCCCTGAGAGCAGCCGGACTGAAAAGCGCCTCTTCGAGCCTGCGCATGGCGGCCGCACGGGCATTGACCCGTCGTCGCTGCTCGGCGGTCATTTCGCCGTACGTGATCGCGAAGCCGTCGGGCAGGAACATGGGTTCGAAGCCGTGGCCAAGCTCCCCGCGAACGGGCCAGACCAAGGTCCCCAGGGTTTCTCCACGAAATGTCCGCGCACGGCCGTCAGGCCAGGCGACGCAGAGAACGCAGATGTAGGTCGCACGCCGGCTCACGCCCTCGCCGAGCTCGACGAGGCCGGCCTCGACACGTCGACGAGCGATATCGAAGTCGCGCGGCTCTCCCGCCCAGCGCGCGGTGTGGATTCCCGGCTCACCGCCCAGCGCATGCACCGCGACCCCTGAGTCGTCGGCGATCGCCACGCGGCCGGTAGCCTTCGCGGCCGCGAGAGATTTGAGCTCGGCGTTGGCTTCGAAGGTCGTTCCCGTTTCGTCGGGCTCAGGAAGCTCGAGGTCTTTCGCGGAGGTCAGTCGAACGGGAAGGCTCGCAAACAGGTCCTGCAGCTCCCGTGTCTTGCCGGAGTTGTGTGTCGCTAGAACCCAATCTTCGGAGTGGCCCGTCATTGCTTTGCGCGTTCGAAAGGCAAGCGAGGAGGCGTGGTTTCGGCAAAGCTCGGATACGCCTTGCGCTGGTCGAGCTGCTTTTGAAAGACATTTGGCTTCGACGTTGGCAACTCGCAACGTCCACGCTCGCATACGTACGCCGTGCTCTTCCCGCTCATCGCTCGCTTCGCTTGGAGCCAAGGAAGCATTGCTTCTTGTTGGCTCACTTCGGCATCGCTTAGCACGGTGAAGACCTTGTTGGGCACGAACGACTTCCGAAGGCGCTCGCTCAGCGCAGCGGCCTCGTCTCGCCTCGCTGGGGCGATCACCGCAACCTCTAGAGCGCTGTCGTAATAGCGATCGAGGGCCACCAGGAGCAACGGGAAGCCCATCGGTGAGCGGGTGACCTGAAACGCGAGCGATGCGAACAGGCGCTCGGCCCGGCGCCTCCACTTCGGGTCTCCGGTGAAATCATGCAGGCGGAGGAGGTTGTTTGCCGAAACCGAATTCCCTGACGGAACGGCGCGGTCATAAACCGGCTTTTCCCGGACCAGCAGCGCTTCACCACCAGCGGCGGTCAAATAGTAGCCGCCGGTTTGCTCGTCGAGGTAGCGCAGATCTTGATTGGTTTGCAGCTCGACCGCGCGTTCGATCCAAGCTGCGTCGCCGGTTGCCTGGTAGAGGTCGAGACAGGCGGCCACCATGAACGCGTAGTCATCGAGAAACGACGCGCTGCCTTTCTTGCCCGCGCGATAGGTCCGTACCAACGCTCCGTCTTGGGCGCGCATCTTCTCGAGTACGAATCGGGCGGAGCGCGCTGCGCTCTCGACATAGCGCGGCTCTGCCAACATCCATCCTGCCTTGGCAAAGGCAATGGCCATCATGCCGTTCCATGCGGCAATGATCTTCTCGTCGCGGATTGGCGGCGGACGAGATGCTCGGGCCTCATAGAGGATGGATCGCGCGCTACCGATCACCTGGGCGACTCGCCTGGGGGAGAGACCGAGCTCCGAGGCAAGCCGCTGGTCGGACTTGGCACGATGGAGGATGTTTCGGCCCTCGAAGTTCCCGCGCTCGGTCACCCCAAAAGCCGACGAAACCAGCGCTGCATCGTTCGTGCCGAGCAATTGCTCGAGCTCGTCGGGGCGCCAGGTGAAGAACCAGCCTTCTTCGTCGTGACCGCTCGGCGTCCGGCTATCGGCGTCGGTCGCCGAGTAGAAGCCACCGTCGGGCGAGGTCATCTCGCGGGTGACGTAGTCCAAGATCTCTCGAGCCACCCTCTGATACGCCGGATCGCCCGTGTGCTGCCAGGCTTCGAGATAGACCACGGCGAGCTGTGCGTTGTCGTAAAGCATCTTCTCGAAGTGAGGCACCAGCCAGCGAGCGTCGGTCGAGTAGCGGTGGAAGCCGCCGCCGATCTGATCGTAGATTCCGCCAGCAGCCATCCTGTCGAGCGTCGTCGCGACCATCGCCGTTGCGCCGGCGTCGCGCGTTCGACGCGCGTAGCGCAAAAGCAGTGAGAGCCGCGAAGGCTGCGGGAACTTCGGCGCCCCGCTGAAGCCGCCGTCGACCGGATCGAACATCCGGCCGAGATTCTGCGCGGCCACGGCGATGACCTTGTCGCTTGGAACGCCGGGCCCGGGCTGAATGGCCGCCGCTTGCTCTACGCGTTGGCTGAGCTCCTGGGCGCGCGCAACGACTTGTACGGGTTCGTCGCGGTAGAGGCTGACCATCTCGGCGAGGATGTCGATCAGCCCTGCTCGATTGCCGCGAACCCCTTTTCTCGGAGGGAAATAGGTGCCGCCGAAGAAAGGCTCCTTGTCGGGGGTCATGATGACCGTCATCGGCCATCCACCGCGACCGGTGAGAATGGTGACCGCCGTCATGTACACGCTGTCGATGTCGGGCCGCTCCTCGCGGTCTACCTTGATCGCGATGAAATGTCCGTTGAGGTAGGCTGCAATCTCCTCGTCCTCGAAGGACTCGCGCTCCATCACGTGGCACCAGTGGCAGGTCGAATAGCCCACCGATAAGAAAATTGGCTTGTTCTCTCGCTTGGCGCGCTCGAACGCTTCGTCCGACCAGGCGTACCAGTTGACTGGATTGTGGGCGTGTTGAAGCAGATACGGGCTCGACTCCCGGATCAGGCGATTGGTGAATCGTGGCGAGCCGTCCTCGTTGAGATGGTGAGTACGAGGGGCGTAGGCCGGCCCCTGAGCTGCGAGAGCTCGGTCGAGCCCCTCCTGAAGCGCCTCGTCGACGAAGGCCACACCGGGCAGGTCGGGATCGCGTTCAGCGCCCGGCTCCGCGGTCGGCTTTGGCTCGCGCGGCGGGACCGGTTCGCAGGCGATCGCCGAGGCCGCCGAGACGGCGACTAGGAGCAGAGCTCCGAAACGCGCTGCTGAAAATGGGTTCATTTTGCCCAAACTCCAATGAGATCGGGAGCTTGCAGAAGGCGGCTCCGAGGGCTACATCGTGCGGATTGCAAGCGGATGCAAGCCCAGGGCGTCCGTGATACACGCAGGGCTGCTTTTTCCGGTCCCCGGGGCCGGCTTTCACACGATTTTCGAGGAACTGTCATCGATGGCTGAGTCTACACCCTCCGTAATACCCAGAGTTTTCGAGCACGTCAGCAGGAAGGACTGGGGCCGCTCCGTGCTCGTCCTCGAGATCCCGGACAAGCGAACCTTCCTCTTCGAAGATGGAGCGGAGCGCAGCTTCCGGCCGGACTACTGGCACAAGATGGAAATCGTCGAAGTGATGGGCAACGAGGCGGTGCGCATCGACCGCATCGCGCGTCGCAATCAGGCGCCGGCACCGGGCTCGACCCGCAAGTCCAAGGCCCCGCCAAAGAAGCCTGACATCACCTTCGAACAGCAGGTGGCCCACTTCATGACCCTCTACCCGGTTGGTTTCGAGGATGAGACGTACATCAAAGCAGAGCGTGGCGTGCCCGGTGGCAAGGGCGGCGAGAAGCTCAAGAATGCGGCGATCGAGCGTGCCGAAGACCTCCTCAGCCAGAAAAACCTGGACGAGCTGACCGGTAACAGGAGCTACGAAGAGATCCACCAAATGATCTACGAGTTCCTGACGGGGACCAAGAGCACGACACAGAAGGCCGAAGCAACTCGGTTCAAGAACCTCCCCGAAGACAGCCGTGAGACCGTGGCGTTGGCGCTTCGAGAGCTGCTCTACGGCGAGCGGACGTATGCGATTCGATTCGACTCGTTCGTCGCGGCGCTCGACGTCGAAGACGGAGCGACGTGGCCGCTCGCGACCTTGCTCCCTGCGCTGGTTTATCCCAACGACCATCTGTTCGTGAAGCCGACCTTCCTGAAAAAGCAGGCGCTCATCTTGGATATCGATCCCAAGTACGACACCACGCCGAACTCGACCACGTACACGCAGTTCCTGGAGGCCGCCAAGAGAACGATGGAGCTTCTGCAGGAGGCGGGACAGCGGCCGCGCGACCTCTGGGACGTGCACGTATTCATCTGCAAGACGCTGAGCCCGAAGGCGATCAAAGAAGCTACCGGCCTCGCGTAGCGCTTGCCCATGAAGGCCTTGGTCCGAGCGGAATCTTGGCCAATTCGAGGTGGGTTCCGGATCGCGCGCGGTCCTCGGGCATCGGCCGAGGTCGTCGTGCTCGAGCTCGTCGACGGCGCCGATTCTGGACGAGGCGAGTGCGTTCCTTACGCCCGATACGGAGAATCGATCGACTCGGTGCGTGCGGAGATCGAGGCCGCATGCCGAGGCCTGCAAGAGGCGAACGGCCTGGAGCGCCTGGCCGCGATTCGGCCAGGAGCCGCCCGCAACGCGATCGACTGCGCGCTCTGGGAGCTGAAGGCCAAGCGGGCGCGGACGGATGTCTGGCGCATGGCAGGCCTCGAGTCCGCGCCGCAGCCGGTCCAAAGCATGCGCACGGTCAGCGTCGACAGCGCCGCGAGCATGGCGACCGCAGCAGCAGAGCTCGCCGGGGCGCCGGTGATCAAGGTGAAGGTCGACGGCGGCGAGGATCTGGAGCGTATCACGGCGGTGCACCGAGCTGCGCCCGACTCCGAGCTCGTCGTCGATGCCAACGAGGCTTGGTCGGAGCAACAGCTCGAAGCTTGGCTGCCTCGACTCCCGCAGCTAGGCGTGGTCTTGCTCGAGCAGCCTCTTGCAGCAGGCCAGGATTCAGCGCTCGAGAGACTCGACCGAGTCGTGCCGATCTGCGCCGATGAGTCGTTTCACGATCGAAGCTCCTTCTCAGGGGTCCTCGGTCGCTACGACGTGGTCAACATCAAGCTCGACAAGACGGGCGGGCTCAGCGAAGCGCTCCACTGCCAGCGAGAGGCGAAGCGACTCGGGCTGCAGATCATGCTGGGGTGCATGGTCAGCACCTCTCTTGCGATCGAGCCGGCGCTGCTGCTGGCGTCGAACGCCGAGTACATCGACCTGGACGGCCCTCTGCTGTTGGAGCGGGATCGAGACGGTGCGCTCCATGAGCGTGACGACGGCCTCTTGCGACCTTCAGGCTCGATCTGGGGTGCCCGCTAGAAACGAGACCGCAGCGCGAATGACGTCCGGATGGTTCATCACGAAGGTGTGGATCGCCGGAACGACGTGATGTTCGCTCACGCCCTGGAGGCGAGTCTCGTCGACGGTGACCAAGCCGTCTCCTGGCACGCCGGGGGCATCCCCCGCAAAGATCGCAACTGGAACCTCGGGCACAGGAAGCGTCGATGCAAAGCCCTCGGCGATCTGTCCGTACGAAGGGCCGAGGATCCCGCGCATCACGCCGCCCTTGTCGAGAGCGCCGGCGAGCGACGCGCCCCGATTCGGCGGGGCAATCATCACGATGCGATCGACAGCCGAGCGCCACGGTGCGTCGTAGCGAAGGAGCTGGCGAACGATCAAGCCACCGAGGCTGTGCGACACGAACGAGAGCTTGTTTGGCGTGGGGACGTGGTCGAGCAGCTCCGCAACGGCTGCGGCGTGATCCTGGATCGACCTCCGAGTGCTCGGGTAATCGAGACGAGCCGTGGTGAAGCCTGCTTCTTGAAGAGCCTGGTCCAACCTCGCGAGCGAGCGACGCGTACGACCGAGGCCGTGCAGCAGGACGACCAGGCGATCGACCGGAGCCTGGGCCGGCCGCTCCTCTTGAAGGGCCTCGATGCATTGCTCCCACGAGCCGCGGCGGACGACCCGGCCCTCTGGATTGAGTAGTCTGCAGGACTGGCCATCCCAACGGCGCTGCAGTCGCCACGCGTCGCGCCATCGAGCGTCGGCCCAAAGCTGCGTGCCGGGCGGCTCGATCATCCCCCGAGATCTTCTTTGAGCCTGTCCTGGATTTGGTCGTCGGTCGGATAGATCTCTTCGACGTGCTCTGAATCGACCAGGGTCGAGGTCAGCTTTTTGAGCATGTGCTTGACCGAGCGCGCGTCGGAACCCGCCGTGACGAGCTCGATGAGCAGCGCTTCCTTGCGGTCCGGGTCGAGCTCGAGCTCACCCTGCTCCACCATTCGATCGAGCGAACCGGACAAGGCCTGCAGCAGCTTCCGCGTGAACGGGGTGTGCTGAAACGGCGGCGGCTCCTCGGCAAAGTCGTCCTGCTCTTCGGGCGCCGGTACACTTGCCGCCGTTCGCCAGCTGTCGTGCCGGTCGATCCATTCCAAGGCCAGCTGCGCAAGCGTCGGGTCGTCCCCGGCTGCGCTTTGGTCGATGATTCTCGGCACGTCGCCAGCATGGATCGCCTGCTCGAAGTCGATGAGGTGATCGACGAGGGCTCGATGAACCGCGTCCATGTCGGAGACACCAATTTCTTCCGGAAGCTCGAGTGAGCGAGTCGCGAGGAACCTTCGCGTGAGCCAAAGCGAAAGGCGCCGCTGCCAGCCGTCTTCACGATCGACGGACGCGTCGGTCCCATCGGATTCGAGCAGCGGCCATTGGCCGCGGGAAATCGCATCCCAGGCCTCGAACAGCGGCGTATCGAGCAGCTCTTCGACGATGTACAGAGCGGACGTCGGTCCTTTTTCCCAGTCATCGTCGAGCAAGGCGGAGGCTTCACTTTGGACGTCTTGAAGCTGCGCATCGTCGAGCTCGCCCTTGGCGCGCCGCACCTGCGCGGTCATCCAGCGAAGAGCGTTCGTCAGATCTGCAAATTCGAGATCGCCGCGCGTGCCGTCTTTGAGCGTGTAGACCCGGTGCAGTCCCTCGGGATCGGCAATGGTATCGGCGAGAAAGATCAGGCCCTCGAGGTCGGCGGCCACGAAGGGCTCCACCTCGCCAACTTGGAGCGCCCAGTGAAGGCGCCACGGCTTGGATGAGTCGCCAACGGCCATTCCTGCGTAGGTCGACTCCAAAGTTTCCAACAGTCGAAACCCGTGCGCGGCGGTCGAGGTCACGTGCAAGAGATCCACGAACGCATCAATTCGAGACTCGCCAAGCTCGGGCGGCTGTCCCGGCTGGCCAAGGGCATCCCAGTACGCCTGGATCCCCTGCAGAAACGGCTGGTGAGGCATAGGGTGCTGATTCTATGATAATTTTGGAAAGGTGAACTCCCGCCGTCCTCTTGCTATACGTCCTCTCTTTGCCTAGACGCTCTGGCGCATCGTGCAGCTCGCCCTTGGCCGGACG
>CAJIBW010000073.1_pt1 | contig 14897 bp, 12 predicted proteins | sample 9199441 | NCBI WGS metagenome assembly CAJIBW01 (sample SAMEA7708313, study PRJEB35096) | sediment metagenome | biome: marine neritic benthic zone biome [ENVO:01000025]; feature: sediment [ENVO:00002007]; material: shallow marine sediment [ENVO:03000034] sea grass bed [ENVO_01000059] ... | reverse complement strand
TCGGCTACACGCTCGAGGAAACCAAGGACTACCTCGACCTCTACGGCCAGCAGGGCGAGGGCCGCCTGAAGCAGCTCGAAATTTCGGCGGCTCGAAGCGCCGAAATGATCTCCGAGCTCCATGCCAAGAAGCAGCAAATCGACGAGAAAATTGAGGAGCTGCGGCTGATCCACCGAGTCTGCCGCCAGAAGATCATCGAGAAGAAGTCGCGTTGAGGGCTAGAACCAGCTCGGTTCGGCTCCAATGTACGAATCCTCATTGGAGCGGCAGAGCTCGGCCAGCAGCGGGATGCGTGGGAGCTCGGTTCGAATCCAATACTGCGCCGCTGCTTCGGTCCCATGTTTGCGCTCCTCGGAGACGGGCGCGCTCTGTGCCGTCGCTGCCATATTGAGCCACTGCCAGCCGATGACGAGGGTGGCGAACATGTCGAGGTAGTCCCAGCTATGGCCGAGCATGCCTTCCGCATCTCCGCCCATGCCGCGCTGGCCGAGCTCCATGGTGATCGCGCCGACCTGAGCGACCGCCTCCTCGAGCGCTGCACTGAGCTCCGGATCGCAGCCCGCTTTCCGTGCTCGCGAAACGGTACGGCCAATCTCCTCCGCGAGCGCCCGCAGCGGGGCGCCGCCCTTGGACATCACCTGCCGCCCGAGCAGGTCCATGCTCTGGATCCCGTTGGTTCCTTCGTGAATCGTGTTGAGCTTCTGGTCGCGCAGGTACGCCTCAGGTAGGTATTCACTCGTGTATCCATAGCCGCCGTGGACTTGCACGGACAGGGCGTTGGACTCGAAGCCTCGCTCGGCGGGGAAAGTCTTGGCGACCGGCGTGAGCAAGTTCAGCAAGAGGTCGGCTCGCTCGCGCTCCTCTTGCGACGCAGCATGCGCAGCGAGGTCAGCGTACCGAGAGACGGTACCCAGCAAGGCGAGGCTGCCCTCTACGATCGCTTTTTGGCGCAGGAGCATACGTCGAACGTCAGCGTGCTCGACGATCGGAACTTGCTCGCCGCCGCGGCTTCCTAGCTTGCGGCCCTGCCTGCGATCGAGCGCGTAGAGTCGTGCCTCGTGATACGCGGCAGACGCCGTCGCAAAGCCGTTCACTCCCACCATGATGCGAGCCTCGTTCATCATCTGAAACATGCAGCGAAGGCCCTGATTGGGTTCGCCGACGAGCCAGCCCCTGCAGTCACCTTCATCGCCGAACTCCAGCGCCAGGCTCGGGATGCCCCGCCAGCCGATCTTATGAATCATGCCGGCTACGGTGACGTCGTTCGAGACTAGATGGCCGTCTTGTTCACGCAGTCTCGGTATGGCGAACAAGGAAATCCCTTTGGTCCCCTCGGGCGCGCCCGCGATTCGCGCCAAGGTCAGGTTGACGACGTTGTCGGTGATGCTGTGGTCCGCACCCGAGATGAAAATTTTGCTGCCTTTGATCAAGTAGTGACCGTCGTCGGTCGGAGTTGCGGTCGTGCTGATGTCACCGAGGCTGCTGCCGGCCTGAGGTTCGGTGAGGGCCATCGTCCCGGTCCACTCGCCCTCGTACATGCGCGCCAAGAAGCGCTCTTTGACCTCGTCCGAGCCGAACGCTTCGATGAGGTGACCCGCGCCAAGCGTGAGGCCGACGAAGCCGTAGGCGCTCAGGTTGGCTGCCATGAGGTACGCGCTCGCCATGGTGTGGACCAGCATGGGCATTTGCTGACCGCCGACCGATTCGGGACGCGTTGCGGTCAAGACGCCGAGCTCGATCATCTGCTCGTAGAGCGCGGGCAGGGCTCGGTGGGTATGGATTCGTCCATCTCGAAACGCCGGGGGCTCCTCATCCATGGGCTTGTACGTCGCCAGTAGGTCTTGGCGCGAGAACCGTCGGACGCTGTCGATGTAAAGGTCGAAGGTCTGCTTGGAGTGCTGGCGATAGCCTTCGAGCTCGCAGAGCGACTCCGCGTCGAGGACGGAGTAGAGGAGAAAATCGACGAGACCGTCGTCGACCAGTGGATTGCTTTGTGTTGCCATGCGTTTCGGCTGCCTCGGTGGGGCGAAACCTAGCACCCGTTGCGCATACTTCCCGCGTGAATTGTATTCGCGCATGCGGTATCAAGCCGAACTATGGATTTCACGCATTCGGAACGGGCTCAGAACGTGATGGCGCAGGCGGAGCGTTTCGTCCGTGAGCGCGTCGTGCCCAATGAGCAGATCTACGTCGAGCAGCTGGTCGGCAGCGACGATTGGCGGGAATGGAAGATCCCTCCAATCGTCGAGGAGCTGAAGGCCGAAGCAAGAGAGCTCGGGCTGTGGAACCTTTTCTTGCCCGACGAGGAGCACGGGGCGGGTCTCGACAACCGCGACTACGCACCGGTTGCCGAGATTACCGGACGCAGCTTTCTCGCGCCCGAGGTGTTCAACTGCAGCGCACCCGACACCGGCAATGCCGAGGTTCTCGTCAAGTACGGCTCCGAAGCGCAGAAGCAACAGTGGCTCGAGCCCTTGCTGGCTGGAGAAATACGCTCCGGCTTTGCGATGACCGAACCTGCCGTTGCATCGAGCGACGCAACCAACATGCAGGCTACCTGCGAAGTCGTGGGCGACGAGGTCGTCCTCAACGGGCAGAAGTGGTGGACGAGCGGGGCCGGCGACCCCCGGTGCGGCTTTTACATCTTCATGGGCGTCACCGACCCGAAGGCCAGCCGGCATGAACGTCATTCGATGGTCCTGGTGCCGGCGGACGCCAAGGGCGTGAAGGTACTGCGCATGTTGCCGGTATTCGGTCACCTCGATGAGCCACATGGGCACGCCGAGGTGCTCTTCGAGGACGTGCGACTTCCGGTGAGCGCCATCATCGCGGGGCCGGGCCGTGGGTTCGAGATCGCCCAAGGACGCCTCGGGCCGGGACGCATTCATCACTGCATGCGCGCCATCGGCGCGGCGGAGCGAGCCCTCGAGCGTCTCTGTCAGCGCGCCGTTCATCGAGTCGCGTTTGGCAAGCCGCTCTCGAACCTGGGGGGCAACCGAGACATCATCGCCAATTCACGCATGGCGATCGATCAGGCGCGCCTCTTGACGATGAAAGCGGCCTGGGCGCTCGACACCATGGGCACCTTTGGTGCATTGGTCGACATCTCCGCCATCAAAGTCATCGCGCCCAACGTGCTGCAATCGGTGGTCGACGCAGCAATTCAAATCCACGGCGGCGAGGGCATGTCCGACCTCGAGCTCACCCGCTTGCTGGCGATGGCGCGCGCGCTCCGAATCGCCGACGGCCCGGACGAAGTGCACCGCGGCATGGTCGCGCGGCTCGAGCTCAAAAAGTACGTGTAGGCTCAGCGAAAGAGCATTCCGACGTACGGCGTGACCCACTGTTCGCGCTGAAAGAAAAAGCTGCCGGGACCCGTCAGCGAGTACTTCACGCCGAGGTCGACGTAGGTTCCACTCGCTACCCGAATCGCGAGGCCGACCCTGGCGGTCATGCCAGGGGTGAAGCGGAAAACCGCGACCCGCGCGCAGTAGTAATAGAAGTTGCCCGAGCAGACCACGTTGGATTCGGCTACGCGCCACCAGTTCGCATCGAAGCTGATGCCCAAGTACGGCAACAGACGGGTGTTGTTCGGCACCTGAACGCGAACCTCCGGCGCGAGGTAAAGGCGGGTCATCGGCCGGCGGTCATAGCCCGGGTCGATGCCGGGGATGTTGTAGAAGTTGATCGGGGTCCACATGGCGCCGAGGCCGAGGCCGAACACGACGTAGCCCATGTCGAAGCCGCCAAAGCCGTTCAGGTCCACGCCCGGTCGCACCACGTTCCGGTCCGCGTTGAGAAAAATCGGGACGCCGAGATTGAAGGAGCCCTGATAGCCTCGATGCGAGGCCCGTTGCGCCGCTGAAGACGGAGGCGGGTACTGCTCGACCGGCCGAGCGCTGTACGGCGAAGTTGGAGTTGCTTCGTACGACCAGGCCCCCTGCGCCGATGCCGGCGAACCGAGGAGAGGAAGCCCGAGCAGCAGGAGGAGCGACAGGAGGAGCGCAAAGAGTTTGGCGTTTGTCATGTCTTGTTCATCCAGCGGGCGATTTTTCGGACCAAGAATCGTGGGCTGAATCGCACGCTGAACGCGGTCAGCCAGTTCATCAAGCCCTCGATGGCAACGACTTTGCCCTTCATCATCGAACGGTAGGCATGCCGCGCCACTTTGTCGGCCGGCGCCGCCCCGAGCTTGAAGAGGATGCTCGTGTCATTCCCGGCCGTGCCGGCGAAGCTGGTCGCGGTGGCGCCGGGGCAGTGCGCGGTCACCGTGACGCCGGCGTCACGCACCTCTTCTGCAATGGCTTCGGAGAACAGGAGCACGAAGGACTTGCTCGCGTAGTACACGGCCATGTCGGGTCCGGCCTGAAAGCCAGCGGTCGAGGCGATATTCAAGATACGTCCCCCGTGGCGGGCGAGCATGCCTTGCAGCGCGAGGTGTGTCAGCGCAACGAGCGCATCGATGTTGACCTGGAGCATGTTCATCTGCGACTCGAGGGAGAGCTCGGCAAAGGGCCCGTTGGCTCCGAAGCCCGCGTTGTTGACGAGGTAGTCGACCTCGACGCCTTCGCTTTGGAGTGCCGCAAAGATCCGGGCGGGCGACTCTGGGTCGGTGAGGTCGGCGGGCAGGACGCGCGCGACGATTCCATGCGCGTTCTCCAGCTCCTTCGCCAGGCTTTGGAGCTTGTCCTGGCTCCGTGCAACCAGCACCAGGTCTCGGCCGTCCGAGGCGAAAATCTTTGCCAGCTCTCTGCCGATGCCCATCGAGGCGCCTGTGATCAACGCGGTCTCTCTTCCGTCCATACTCGGCTCCCTGTCGTTCGAAATTCTCTTCGCGCCTCGCGGGGGTCCTCTGACATGGTACCGTGCCTCTCTCAAGACTCGATTCGGAAGCGCTCCAGGTACATCCATGGCTGAGTCCCGACACCCAGATTGGGAGCCGATCACCGCGTACGTCGCGGATATGTCGTATTTCAGCGGCAAGATGGAGGCGTATCTCCGCTACAAGGAGATCCCCTACGAGCGACGGGTCGTGAACATGAAGGTCTTGCGAGAGGAGATCCTTCCTGCCACCGGGCTCATGAAGGTGCCGGTCTTGCGCCTGGCCAACGGGCAGTGGCTCAAGGACACCACGCCGATGATCGACTGGTTCGAAAGAGCTTATCCGGAGTCGCCGGTGATTCCCCGGGACCCCGTGCTCCGCTTCATGTCGAAGCTGGTCGAGGACTACGCCGACGAATGGTGCTGGCGTGCGGCGCTCTACTGGCGCTGGCAGCCGGTCGAGTCACGAAGACTCCTCATGCGTCGCATAGGGCACGAGGTGCTCGCCGATTTCCCGGCACCAAGCTGGCTCGCAGGCTGGTACTACGGACGCCGCCAAATGGCGACCTACTTGCGCGGCGACGGACTGAGCGCCGAAACGGAGCCGCATGTGCGCCGTCAGTACCTCGAGCTGCTCGACGCAATGAGTCGTCTTCTCGAGGGGCAGCCGTATTTGCTGGGAAGCCACCCGACGCTGGTCGACGTGGCTTTGTTCGGGCCGATGTTTCGACACTACGCTCAAGACCCCACGCCAAGCCGCGTGATGGAAGAGCGAGCGCCCGCGGTGTATGCCTGGGTCGGGAGGCTCTGGAACGCGCGAGCGCATCGCCTCGGCAAAGAGCCGATTCTCGGCGATTTCGCTCAGCCGGGTTGGGAGTACTTCCTGCGCGACATCGTTCAGAGTTACTGGCCTTTCCTCCTGCAGAACGCGCGCGCCTGGGCCGAAGGCCGAGCGCGCCTGAACCACCAGGCGCATGGCGTCACGTATCGCAAGCTCAAGGTCGTGCACTACCGCGTCTTCTGCCTGGAGGTGCTCCAAAACGAGTATCGAGGTCTCAGCGATGCCAATCGAAAGGCTGTCGACGAGCTGCTGCGGCCGCACGGCTCGATCGAGCTGATCGACGGGCTCGACTCCGGACTCGTTCAAGAGCATCAGTTGCCGCTTCGGCCGCATCGCACGCAGCCTTCGAGGCTGCAACGGTTGAAGCTGGCACTCGTGGGCACTCCGTGGGACATGCCGGTCAAACCTAGGAAAAGAGAGAAAGCATGACGGACAAGGATTCGTTCACGCCGCAGTGGTTCGAGGGCGCGCTTCCCGATCGCTCGTATCGTTCGGCCTTCAAGTGGGGAGCGCCGGAAGCGTACAAACACCCGAATCCGAGGCTTTACGCCTTGATGAAGGAGACGTTTGGACTCGATGACGCGTACTTCGAAAAGCCGCAGAAGCTCGGTCTCGAAGAGGTGACGGCGGACGCTTCGATTTCGCTCAGCGCGGAGCAGGTCGCGTTTTTCCGCCGGCTGCTGGGCGATGAGAACGTGAGCGATGACGTCTATTCGAGGCTCCGCGTATCGTACGGCAAGACGATGATCGACGCGCTTCGGCTGCGCGACCATCGAGTCGAGAACCTTCCGGACTTGGTCCTTCACCCGCGCGACCGCGACGACGTGGAGCAGATCGTTCGCTACTGCCACGAGCAGGAAATCCCTCTCTACACCTATGCTGCAGGCTCGAGCGTGACCCGCGGCACCGAGTGCGTGCGAGCCGGGGTTTCGATCCATCTCGGTACGCACATGAAGCGCGTGCTGTCTCTCAACGTGGTGAATCAAACGGTCACGGTGGAGCCGGGGATTCTGGGGCCTGATCTCGAAGCCGCCCTCAACGGCGCCCGCGAGGGTTTCAACGCGCCGCACGCCTATACCTGTGGTCACTTCCCGCAGTCGTTCGAATTCTCGTCGGCGGGCGGCTGGGTGGTCACGCGAGGCGCCGGGCAGAATTCCACGTACTACGGCAAGGCGGAGCACCTGGTGCTGAGCCAGGAGTACATCACGCCGGTTGGCGCCATCAAGACCGTAGACGTCCCGGCGTATTCGACTGGACCCAACCTCGATCAGATCATGATCGGAAGCGAGGGGGCGTACGGGATTTTGGTGGAGGTGACCTTGAAGGTCTTTCGCCATCAGCCCGAGAATACCCGCCGCTTCAGCTTCATCTTTCCGGATTGGAAGAGCGGCACGGCAGCAGTGCGCGAGATCATGCAGGGCGAGTTTGGCGTTCCATCGGTCTTTCGATTGTCCGATCCCGAGGAAACCGACGTCGCCTTCAAGCTCTATGGAGTGGAGGGCACGCCCATCGATACGCTCGTCAGCCTGCGAGGTTTCAAAAAGGGCGAGCGTTGCCTCATGCTTGGAACCGTCGATGGAGACCGGGCCTACACGGCGATGGTCAAACGCCGCCTCCACCGGGTTTGCAGCGCACAGGGCGGGATGTACACGACTGGCTTCATCACCAGGAAGTGGGAGCATGGTCGCTTCGCCGATCCGTACATGCGCGAGGACCTGCAGGACTACGGTATTCTCATCGACACGCTGGAGTGCGCTACCAACTGGGACGAGCTTCCGAAAGTACACGCACAAGTCCGGGCGTACGTGAAGAGCCGGCCGCAAACGGTTTGCATGACACACATGTCCCACTGCTACCCGCAGGGGGCGAATCTGTACTTCATCTTCATCGCGAAGATGGGCCACCAGGAGTTCCTGGAGTTCCACCGGGGCATTCTCGATGCCGTCCAGGCTTCCGGGGCGACCATGAGCCATCACCACGGCATCGGAAAGATGACCGCGCCCTGGTTGGAAGGTCAGATCGGCAGCAATGAGCTCGAGGTGTTTCGAGCCCTCAAACGGCACTTCGACCCTCGGAATGTGCTCAACCCAGGCGGCACGCTAGCGCTCGATCTCCCCGATGACCAAGTCCGAAAATAGCGCATTGCGCGAACGGGTTTCAGGGCGCGCCGTGTTGATCACCGGCGCATCCAGCGGCATCGGTGAGGCCCTTGCCAAGCGCCTGGCGGCGGCCGGCGCCACCGTGCTGCTCGTCGCCCGCTCCGTGGAGAAGCTGGACCAGCTTCGAGAAGAGATCGAGGCGTGCGGCGGCACGGCCTACGCGTACCCCGCAGACCTGTCGAACGCCGAGGAAACGCAGCGTCTGATCGCGGCCGTGACCGAGGAGCGTGGCAATGTCGACATACTCGTCAACAATGCGGGCATTTCGATTCGCCGAAGCGTGCAGAAGTCGTACGACCGCGTGCACGACTTCGAACGTACGCTGGCGCTCAACTTCCTCGGTGCCGTGCGACTCATCATGGGCTTCCTTCCGGCGATGCGCGCGCAGAAGCACGGACAGATCCTCAACGTGTCGACCATTGGTGTTCAGGTGAACGTTCCGCGCTACGGCGCGTACATCGCGAGCAAGGCTGCGCTCGATGCGTTCAGCCGAGTGCTCGCGGTCGAGGCACTCAGAGACGGCGTCAAGGTGACGACCATCTACATGCCACTCGTCAAGACACCCATGATGGCGTCGACCACGATCTATGATGCGTTTCCCATGCGGACGGCCGAGCAGGCTGCGGACCTCATCGTCGACGGAATCGTCCAACAACCCAAGCGAGTAGCCACGACCGTCGGCAATCTATTCGAGTTTGCGTATGGAGTCGCTCCAAACACCATCGATCGAGTGCTGAACGCCGCCTATCAGCTGTACCCCGAATCGGGCGACAGCAAGGACCTGAGGGAGCCGATCTCGAAAGACGCGGCGATGTTCCAACGGGTGTTCAAACTGGTCACCCGCAGGGCCAAGCGCCGCGCATCGGGACGAAAGTAAGCGGGCGCCGACGTATCCCTCCCGCAGACTCGCCGCTGCCAGGCAGGTGGCTTGGCTCAATCGACCATCGCGAAATGCACGTCAACTTCGTCCGCAATCACTCCCCGGACGCGATCACGCAGGCAAGCCACGTCGTCCTCGGTGAGACCCGCGGTATCGACCGGCTGTCCGACGCAAACGCGGATTTCGTGGCCGGGGCGAATGACGAGCGAGCCCTTGTGAAGCACCTCGAACAGGCCCGTCACTGCGACGGGTACGATCGGCACTCCGAGCTCGATCGCGATCCGAAACAGACCGTCGTAGAAAGGGCCCACGCGACCGGTCGTGGTCCGGTGACCCTCGGGGAAGCCGAGGATCGAATGCCCCGCATCGACTTCCGCGCGAATCGCCTTGCGCAGCGCGTCGAGGGCGCCCCTGCGATCCTTGGGAACGGGGATCGTCCCGCGCGCCTTCATGAACCAGCCGTAGAAGGGATAGTCGAAATGGCTTTCGAGCTCGATGCCTTGCTTGAAATGGGGCGTTGCCGTGTACATCGCGACATGGTCGAGATGGCTGCTGTGGTTCTGAATGAAAATATATTGCGTGTCGGGGTCTAGATCGGGGTGCACGCGCTGGGTCTGCTTGTTGAACGTGAACGCGAGCTGGAGCTTGCAGTAGAGGCGCTCGAGGGGCTGAACGCGATCCGGATTCACGAAGAGGTACAGGATCGTCAACAACGACAGGCTGAGAACGAGAAAGCCGCCGGCGAAAACCCAGATGAACAGGCTCACGATACGATCCCGAATTGTCGTGGCCGCCGTCATGCGATGAGCTGAATGGCCGAGGGAAGAACATCGATTGCCAGCGGCCTGAGGTGGTAGAGGTCTCCGTCGATCAGCACCGCCTGATACGACGGGCTCACGAATTCCACCCGATCGACTTGACTCGTCCAGACCTGCTCGAGCTCGGTGTGCTTTCCCGAATAAATTCGTCCGAACGCACGTACGAGGGCAGCTCTTCGGAGCGGTCCCGCCCGAACGACGTCGAGCATACCGTCGGCGACCTCAGCGTCCGGCGCCATCCGCATCGAACCGCCCGTGTACTGGCTGTTGGAGAACGAGCTGAGGACGGTTCGTGCGTCATCCACTGCGCCCGCGTAGCGAAGCGTGTTCTGTTCGTACTCGAGCCTCGCGACGCAAATCAACACCGCTGCAACATAGCCAGCGGCGCCTAGGAACTTGAAGCGATCGTTGGTGAGCTCGCCGGCGCGGGCGACGAAACCGGTCCCCATCGTGTTGATGAAATGGATCACCCCGTCTTCGTGCGTGAGCCGGAGCACGTCGATAGAGGTGCTCTCGCCTCGAACGATGGCATCGGAAGCGGCCTGAAGGTCGCTGATGCCGAAGTCGCGCAAGAACGAGTTGCCTGTTCCGAGGGGAAGCATGCCAAGCGCGCATTCATGCGCGACCCCTGCCTTCACCAGCCCGTTGACGACTTCGGCGGCGGTGCCGTCGCCACCGACCGAAAGAAAGCGCCGGCGACCGGCGCCGGCTGCGCGCCTCGCGAGCTCGGTCGCGTGCTTCGGCCGCTCGGTAAACACGACGTCCAGCGACAGGCCCTGACGCTTCAGCGCATCGAGCGCCTCCGGCGCGGCCTCTGCGCAGCGTCCGTCGCCAGCCGCTCGGTTGACGATTGCGTAGGAAGCGCCGCTCACGGTTCGTTCGATGGCGGGTCGGTCACCACCTAGCGGCTTTGCGCGCATGGAGGCGAGACTAACATGCGCCGGCAGGTTCTCGACTGAAAGCGCCTCTATGCCTGGTCTGTGGTTCGTGAATACGCTACCCCGCTACCCGTCATGACGTCAGCCATCCCCACTCGTATCGTCCCGAGCGTCGCTCCCGCCGATCGGACCCCGCGCCGAGTCGCGCAGGAATTTCAAAAGCTCATCGATTCGGGCGCGAGGCTACGCCCCGCCGGCGAAGCCAAGGACGACCCCACGGGTCTTTTGAGCTCGGGGTACAGGCCCAAGTACGAGATCTCGCTTTTTGATACTCGGTTCTTTCTGACCAACGTTCGGCAGAACCCCGCGCTTCGTTTCTTCGTGGCCTATGTCGTGCAGCGGCACCCGAGGACGGGTCGAGTGGAGATCTTCCCGCGCATTTTCTACAAGGACCTGTCTCTGGTCTGGCGCGCGGCGTCGCATGTGATCGCAACGGATGGAGATTTCTGGATCGGCAAAGGGGACGTGAAGACCCTGGCGCGGGGCGGCTACGAAATCACGGAGTGCGTCGAATCGACGACCGATCTGCCGTTCGAGATGCAGACTGCGCTGGAAGCGCTCAACCGTAGGACTCGACGTGCGATTCAGGACGAGGAAGCGCTTTACCTTCTTCTCCGAAGCGCCCCGAGCTCGCGCACCAAGCCGTATCGCGATTTCACGGAGCCGCGACGAAAAGCCGCGGCCAATCCCCGAAACCTCATCAACGGCGGCCGCAGCATTGCGCGGTTTACCCGCAACAACGATCCCAGCTCGCTCGAGATCGTCGCCGGCTTCGAACCGGACTTCGCGAACGGCATCGTTGAGATCAGCGACCTGAGAAGCGCGATGTACGGCGGAAAACTCCAGCGATTCCGCATCCTCTCGCGCAATCGCAAGGTGCAGTACCTGTTCATGGCAGCGCCGAAGCACGTTTGGATCATTCCGCCTCAGGCCACGACGACCGAGCTGTCCTCATTCGGGGTTCGCACCATCGATGTAGTCGCCGACGAGGATCTCTTCGTACCCGGCTTCGAGTACCACTACTTCGATGACGATGCCGACGCCTCGGAGCACTTCAGTCAAATCCCCGAAGGCTATGCTGGGGAGTTGTGTGAGCACGACAACGATCGCGCCGATGCGTCGGCGTGGCTCGACCCAATCCCCGTGATCCGGGAGTTTCGTCGCAAGGTGCTGGGCTCGAAGCGCAAAAGGGGGTTGTCGGCCAAAGCCTTCCAAGGGTAGAAGAGCCTGAGAGCCGCTCCCTGCCGATGCCGCACACTTTCTACGAACGCCTTTCCGCTTTGGATGCCTCCTTCCTCGGTTTTGAGGAGCAGAACACGCATTGGCACGAAGCGGCCGTCATGGTCTTCGACGCCGGGCCCCTACGAACTCAGGACGGAGGGCTCGATTTCGAGAAGATCCTCAACAACTACGAGTGGTGTTTTGATCGCGTTCCCCGCTACCGCCAACGGCTCATCAAGATTCCCGTCTTCGATCACCCCGTTTGGGTCGACGACGAGACCTTCAACGTCCGCTACCACGTTCGGCAAATCGCGCTTCCGCAACCGGCCGATGAACGCGTGCTCAAACGCGTCTGCGGGTATTTGCTCGAGCTCCCGCTCGACGTCGACAAGCCGCCCTGGGAAGTCTGGGTCGTCGACGGCCTCGAGAACGACCGCTTCGCCCTAGTGACCAAGATCCATCACTGCATGGCCGACGGCATCTCGGGCATGAAGATCATCCAAACGCTTCTGGGCCGCAGTCCCTTCGAACGAGAAGGCAGGCCGAAGCCGTGGAGACCCCGCCCCGCGCCGCAGCGCACCGAGCTCGTCGCCACCGAGCTCGTTCGCCGCATACAGGCGCCGTTTGAGCTCCTCGCGCCGCTCCGGCGTCCGAGCGCCGCACTGCAAGAGGCGAGCGATGTCGTCCAGGGGCTCATGGAGGCTTCGAAGCTCGGCTGGCGAGCCGCGACCAAGACGCCGTTCAACCCCGACAACGTAGGCCCGCACCGCCGCTTCGACTGGACCGAAGTCTCGATGAGCGAGATCAAAGACGTGAGGGCAGGGCTCGGCGGCACGATCAACGACGTCGTATTGACCACGTCCGCAGGCTCGTTTGGACGGTACCTCCGCGAGCATGCGACCAGCACCGACGAGATCGACTTCCGGACGCTGATCCCCGTCAACGTTCGGAGGAAGACAGAGAAAGGTCTCGGCAATCGCGTCGCGATGATCATGGCCCAACTTCCCGTCGGTGAAAGAGACCCTGCTGCGCGCTTGGCCCGGGTGATCGAGACCACCAAGAAGCTCAAGCACAGCAAGCAGGCGCTTGGTGTATCTTGGCTCGAAGGCCTTGCCGATCGCGTCGGTGGTCGTTTCTTCGCCCAGCTCAGCCGCTCGGCCACCCGAAGCCGACCGTTCAACGTGGTCGTCACTAACGTCCCTGGCCCGCCGATGCCGCTCTACTTCCTCGGCTCACAGATGCAGGCGATCTACCCCATGATGCCGCTCTTTCCGAATCAAGCCCTCGCGCTTGCGGTGCTCAGCTACGCGGGCAAGGTCTTCTGGGGCTTCAACTCGGATTGGGACGCGCTTCCAGACGTCCACAACATCGTCGAAGGCATCGGCGAGGAGTTCCGCGACCTCTACACGGCGGCGCAGGCCAGTGCCCGCAGCAACCAGGAATCGACCGCAACCACCACCCGGAGTTGAGATGAGTGAATCAGGTACCGGTCTCCCGCTGAGCCTACGCAAGAAGGACATCTTTTTCGTAGCTTGTTTCTCGTTCTTCGCGTTTTCGTCCTTCTTCTCGGACTCCTGGCATGCCCTTGGGTTGCTCGAGGGCGATGCGTTTTGGTCGCGCGCAAACCGCTGGTACGGCGAGGTCGCGCAGGATCATTTCTTTTTGGCCGATCATCCGTACGTTCGGGTGAACACCGGGATTTCGGGGATGATTTACGGGCCGTTCTACCTCGTTCTCGTCTACGCGTTCATCAAGGGGAAGAACTGGATCCGACCGATGGCGCTCGTTTACGTCGGCGCCATGCTGCACGGTTGCACCGAATTTTTTATCTACGAGTACTGGATCGGGCCGCCCCCAGGCAACCCGGTGGTCTTCTGGGCCTTCAACGGACCGTACTGGGTCGTCCCGTTCCTCTTGGGCATTCGCATGTGGAAGCCCAACCCGTTTGGGTCCGCGTAATCCTGACGTGCGGACGCTCGCCGCAGGCGCTCAGGCGTAGCGGGCGCTGCTGGGCTGGCGCCGTCCGCCCTTCGCCTTGGCTCCCGGCTTTCCCTTGCTGTCGGGCTTTGCCTTTGCGCTCGGGTCCCATCGTCGAAATCGTGCGCGTGGGTTTCGCTTGTCCGGTCGGGAAACGGCGCGCTCGAAGCTCTGAGCCGCGCTCGCCGCGATGTCGACGGTCGAGCTCTTCGGCAAGACCCGAATCGCCCCGACCACCTCGCTCGACACGCCGCCTCGGCGGCAGACCATGGCCAACAGCTTCCTGGTGTCCGCCCCCGCCTGTCCGCCCCAGCTGACCTGATACGTGACGAAGTCACCCTGCGGGCGTCGGCGCGATTGCCCGTTCGGACCCACCTTGCGAGGGCTGCGCTCGTGGCGCGCGGGCTTGGCATCGTCGCGGACGAGCTTTGGGGTGCCCTGGACGCGCTTCGCTTCCCTCTTGAGCAGGCAGGCTACCAGCTCGGTGGGCGAATGCTCTGCCAGCAGCCGTTCAGCCAAAGCCTTGGACCTGCTGTCCGGTTCATCGGTCTCATTGGCGAGGTCCCGCAGGAAGGCATCACCGGTCCGCTCGTCGGCCGCTGCGAAGATCTCCTCCGGCGTCGGAATGGGGACCAGTCGTGCATCCACGCGCGCCGCGCGCAGCGTGCTCCGAACCCGACGCTCGGCGCGTGCGGCCGCGAAGAGCACGTTGGTGCCGCGTCGTCCGGCTCGTCCCGTCCGCCCGCTTCGGTGGGTGAACACATCTGCGTTGTCGGGAAGGTCGACTTGAATCACGCGGCCGATGTCGTGCACGTCGAGGCCGCGCGCGGCGACATCGGTTGCGACGAGGTAGCGGATGGTGCCGTTTCGAAACTGAGTAAAGGTCGCGGTTCGCTCCCGCTGGGTCATTTCACCGTTGAGCGCACGCGCGGCGAGGCCGGCTGCACAGAGCTCATCGGCGAGCCGAACCGTTTCGGTCCGCGTGCGCACGAAGAGCAAGGTCTTGTCCTCCGGGTAGCGGAGCAGGACGTTGGTCGCCGCGTGGAATCGGTCGGCCTGGCGGACGTGCATCACGAGGTGCTCGATGTCGGAGTTCGCCTTACCGAGCGCCGTGCCCTGCACCGAGACGGCGTCTTGCTGGAGCCGGTCCGCGAGCCTCACCACTTCGCGTGGAAAGGTCGCCGAGACGAGGTGAGTACGACGAACGTCGGGGGCGAAGTCGAGGATGCCGTCGAGCTCTTC
>CAJIBW010000274.1_pt1 | contig 15185 bp, 10 predicted proteins | sample 9199441 | NCBI WGS metagenome assembly CAJIBW01 (sample SAMEA7708313, study PRJEB35096) | sediment metagenome | biome: marine neritic benthic zone biome [ENVO:01000025]; feature: sediment [ENVO:00002007]; material: shallow marine sediment [ENVO:03000034] sea grass bed [ENVO_01000059] ... | reverse complement strand
GTTTCTGAACCCTGGCTCGATCCTGAATGGACCGGGGATAAGTCAACTCTCGGACAATCCACAGCGCTGATCCCCAGCTTGATCTCAGATTCCGCACAGGCGCTGGTATACACCAAAATCCCGCGGAAAGCTCAGGTTGGCCGCGCCTATCCCAGACGGCCGAAGAGCCAGGGAAATGCTTCGAATTAACGCGCAGGTCCCGGGCATTCAGATGCCGAGCTTGCGCTCGATGGCAACCACGGCGCCAAGGACGCGTTCGTCCTGGTCTTCCATCAGACCGCCAATCTTTCGAACGGCGCTTAGGACGGTGGTGTGGTCCTTGCCGCCAAAGCGTTCACCAAGCTCGGGGTAGCTCGTTCCGAGGCGCTGCCGGCAGATGTACATCGCAACCATTCGGGGAAAGCTCACCGCTCGGTGCCGACGTCGGGACTTGATGTCGGCAAGACGAATCCCAAAGTATCCGCAGACGATGCGTTGAATGTCTTCGACCGTCATCGCGGTGTCTTGGTTGGGCAACACCGCCCGCATGGTTTCTTTGGCTAGCTCGAGGTTCATCGGAAGCCCGAGCAGCTCCGCCTTTACCGCAACGCGAAGAAGGGTACCTTCGAGCTCACGAACGTTGCTGCGAACGGTCTGCGCCAAAAAGAGCGCGACCTCGCTCGGGAGCTCGATGCCCTCACTCTCCGCCTTCTGTTGCAAAATGGCGATTCGTGTATCGAGCTCGGGCGCCTGGACGTCGGCGACCATACCGGACTGAAACCGACTGATCAAACGTTCCTGCATTTCAGAAATCTGGTGCGGGTACACGTCGGACGTCACGACGATCTGCTTGTCCGAGTGGTAGAGCGCGTTGAAGGTGTGGAAGAACTCCTCCTGGGTCTGCTCACGGCCCGCGAGAAATTGGATGTCGTCCATCAGTAAAACGTCGCACTGTGTGCGGTACCGCTTTCGGAACGAGTTAATCTCGTGGTTCTGCAGAGACCAAATGAACTCGTTGGTGAAGCGTTCCGCCGAGACGTAAAGGGTTCTTGCGCGAGGATTTCGCTGCACGATCGCATGACCGATCGCATTGACGAGGTGCGTCTTGCCGAGGCCAACCCCTCCGTAGATGAACAGAGGGTTGTAGCGACGTCCCGGGTCCGACCCACAGGCCACGCTCGCGGCATGCGCGAGCTGGTTGGCAGGGCCGACGACGAAATTCTTGAAGCGATACTTGGGGTTCAGGTCCGCGGAATCGGGAGGCTTTGGGGTGGCTCGTGGCGCGCGCGGAGCCGGTGGCGGGCTGGTTTCCCGCGCGGCCTGCGCCTTCTCACGCAGGGTCTCGTCGAGCTCCCAGCGAACCTTTCGAGGCATGCGCGCTACGCCCGCCTCGCTCTGTAAGGTATCGAAAATCAGGTCGAGGTAGTGCGCCGCAATCCACTCTGCAAAGAACTGATTTGGGATTCTGAGGACGATTGAATCGCTCTCGATGCCGCCGAACTGAACGGGCTCCAGCCAGGTCTCGAAATTCTCGCTCGAGAGCTGCGTCTTCAGAGTGCACAGCGCTTGTTCCCACAGTTGTTCCATCGAGCCCTAGCCCCCCAAAAACGCGCAGTTGTGCATTCGCGTCCACAAGCAATCCACAGGATTGCTTGTGGACGCCTACGTGTATCCGTTCAGTCGATCCTCGCCTACCTTGGCGACCGCCGACCCGTCTCATCCGACTGAAGGCCGCCGAAACTAGCAGCGAGTTTCGGAGGCGTCTACGGGGATCGACAAACTAATTTCTAACCACTTGTGATCGCGAAAGATTCACCTGCAGTTTTTTTGACAGAGACAGCCTTTGCTTTACTCGCTGTTTCGCAGCTGTTGACAAGCTGTTGCAATCATTCCGAATTAAGTCTTGTTATCGTTTGCGGCACACGCGGCGCGATCCCGCGCGCATTTCTTCCACAGTTTGTTCACCAGCAACTCACTGTGTTTCGGTCGGGTTTCGTACGAACGCATTCACCTTCTCCCACTCCGCGTAAAGCCAGTGCAGCCGTTCATCGGACGCTTTGGGAATGTCGCTTGCGTCGACGCGCCACAACTGAACATACACGGTGGAGGCAACGACCTCACCGCTCAACAGGTCTTTGATTTTCGCGAATGCTTCGAGCCCCGTGTGCGCCAGGAACACGCAGTCGACAGAAGGCAGCTCTTCGACGAGCGTCAGCACACCGGCCGGCTTGGGTGGAAGCACATGGCTGAGCCTGCGCGCCGCGGGGAGATGTGGCGAAGCGTCTGCCTCCAGCTTTTGCAGGGTTTTTTTGCGCTTTTCGGGGGAAAAACGTGTGCCTTCCGGAAAGATGAGCACGCCATCGGGTCCGAGGTTTCGGACCAGCGCCCGTATTCCTTCCCGCTCGCGGCCGAGGTCACCGGTCCGGTCTACGAAGTAGTTGGGCAGGGCGTTGCCAACGACGTCGATGCACGGATCAAACAAGAGCTCCTGTTTGAGAACGTAGCGAACTCGGTACTGATTCGGTCGCTGAACATAGACACTCGGTAGGAGCGTATCGAGAATGCTCGCGTGGCGAACGAGAAGAATCGTCGGCCCGGGCACCGCGCATTCGGCACCTTCGACGATGACGTTCAACTCGAGAGCTTTTGCAGCCACGCTCAGCGTGAGGTTCGCCCACCAGGCTTGGAGGCGATAGAGACCCTCTTCGCGCGGCTCGCCTGGCGGCCGCGTGACGAAGATCCAGGCGACGAGCACTAGCGCTATCAGCTCCAGGCCGAAGTAGAACCAAGCAAAGAGCAACAGCCTCACGATGATGAACGAGCGACGGCGGGCCAAGCCGACGAGAAGCCCAAGCACGAACCAAAGCGGGCTCAGCAACGTGAGCAGGAGCCAGGAAACCCCGTAGATCGACGTGGTCACCAGGCGCCGTCGGGTGGGACCCCGTTTTGCTGGCTTCACCATGCACGCACGCTAGCCGCCTTCGGCGAGGCCGGCCAAGGTTCCGGACCATCCGCTAAGCTCGGTCAATCGAGCCCAAAGCGATTCCCGCTCCTCGGGCGATTCCCTCGTCTTCGCAAAACGGTGTGTCGGTCGCGGCCTGCGATCGTGCCAGAACTGGCCGGTGGACTGCCCCGCGGCGTCCGAGGCGCACAGCCAGACGATCGTGTCGGCGCCCTGCGCGGGCGTGCGCAGCAACGGCTTGGTGAGCTTGTAGAACCGCGGCAGGGAGTCGGAGACCCCCGGAGTGTCGGCCCAGCCCGGGTGCATCGAGTGAACCACGACCCCGCGCCCATGGAGGGCCGCCGCCCAGAGCTCGGTCAGGATGACCTGGCCTCGCTTCGCCCGCGCGTAGGCGACGGCGCCGTCGTATCGACCTCGCTTCATCTGAAGGTCGTCGAGGCGAATGCGCTGAGTGTACATGCCGCCGGAAGATACGTTCACGATGCGCGCCGGTCTCTCCAGCTTGCTGGCCAAGAGGTTGGTGAGAAGGAAGTGCCCTAGGAGATTGGTGGCGAAGCTGGTTTCAAAGCCCTCGCGGGTTTCGGACCGCTCTGGGAGAAGCACACCGGCGTTGTTGACGAGGATGTGAACCGGCGCCTCGATACGGTCGGCGAGTGCACGGATCTGCTCCATTTCGCTCAGGTCCGCGATCTCGGCCCGCAGCTTCGAGTTGCCGGTTTCGCGCCGGATGCTCTCGACGACTGCGGCCGTCTTGTCTGGATTGCGTCCGACGAGGGTCACGCTCGCACCCAAGCGCGCAAGCTCCGAAGCGGTCTGGCGTCCCAGCCCCGAGGTGGCGCCGGTGACGACGGCAACCCTGCCGGTCAAGTCCGTCTCAATCTTCCCATGCGACCGCAAGCGGTACCCGAGCGCGGTATAACCAACAACGGATTTGTCCAGTAGCTTATCGAGCATTTGCCCCACCTAGAGCCGCCCCGTTTCGCCCGCAACGAGGGGCTGGGAACAATGCGCCGCTTGCTCGCGTTGAGGTGTCGGTCGTGTCGGAGTCGACAATTTGGAAGGGCGATCCAACGCTGTTAGCTTCCGCGGGAGTACGACCCATGGGGGGAACACACGTTTTGCGGGCGACGGTGATCGCTGGTCTCCTGTCCGCCTTCTGCCCGGCGACATCCGCGCTGGCGCAGATCCAGGCACCTTCGGGTGCAGCTGGGCGCGGCGATCCTGCGCTCATTCCCACCGAGGACACGCTCGAAACCACCTACGGCTTGGCGATGGGCGCCGGAGTACGAGCAGGCGCCAACGCGATTTCCGCGCTTGCGTACAACACGTCGAACATGGCTGCCGTCAGCACCTATCACGTCGAAGCGTTCAGCCAGCTCATTCCAGGCAGCAAGAGCAATGGCGGAACGTACTGGACGATCGGCAGCTCGGTCACCGACTCGACGACCAGTAAGAAGTTCGCCGTCGGCACGAGCTTCCGCGGCATCTTCAGCGGCGACGGCCGGCGCTACGACGGCTGGGATTGGCGCTCCGGGGTTGGGATTCAAGCCATCCCCCAGCTCGGCATCGGTCTCGGATTTCGATGGGGTCGCATGAAGTCGAGCCGCTTCGAAGGACAGCGCCTCGGGCCGTCCTTCGATGGCATCACCATCGACGCCTCCATCACAATCACACCCATTCCCTGGCTCAAGCTCGCGGGTCTCGGGTACAACCTGATCAAGACGTTTTCCGCGCTCGCGCCGCAAATGGCCGGGGGCAGCGTCGCGCTCACTCCAATCGATTCATTCACCATCGGCGGGGACGTCCTCATCGATTTCACGACCTTTCAAAAGAACGAGCTGATCGCGGGAGCGGGCGTGAGCTACATCGCTGGCGAGATGGTCCCGCTTCGCCTTGGCTACCGACGGGATCAGGGCCGCAATCTCAATCAGATCACCGCCGGCGCCGGCTTCAACAAGGGCAAAATCGGGGCCGAAATGGCCCTCCGGCAGGACATCGGAGCCCGCAAAGAGACCTACCTGCTCTTCATGTTCCGCTTCGTGGTCCAGTAGCCGCGAGGGCGACTACTGCTTGGCTCGAGTGAAGCCGAAGTGGAGGATGCCGGGCATATGCCGGCCTGCGAACGCCGCCGCCTTTCCATGCGCGGTGAAGGTGTACTCGCGTTTGCGCTTTGCAATCGCGTCGACCATCACGCGCGCGGCGCGATCGGCGGGCCACATCAGGTTCTTCGGGCGCCGGTCTTCGCGAGACCCGTCGAACCGCCCCTGGTTGTCGACCTGTGCGATTTCGCTTTCGATGTAGCCCGGATGAATCGTGGTGCAGCTCACCCCGCTGCCGTGAAGCTCCATGGCGAGCACCTGTCCAATGGCGCGCACCGCGTACTTCGATGCCGAGTAGGCACCGACTCCGGGCGAGCTCATCATCGCGGTCACGCTACCGATGAGCGCAAGGCGACCCTCGCGTTCGCGCAGGTGCGGGATGGCGTATCGTGCGGTCATGGCCGCGCCGATGACATTGACGTCCAGTTGGCGCCGCCAATCGGCTGCGGAGAGCTTTTCGATCCGTCCTGCAACCGAGAAACCAGCGTTTGCAACCGCGACGTCGAGGCCGCCTAGGGCTCGTACGACTTTTTGCACCGCTTCGGCGACCGAAGCTTCGTCTGCGACGTCACATCGAACCGCCAGCCCTTTGGCTCCCTGGGATTCGAGCTCCTGGACCACTTCTTGAAGCCGCTCTTCCCGCCTGCCAGACACCGCGACCGCCGCGCCTTCCCGCGCAAAAGCCAGTGCGAGGGCGCGCCCAATCCCGCTCCCGCCGCCGGTGATCCAAACGACCTTGTTTTCGAAACGCTTGGCCATGATCAGCGCGTAGCAGCTCCCCGAGCCGCTTGCCACGATCCGGCGCCAGCTACTCCGCAGTGGTATCGATCGGCTCGTCGACGGCCGCGGCGCCCGGGTCCGTCGCCCAGCGGGTCAAGGGCGCGAACCGATTCGAGAAGCGTGTGGCGAGGTCGACGTCGAGCCGGTAGAGGCAGGGAACGACCAATAGCGTAAGCAGCGTGGAGAAGGTCAGGCCGTAGACGATCACCTGCGCCATGGGCGCGAGATGTGGAAGGCTCTCGGTCGCCAGCGACAGGGGAAACAAGCCGGCAATCGTCGTGATGCTCGTCAGGAAGATCGGCCGGAGCCGCAGCTTCCCAGACTCCACGATCGCCTCATCGAGCGCCATCCCCCGAGCGCGCCGCTTGTTGATGAAATCGACCAGAACGAGCGAGTCGTTCACGACGATCCCCGTGAGGCCCACGAGGCCGACCAAGGCGATCAGACCTATCGCATTGGTGCTCAGGAGAAAGCCCCCGGCTACGCCGATGAATGACAGCGGAATGGCGGCCATCACGACGATGGGCTGAGAGAAACTCTGAAACTGAGTCGCCAAGATGGTGTAGATCAGCAGCATCGCCACGATGAACGCTTGGAAGAGCGAATCCAACGATTCCTGCGTCTCTTCGAACTGACCCCCGTACTCGAACCGAATGTCCGAGTTGGCTGCCTCGAGCGGCGCCAGCTTCTTCTGCAGCTGCGAGTTGACCGCGCCGCTATTGGTCGCTTCTTCGTCGATTCCCGAAAGAACGCTCACGACGCGCTTCTGTTGATATCGACGGATCACGCCTGGGCCGCGGCCATGTGAGACGTCTGCGATTTCTCGGATGGCCACTTCACCCCCGCTCGGCGCAATCAACTGCAGAGATGCGATGCGCGCAGGATCTTGCTGCACGTCTTCGCGCAGCTGAACGAGGATGTCGATTTCGTCGTCGCCTTCACGCAGCGTCGACGCGGGAGTCGCCCCGAACGCGCTGCGTAGCCATCCGCTGACCATCTCCGGCGTGAGGCCGTGCAGCGCCGCGCGCTGCTCATCGACTTTGATTTGAAGCTCCTGCTTGCCGAGCTCGTAGTCGTGATTCGCGTTTCGCGTGCCCGGTGTGAGGCGGACCTCGGCGAGCACCTGATCGGCCAGCTCCACCAGGCGCTCGTAGTCCTCCCCACGAATACGTACTGCGACCGGAGCGCCCCTCGGCGGCCCTGCTCTCACCTCGACGACCTCGAGGCGTGCTGGCCCCACGACGTCGTCGTAGAGCGCGCTGACCTGTGCCACGAGATCGCGACCGGCATGCAGGCTGCTCCGTTCGGTCACCGGAACCACGAAGACCGTCACCATGCCGAGATGGTCGCCCGAGCTGAAGCCCATATCGGTCCGAGTCATGCCGCGAACGGCGACGGTGGCCTCCACGTCTGGGTTGTCGAGCGCCATGATGCGCGAGTCGAGCTCCGCCAGCAGTGCTTCGGTTTCTTCTTTCGAGGCGTCGGTCGGCATGTGGATCCGAACGTCGAACATGCTCGGGTCGCCTTCGGTCAAGAGGATCACGTCCTTCACGCTGAACGCGATGGCGACCATGAAACCGCAGAGGGCATAGGTCCCGAAGACGACGCTTGCCCGATGCTGAAGCGACCAGCGGAGAATCCGCTCGTAGGCGACCAGAGCGCGAGCGCCGATGCGCTGCAAGCGTGTCTTTGGCGGCCCGGGCCCTGCTTTCTTCGAGTGGGACAGCTTTCCGAAATCGGCCATGTGGCTCGGAAGGATGAACATGGCTTCGATGAGGGATGCTGCGAGCGCGGCGACGACGACCTTGGGGATGATCGAGAACGCATCCCCGAGGACGCCCTCCATCATGAGCAGGGGCAGAAACGCCGCCCAGCTCGTCAGGGTCGACGCGACGACCGGCCAAAAGACCTCTTGGGTACCGACGACGGCGGCTTTCCGCCTCGGCATGCCCTCCTCCATGTGCCGGTAAATGTTCTCGATGATGATGATCGCGTCGTCGACTACGACGCCCAGGCACAGGATCAACGCCATCAGCGACATCATGTTGATGGTGATGCCCATCATGTCCATTGCGATGATGGCCCCTGCAAGCGCCACTGGAAGCCCGATTGCAGCCATCGTCGCGTTGCGCGCGCCAACGGCCACCCAGAGGAGAAGCAGGACGAGCAAGAGCCCCACCGCGGCGTTCGTGTACAGGGTGCCAAGAGAGTGCTCCACCTCCGCGGCCGCGTCACCAAACAGCTGGACGTCGACCCCGGGCGGAAGCGCTGGACTCATGCGCGTGACCAACGCACGCACATCCTCGCTGATTCGAACGCTGTCGGCCTGCTCTTCTTTTCGAACCGTGAGGACGATCGCAGGCTCTCCGTTCACGCGACCGCTGAACTTGCCGGCCGCAAAGGTGTCCGATACTTCAGCGACGTCACCGACCCTCACCGCGCCGCCAGCCTGGTCCGGTCGGATCACCACGGCGGCGAGCTCGTTGACATCGTCTACGCGTGTCATGCCACGCACGAGCCGCGCGTCCCCTTCGCCCTTGGTCGTGCCCGCGGGGACGTTGGCTGCCCGAAAGCGAAGGGCGTCGCTCACCGCAGTGAGCGGAAGCTGGTACGCGGCAAGCCGGTCGGGATCGACATCGACCCGGAATTCCCGGTCTCGAATGCCGTTGCGCCAGATCCCTGACACCCCTGGCAAGCGCTCGATTCGGTCTGCCAGATCTTTGCCGACCTGGCGTAGTACGACTTCGGGCACCTCACCGCGAACCGCAACGGCGATCGTCGGGAAGTCGACTTTGAATTCACGGACGACGGGTCGCTCCGCGTCGACCGGTAGATCGTCTACGCGGTTGATCTCGTTCGAGATCTCCATGATGGCGCTCGTGATGTCCTCGACGTCGTCGTCCAAATGAAAGCTTACGTACGAAATCCCCTCTTTCGAAACGCCCCAGATCTCTTCGACCTTGTCGACGTCGCCGACCGCGTTTTCGATGGGGATCGTCACGAGCTGCTCGATTTCCTCCGGTGACGCACCGACGTAAACGGTCGTTACGCTTCCCCAGCCGGTTGGAAGGGTCGGCAGAGACTCCCTGTGCATCTCGTTCATCACCATTGCTCCGACCAGCACGGCCGAGATCGCCACGAGATTGACGAGGACGGGCTGGCGAACGGCGAAGGCGGGGATGCTCATGGCTGCTTGGCTGGCTCGGTGGACGAAAGGCTCGGCGAGTCGAGCGGCACGATCTGAACTTTCGAGCCGTCGACGACCCGGGTCACGCCCTTGATGACGACGGTCTCCCCGAGCTCGACGCCCTTCACGATTTGAGCGAAGCCCGCACCGACGGACCCGAGCTCCACGGCGCGGCGCCGCGCGATTCCATCCTCGATGACGTAGACGTGCTGACTGCCAAAACGCTCGAAAACACCGTCTAGAGGCACTCGAATCTCCAATTTCGGCTCGCCCGTGACGACCTCGAATTTGGCAACCAGGCCGGGCCGCAGCCGGCCGCCGTGCTCGTCCAGCTCGATTTCGACCGGAAGTCGGCGCGTTCGTGGATCGATCACTTCGGCGACCCGCACCACCTTTCCGGTGAAGGCCTCGTCCGGCCGCGCGTAGACGAAGATCGTTGCCTGCGCGCCCACGGTCACGTCGATCGCTTCTCGCGGATCGAGCAAAACGCGGGCCTTCAAAAGGCTCGTGTCGGCGAGGCTGAGCATGGGGGCGCCTGGGGCCAAGTACTCGCCGAGCTCGACCATTCGATCGACCACGGTTCCGCTGAAGGGAGCGCGCAGCACTGCGTCTGTGAGTCCCCGGCGCGCGAGTCGGGCCTCGGCGCGTGCGGCGTCCCGCGAGGCGGAAGCGAGGCGAACCGCATCCTTGGCGTCGTCGAGTCGCTGTTCTGGAAGACCTCCGGTTCGGACGAGCTTCTTGGTTCGCTCCAGCTCTCGCGTCGCCTGGTTCAGTCGAGCGTTGCTTTGCTCGACCGCTGCGTTTGCGGCCTGCGCGGCCGACGCAGGTCGACCGACATCGAGCCGAAGCAGAACCTGACCCTCTTCGACGCGCTCTCCCGCTTGGACGAGCACCTCGACGACTCTTCCAGCCGTCTCCGAGCGGATGTTCGAATGCCGGTTGGCGAGGATTTCAGCGGTTGCGACCGAGGTCGGGACCACCTTCTCGGTTTCGATCGTGGCCGCGTGCACAGGGGGAGGCGGCGCTTCGGTCGCGGCTGGAGCGGTGCCTGTACAGCCAGCTACACAGAGCAGGAGCATCGGCGAGCAGGATCGAAGCAAAAGACGCGCCACCAAAGAACACTGTGTGTGGATTCATGGATCGGCAAGAAGAAAAACCTCAACGCTCGTTCAGCGTAGAACTGCGTAGGCGTTGCTCAAACAGAGCTCGTCTGCACGTTCGGCAGTGCAGACGCCCAGCACCACACGCTCGCCCTCGTTCCAGCTGCGAACGATGAGCGTTTCGCCTGGAAAAACAGGCTTGCTGAACTGCCCGCGAAGCATGGCGAGCTTGTTTGGATCCCCCTGGCAGGCACCGCGAACCAGTGCGCGGCCCGCGTAGCCATAGGTGCAAAGACCGTGCAGAATCGGCGCGTCGAAGCCGACATCCGAAGCGAACTGCGGGTCGGCGTGGAGAGGGTTGTAGTCGCCGCTCAAGCGATAGAGCAGCGCTTGCGTTGGCGCGACCTTCTCACGGAGCTCGAAGTCGGGGTCTCGATCGGGCAGCGCGATGCGTTCGGTTTTCGGAGGCCGTTCCCCGCCAAAGCCGCCACCGTTGCGTAGTACCAAGGTCACCTCGCCGCGGATGATCGGCACATCGTGCTCGTCGAACGCTTCGATCACGAACACCGACATGGCCATTCGCTTCAGGTCATAGAGGCCCGATATACGGCCCACGATGCGGAGGCGGCCGTTCGGGCGGAGCGGCGCGAAGATCTCGGTCTGCTGGCTATGGTGGACCATGCCGCTCCGGTCACAGCCCAGCCGATCGACGAGGGAGTCGAACACCGCAAAGGTCGGAATCGTCGAAAAGGTTGGAAGCACCTTCGGTCCCCGGCCCTCGTAGAGATAGTCCAACTCATGGTCGGCCGACGCCCCCACCCCGAGCGCGTAGAGCACCGTGTCGCGCCAGCCGTAGCTGAATTCGATGGGTGAGGCTTCGTAGCCCAGGCTCTCGGGGTCGATGGCCATCTTGCTCGGAACGAGTAGAGCGCCTGCGGGCGAGGATGGCAATCCGGCTCTCGAAAGCCTAGAGTTCGGCGTGGCGAAAAGAGTGAAGCGAGTCGCGATTGTTTTTTCAGGAGGCCCGGCCCCCGCGGCCAATGCCGTCATTGCCGCGGTGACGACGTCATTCCTGGAGGTCGGCATCGAAGTGCTCGGCATCTTTCACGGGTACACCAATCTCCAGGACTACGACGCGGTCAGCCACCCCATGGTCGCCTTGGAGCATTTCCGCTCGCTCGCGCCGGCCGACATTCGAGGAATCCGCAACACGCGCGGCATCATCATCGGCACGGCGCGCGTCAACCCTGGCGCTCCGATCGTGACACCTTCCGACCTCTTCAACCCCGAAAAGACAGAGCGGCTGGCGCGCATTCACCACGCACTGGCCGACCTCGGCGTCGATGCGCTGATCTCGATCGGCGGGGACGACACGCTCAAGACGGCGAACTATCTCTATCAATATCAGCAGCATCACGTTGCCCAAGAAAACCGGGTTCGCATCGTCCACTTGCCTAAAACGATCGATAATGACTATCGCGGAATCGACTTTACCTTCGGTTTTTTCACGGCCGTCGATGTCATGGCCAAGGAGCTTTTGAATCTCCGCGCCGACTGCATCGCGACGAGCAGCTACTTCATGGTCGAAACGATGGGGCGCAAGGCCGGCTGGCTTTCGTACGGCGTCGCAATCGCCGGCGAGGCAAGCATGGTCGTATCGACCGAAGACGTGCAGGGGGACTTGGCGATCGAAGAGTCCCGAGTCGACCCCGTGACCGGCGAAAAAACGGTGGAGCTGCGGCTTTCGATCACCGCTCTCGTCGACCGCATCGTGGATCTGATGCTCGAGCGCGAACGCCGCGATCAGTACTACGGCACGGTGGTCCTAGCCGAGGGCCTCGCGGAGCTCTTGCCCCAAAACGCGTCGGCCGGCCTTCCCCGCGACGAGCACGGACACATTCGGCTAGCCGCATTCGACTTGGCCAAGCTGGTCTGCGATCGCGTCCAAGCCCGCTACGAAGAGCGCACAGGCAGGCGCAAGAAGGTTCGGCACATCCAACTCGGCTACGAGTCACGATGCGCGCCGCCGCATGCGTTCGACGTCATGCTCGCGAGCCAACTCGGAATCGGCGCCTACCGCGCGCTCATCGAAGAACAGCTCGACGGCCACATGGTGAGCGTCAGCGGGCAGCTGGACTTGCAGTACATCGAGTTCTCGAAGCTGATCAATGCGCAGACCCTGCGGACCGATGTTCGCCTCATTCCGAGCGGCAGCGACTTTCACCGCCTTGCACGGTTCCTCGAGGCCCAAACCGGGCGATTCCATGCTTGGAGCCCAGGTCAGCGTTTCGAGCCGGAAATCGAAAAGCCTTCAGAGTGAGCTGAAGGCTTCGTTCTAGAACTGGCGGTCGTTGACCTGACGAACGCGCTTCCGACGGCGGCGCGCAGCCTCTGCGGCTTTCTTTCGCTTCTTGATGGAGGGCTTCATGTAATGACGGCGGCGCTTGAGCTCACGGAGGATGCCCTCGGTTGCCATCTTGCGCTTCAGGTGCTTCACCGCACGCTCGAGTCCACGTTCACCAACGTGAACTTCGATAGGCTTGCACTGTACGGTTTCGACCATGAACGCTTTTGCTCCTTCTAAGAGCGCCGGAGGCTTACACAGTGTACACGGCGGCGCAAGTCAGCCCCGTTTTCAGGGGGCAGACTTCGTAACCACCCGTAAGCACGCACTTATTCGGCGCGAATATGGGTCTCGTCCCTGCCGGACCCCTCGACCTCGTCGAACACGAGCTTTCCGTCGCCAGCGTCGACGCGAATCGTGTCGCCGGACCCGAATCGCCCCGCCAGGATATCCTCGGCCAGGCCGTTTTCGAGGTAGCGCTGGATCGCGCGCTTCAGGGGACGAGCGCCGTAGGCCGGATCGTAGCCCACGTTTGCGAGGAAGGCCTTGGCTTCTTCGGTCACCTCGAGCCGCATGTCACGCGCCGCGAGACGCTTCTCGAAGATGCGGAGCTGAACGTCGACGATGCTCCGAAGCTGCGCCCGGTCGAGCCGGTGGAAGATGATCGTCTCGTCGAGTCGGTTGAGGAACTCGGGCCGAAACGCGTCCCGCAGGTCTTCGGTCACCGCCTCGCGCATCGCCTCCTCGTCGTCGAGCGCCATGATGTGGTGTGAGCCGACGTTGGACGTGAGAATGATCACCACGTTTTTGAAGTCGACCGTGCGCCCTTGTCCATCGGTCAATCGACCGTCGTCCAGAACCTGCAAAAGCACATTCCAAACATCCGGATGTGCCTTCTCGACTTCATCGAACAAAAGCACGGAGTAAGGACGTCGCCGCACGGGCTCCGTCAACTGCCCGCCTTCTTCGTAACCGACGTACCCCGGGGGCGCGCCGATCAGGCGTGCTACCGCGTGCTTCTCCATGTACTCGCTCATGTCGAGACGGATCATCGCCTTGTCGTCGTCGAACAGAAAGTCAGCGAGCGAGCGTGCCAGCTCCGTTTTACCGACGCCGGTCGGGCCGAGGAACAGAAAAGAGCCAATCGGCCGATTGGGCTCGCTCAGGCCGGCGCGCGAACGCCGAACCGCGTTCGACACCGCCACGACCGCCTCGTCCTGGCCGATCACGCGCTCCCGCAGACGGTCTTCCATGTGCAGCAGCTTGTCTTTTTCACCCTCCAGCATCTTGCTCACGGGAATGCCGGTCCACTTGGAAACGACCTCGGCAATGTCCTCGTCGGTCACCTCTTCTTTCAAAAAAGAGGCGGTGGTTTGCACCTCGGCGAGCTTTTGCTGGGCCTGGGTGACTGCCGATTCCGCCGCGGGAATTTCCCCGTACTGGAGGCGAGCAGCCTCCTCGTAGTCGGTCGTGCGCTCCGCGCGCTCGAGGTCCAGTCGGAGGGTCTCGACCAGCTCCTTCTTTTCGCGGATCTCGGTGATGAGCTCTTTTTCGCGGAGCCATTGCGCGCGCATGGTGTCGCGCTGCTCTCGAAGCTCCGAAAGCTCTTGCTCTAGGTCGACGAGACGCTTCTTGCTTGCGTCGTCTTTCTCTTTTTTGAGCGCCTCGCGCTCGATTTCGAGCTGGGTGAGCTTGCGCTCGACCGTGTCGATCGGCGCAGGGAGGGAGTCGATCTCCATCTTCAGTCGAGAGGCCGCTTCATCGACGAGATCGATCGCCTTATCGGGCAGGAAACGATCGGTGATGTACCGCTCGCTCAGCGTCGCGGCAGCGACGATGGCAGAGTCTTGAATACGGATGCCGTGGTGAATCTCGTAGCGCTCTTTCAGACCTCGAAGAATTCCGATCGTGTCCGGGATCGACGGCTCGCCGGCGAACACAGGCTGGAACCGTCGCGCGAGGGCGGCGTCCTTCTCGATGTGCTTTCGATACTCGTCGAGCGTCGTGGCGCCGACGCAGCGGAGCTCTCCGCGTGCCAGGGCCGGTTTGAGCATGTTGCTCGCGTCCATCGAACCCTCGGCCGCGCCCGCACCCACGAGCGTGTGGAGCTCGTCGATGAAAAGAATCACCTCTCCCTTGGCGTCTTCAATCTCTTTGAGGACCGCCTTCAGCCGCTCTTCGAACTCGCCGCGGTACTTCGACCCTGCGACCAGAGCGCCGAGGTCCAGCGCCAGGAATTTCTTGTCTTTGAGTCCCTCGGGCACGTCGCCCTGGATGATCCGATGTGCGATGCCCTCGGCGATGGCGGTCTTTCCGACGCCGGGCTCCCCGATGAGAACCGGGTTGTTCTTGGTTCGGCGCGAGAGAACTTGCATGACGCGGCGGATCTCTTCGTCGCGGCCGATCACCGGGTCGGTCTTCCCTTGGCGCGCCGCCTCGGTGAGGTCGCGCGTGTACTTCTCGAGAGCCTGGAACTTCCCCTCGGGATCTGGGTCTGTCACGCGTTGACTGCCTCGGACTTCCTGTACCGCTTGGAGGAGCGTCGCCCGGTCGACGCCCTGCGCGACGAGCGCCTTCTTCAGCTGCCCGTCGGCGTATGCGGCAAGAAGCACGTGCTCCGCAGAGGTGTATTCATCCTTGAGGGCTTCGGTTTCTTTCCAAGCTTTGTTGAGGAGATCGCGAAGGCGAGACGCAATGCCCGGCTCCGCGCCGCCTGCCACTTTGGGCATTCGGT
>CAJIBW010000438.1_pt1 | contig 15478 bp, 13 predicted proteins | sample 9199441 | NCBI WGS metagenome assembly CAJIBW01 (sample SAMEA7708313, study PRJEB35096) | sediment metagenome | biome: marine neritic benthic zone biome [ENVO:01000025]; feature: sediment [ENVO:00002007]; material: shallow marine sediment [ENVO:03000034] sea grass bed [ENVO_01000059] ... | reverse complement strand
GGAAACGGGCAGCACCGACAGAAGCTACGACGTCTCCGCCAGGTCCTCGAGCGGCTTACCAAGGAGAATACGCGACCTTCCTACGTATACCTCGACAACGTTCGAAGTCCGGAGCGCGTCACCGTTCGACTGCCCTGACGAAAAAGGGGACTGTCCCCTTTTGCTAAGGGTTAATTTTGCTTGGGGGAAAAGGGCGTTTCGCCCCATTTTTTTCTGCACAAAAGTTGTCCCGCCAAATCGCGTTTCGGTATGGGTCAGTGAGAGGCGAGGGATGGCGGAAAACGAGATCATTGCTGGTTTAGATCTGGGAACGACGAAGGTCTGCGCGATCGTCGCGGAGCAATCGGAAGAAGGCCTAGACATCATCGGGATAGGCTCCGTTCCTTCAAAGGGCTTGAAGAAAGGCGTCGTCGTCAACATCGAGTCGACCGTGCAAGCAATTCGCGCGGCCGTGGAGCAAGCCGAGACGATGGCCGGCGTCGAGATCAACACCGTGTACGCCGGTATCGCAGGAAGTCACGTTCGCGGCATGAACCAGGACGGTGTCGCTGCGATCGCCAACCGTGAGGTCGCAGCCGAAGACGTGACGCGCGTCCTCGAGCAAGCCAAGGCCGTACCGCTCCCGGGCGACCGCCAAGTGCTTCACGTCCTCCCTCAAGAATACATCGTCGACGATCAAGATGGGATCAAAGAGCCGATCGGGATGGCCGGCGTTCGACTCGAGGCGCGCGTTCACATGGTCACCGCCGCGTCCACCTGCGTGGCCAACGTCATCAAGTGCGCTGAGCGCTGCGGCTTGTTCGTCGAAGAGGTCGTCCTGCAGCCGCTTGCGAGCGCGCACGCAGTGCTCAGCGGCGACGAGCGCGAAATTGGCGGAGTCCTCATCGACATCGGCGGCGGGACTTCCGACATCATCATCTACGTCGACGGCGCCGTCGTGCACACCAGCTCGATTCCCATCGGCGGCATCAACCTCACCAACGACATCGCCACCGGGTTACGCACTCCGATGGCCGAGGCCGAGCGCATCAAGATCAAATACGGCTGCGCGGCCTCGAGGATGGTGGAAGACGACGAGACCATCGAAGTGCCATCGGTTGGCGGCAGGCCTTCGCGCTCGCTTCCGCGGCGCGTCCTTTGCGATATCATCGAACCGCGTGTTGAAGAGATCTTCGCCGCATGCCGCCACGTCATCGCCGAGACTGGCTACATGGATATGCTGGCGTCTGGAGCCATCGTGACCGGTGGCACGACGCTGCTCGATGGCTTGCCAGAGTTGGCCGAGGAGGTCCTTGGTTTACCGGTGCGCCGTGGGGCGCCCACGGGCATCGGAGGCTTGATCGATGTCGTGAAGAGTCCGTCCTATGCAACCGGGGTAGGGCTGGTGAAGCACGGCGCGGATCAACTGGCGGGAGCCTCGGCACCCGAACGAACGGTGGAAGTGACTACGAGCCGCGGATTCGGTCGAAAGATCGGTGCGTGGTTCAGAGAAGTTTTTTAGGAGGAATCGATGGCTATCTCGATCGAGTTTGCGGACGACGCAGAGCTTCAGGCACGCATCAAAGTCGTGGGTGTCGGCGGCAGCGGCGGCAACGCGCTCAACACGATGATTCAGGGCGGGCTCGAAGGCGTTGAGTTCATTGCGGCGAACACGGACGCACAGGCCTTGGATCGAAGCCTCGCCCCCGTGAAGATCCAACTCGGTCCCAACCTGACGCGCGGTCTCGGGGCGGGCGGCAATCCGGATGTAGGCCGCAAAGCGGCGCTCGAGGACGTAGAGCGGATGTCCGAGGTCTTGCACGGAGCCGATATGGTCTTCGTGACTGCGGGCATGGGTGGTGGCACCGGCACTGGAGCTGCACCGATTATTTCGCAGATTGCGAAAGACCAGGGTGCGTTGACGGTGGGAGTGGTCACCAAGCCATTCCTGTTCGAAGGGCGCAAGCGCTCCAAGAATGCCGAGCGAGGCGTTCAAGAGCTGATCGACGTGATCGACAGCATCATCACGATTCCCAATCAGCGACTCATGTCTTTGGGCGATGACGACATCACGATGCTCGACGCATTCGCGCGGGCCGATGACGTCCTGCTGCAGGCGGTTCAGGGCATCAGCGACCTGATCATCAACGCAGGGATGATCAACGTCGATTTTGCCGACGTGAAGACGATCATGTCGAGCAACGGCCGAGCCCTGATGGGCACCGGGATCGCCAAGGGAGACCGACGCGCTCTCGAAGCGGCGGAAATGGCGATCAACTCTCCGCTTCTGGACGAGGTTTCGGTTCAGGGCGCGACCGGGATCCTGATCAACTTCACCGCTGGTCCGGACATCAAGCTCCGTGAGATCAACGAGGCAGCGGGCCTAGTCCAGCAGGCCGCCCATGACGATTCGGAGATCATCTTCGGGGTCGTGACCGACCAGAATCTCTCGGACACGGTCAAAGTCACGGTCATCGCCACGGGATTCGAAAAGAGCAGTCATGCGCCGATCCCGCTCGGCCTGCGTCAGTCAGCGTCCTCCAATCAGAGCGCCGGCAATGGTTCAGCCAATAGGGCGATGCGAGCTGCGCCCGTGCAGGCCGAGGATTTCTCGTCGACGCTGGAGGGCGCCCCGGCGGTCGTCAGCCAACCCGCGGGCAGTCGTGCCTTCGGAGCGAGCGCGCTGCACGACGAGGCGGTGCTCGACATTCCAGCCTACCTTCGCCGGGGAACCCGCAGCGCAGAGTAAGCCAGGAGCTATTTCATACACTTAGCTTGGAGCCCGGCATCGCCCGGGCTTTTTGTTTGCACCCTCGGAGTCCTACGATGGCGCGCGGCACGCGCCTGGCACGTCGGCGTCACAAGAAATGAGCCCAATTCACTTTGCAAGCAGGGGCAAAGCGAGTAGCGTCACGTCTGCAGGGTCAGCATTTCTGTCCGAAATTGACCCCTCTAGATTAATATCTCGCGATCTGACAGACTGTAAGTGGGAAGAAGTTGAGGAAGAGTGTTCAGTTAGGGCGTGGTGGCCCTCGTAGGTGCCCGTGCCTTGGGGTTTTCTGCTTTCTGTGCGCATTCGTCTCCTCGTTCTTCGGCGCGGGCAAGGCCTCCGCCGACGCACCGCTTTCCGCCATCAAGGCAATGCCGATTGCAGCGCCCGCGGCCGTGCTGGGCATCACCAATCCGTACGTCGTCGCAGCCGCTGCGACCAAACCCGAGGTGCTGGGCTTCACGCTTTCGCGGGACATTCGCGATCTCGCGGCGCAAGTTGAGCGCCTCGCTCAGTTCGGGGTGGATCTGAACCAACGCAAGCTTCCGCACACCGAGAAACTGCAGCTTAGGCTGAAGCCGCGCGGTGTAGGTGGCGTTCTTCAGATCTGCTACCGGCGCTAGCGCGCCACGTCCGAGCTCTTGGCACGCCCCCGGCATCACATCGTCTTGGTTCCCGGTCTATTCGGGTTCGCGCGACTCGGCGGATTCGACTATTTCGTCCACGTTGAAGAGGCGCTAGCCAGCCGCTTCATGGAGCGGGGTGCGGATTGCGAGTTCGTGCTCGTGTCCGCGCCGCCGACGGGCTCCATCGTCCACCGCACCCAGGTGCTGATGGACGCGATTCAACAAAGCTGCGCGGACGATGCGGGTGCGATTCATCTCGTTGGGCACTCGACCGGCGGGCTGGATGTCCGGCTTCTGACCTCGCCCACCGCCTGGCCCGATCCGCCGATCTGGTTGGATCGCATTCGGACCGTGACCACGATCGCGACCCCCCATTACGGCACGCCGCTCGCCCACTTCTTCACGACTCTGGCTGGAACACGGCTTCTCGAGGCGCTGTCGCTTCTCACGTATGTGACGCTCCGCGCTGGCGGGCCACCGCTCACCATCCTGACTCCCGTCATCGCGGGGCTGGGCCGAGTGGACCAGGCGCTCGGCATCCAGCTCAAGCTGCTCGATCAGTCGATCGAGCTGCTGTTGAGCTTCATCGGGCCAGACGGTCAGGCCGAGGTTCGGGACTGGTTTGATGGCATTCGCAGTGACCAAGGTGCCGTCATTCAACTCACGCCGGAGTCGATGGACATCTTCAATGCCGGGATCGAGGACAACCCGAATCTGCGATACGGATCCGTCGTCACCCGCACGCCTCCGCCTGCGCCGCTTCGCGTTGCGAGAAATCTCCGCTCGCCTCTGAACGCACTCTCGGCCCTCGTGTTCAGTCCGCTCTACGTGGGTGCCGCCCGCACTTCGAAGGTTTATCCGCCGCCGAACCCGGAGCCCGAAGTCCGCGAAACTCTCGAAAGGAGCCTGGGACTTGCCCTCGAGAGCTCGTTCAACGACGGCCTGGTCCCGACCAAGAGCATGATCTGGGGTGAGGTTCTTTGGGCGGGCACGGCCGATCACCTCGATGTTCTCGGACACTTCCAAGGAGATCGCGACTCGTCCCACACCGATTGGCTCGTGAGCGGCGCCCGCTTCAGGGAAGACGACTTCGACGAAGTCATGGACGCCATCGCCGAGTTCATGCTTCGCTAAGGGCTCTCAGTCGAGTCCGAAGGCGCTGCGGTGCGCTGACAAGTACGCGATGTAGTACTCCGCCGGTTGCTGCGCTTCGATGTCCCCCGCGTCCGCCGCAGCTCTCAGTTGATTCATCAGGTCACCGAGGCGCTTGGATGGCGGAAGCCCGAACTCCCTCATGATCACCGTGCCTAAGCCCTTCGGCAGGGGAGCAATCTTGCTGTCTTCTTCTTGGAGATCGCGAATGTGCTGCGCGAGCAAGCTGATCTGGCGGACCCCGCGCCGACGCTTCTCGGGGCGCTTGGTCGTGATGTCCGCGCGGCTGAGGTCGAGCAGGTCACGGAGTCCTTCGCCCATCTGTTTATAGAATCGACGAACGGCAGCATCGGTCCAGCTATCGTCGTACTGCGCCGCACGAAGATGGTGCAAGATCAGAAAGTGAACTCGCTCGCGCTGTTCGCCTTCAAAGCCGAGGCGATCGGCCACGCGCTTTCGAAACATCGCGGCGCCCACTTCCGCGTGGCCGTGGAACGATACGGTGCCTCGCTCGTCGATGCGACGCGTCCTGGGCTTCCCGATATCGTGCAGCAACGCGCCCCAGCGAACGCTCGCGCGCGGAACCGACTGCTTCACCACTTGCTTGGTGTGCTTCCAAACGTCCTTGTGACGCCACTCGTTGTCGCCAAAGCCGACCATGGCCGCGACTTCGGGCAGCCATGCGTCCAGGCCCCCGACCGATTCGATCGCATCGAGGCCGGGTTCGGGAAACTTCGCGCACAGCAGCCCGTCCATGTGCTCGCGAAACACGGAGATGGGGACAGCGCGCCACTCCGCCGGAGAAGGGCGGTCGGGTGTCTGTTCGAGGAGGGCCGGGTCCCGTGCCACGTCGGCAGCCCAGCTCAACGCTTCAATCGCCCGCTCGGGCGTTACCTCTCGTGCTACGGACATCGCTCAGCCTAGTATATCGCGAAGCGCCTGGATGAAGCGCCCGTTCTCTTCGGGGGTCCCAATGGTGATTCGCACACAGCTACGAAGCCGTGAATCGCCGCTAGAAAACTGCCGGATGGCGATATCGCGCTCCAAGAGCGCCTCGCAGAGCGCTGGCACGTCGCCGCCATACCGGACGAGCAGGAAGTTCGCTGCGCTTGGATAGCAGTCGAACGCGTCGTGCCTGCCAAGCTCGTGTGCCAGCCGTTCGCGCTCGGCGACGACGGTCGTGATCTGGTCTTCGAGAAGGGGGGCGAGGTCGGTCAACGCGAGCGTCGCGATGATCTGCGACGCGCGATTTAGATTGAACGGCTGACGGACTTTGTCGAGCTCCACGGAGAGAGCCTCATGAATGCGGACCCAGCCGACGCGGATTCCGGCAAAGCCGACTTTCGAAAGGGTTCCCATCAATGCGCAGTGAGGGCGCTCTTCGGCAAAGGTCGCAAACGACTGCCCAGAGTACGCCCCATAGGCCTCGTCGATCACGTGCAAGGTGTCCGGGAAAGCATCGACGAGCGCTTCGACGATTCCACGCGAAAAGCAGTTGCCCGTCGGGTTGTTTGGAATGGCGTAGTAGGCGAGGTTCGGTCGCGTTCGTTCCATCGCTTGGGCCATCGCATCCGCATCGAGATCCCAGTCTTCGTTTAGAGGCACGCCGAGCGGCTCCCAGCCATGGACCTGGCTCGTCAGCCGGTACATCACGAAGGTTGGTTCCGGGATCAAAACGACGGGGCGATTCGCCCCCGCCCGCGGTCTCGACATCGCCGTTGCCAGGGATGCGATGAGCTCATCGGAGCCGGCGCCGAGGACGTACTCCTCGGGGCTTCCGCCGAGTCCTCGAGCGAGCGCCTGGCGAAGTCGCGTCGCCCGACCATCCGGATAGCGGTGCATCTCGGCTGTGTGCAAAGCGGCGGCGATCCTGGCACGGGCCTCGGGAGGCAGCGGGAACGGACTCTCGTTCGCGTCGAGCCTCACCTCGGGCGGTGCCGGAGGCACCCGGTAAGCCGAGAGCTGCTCGAGCTCGGGGCGGAAGAGGGCTTTTAGAGATTCGATCGACATACGCCTCACCAGTCGGGCGGAGTCATTGCATGCCAGCGGCTGCTGTAAAGCAGCCGTCAGGGAAAAGGGAGATCAGTGTAGAACCAGGTCGGCCTGCTGCCGCGCTTCGGCCAGGGCCTCGCTGACCATATGGGCATCCTTTGCGTCCGGTCTGGCTGCCAAGTACGCGGCCAGATCCTCCGACGCGGCGCCGTAGGTCCGTAGAGCGTGGGCCAAGAGGCCCCGGTCGCGGCGGTGCTCGGGGGCCTGCGTGAGCTCGACCAGATGGTCGCAAGCAAGCATCGCCCGGGCGTAGTCCCCCTGACGTCGATGCGCGTTCTTCAGATTGGCGAGCATGCGGATCGTGATCGTGAGACAGTCCACGGGTTCGAGGTAGCTCGGATCCAAAGCCATTTCGGCGCCGAGGAACTCGGCTGCGAGCCTGCGCAGGCCGTGACCGTCGAGCAGCTCGCCCCGGTGGAAGGGATCTTGGTAGACGCCGTCCGACCCGCCTACACGCACCAAGAAGTGACCCGGGAATCCGACCCCTTCGATATCCATCCCGGCGCGCTCGCCGACGGCCATGGTGAGCACCGACAGTGAAATGGGAATCCCCCTGCGGCGGAGCATCACCTTGTCGAGGTAGCTGTTGTAGGGATTGTAGTAGTCGTCACGCTCGCCTTCGAAACCGAGCTCGTCAAAAAGCAGCTCGGCTAGGATTCGTCCGTCTCGCTCGGGGTTGGAACGAAGGCCGCGGCGAATCAGCGCTTCGGCTCCGAGGCCATCGAGGCTACGTCGCATCGCATGCTCGTCGAGGAGCGGGTTGGCCTCTTTGGCGATGAGAATGGCAGCGTCCTCGACCCGTGCGTTGGGACGTTGAAGGACTGACACCAAGGGATCTCCACTCGCCACTATCCTAACCTTGCGTTGCAGTAGACTGACCCATCGAGCGCTGATGTCGAGCCGAGCGCTGTGCTACACCGGCTTTGATCCCGACCTTATGTGCTGTTCGAATGCTTGACGAATTTCTGCACACATTGGAACACGGACCGGTGTACTGGGCGTATGCACTCGTCGCAGCAGCGGCTGCGGTCGAGTACGTGTTTCCGCCGATCCCGGGTGACACCGTAGCGCTCTTCGCTGTCGCCCTCGCGGTTCGTGCCCAATTGCACTGGGCTTTCGTATACCTAGCCATGACGGCGGGTGCGCTTCTGGGCGGACTCGCGGCCTGGGGCTTCGGCGTCTGGCTCGCCGATCACCAGAGCCAATGGCCTTGGTTTTTGAAGACTCCGGGCGCGACGCGGGCGCTCGACGCAGTGCGTCGAGGCTATGAACGACACGGCTCGATGTACCTCGCCCTCAATCGCTTTCTGCCCGCGCTTCGCGCCTTCTTCTTCGTTGGCGCCGGCTTGTCCAGGATGAAGGCAGCGCCGGTCGTGCTGTACGGCGGAATCTCTGCCGCGGTCTGGAACGCGATCCTCATGGCGGCAGGTTATGCGATTGGGAACAACTGGGACGCTCTCCAAAACGTGTTGGAGCGATACACCCTAGCAACTCTGATTCTCATCGTGCTTGCAGTCTCGGGCATCGTCGCCCGACTGGCCTGGGACAGCAGACGCTCTTAGCGACGGGCGGTCTTGACGCTCGAATCAGCCTTCACCGCCGAGCGGACGACCTCGCGGTTCATCCGAGCAATCCACTGCAGGCTGACGCCCTTGGGACATGCTGCTTCGCACTCCCCGTGGTTGGTGCAGCCCCCAAAACCTTCCGCGTCCATCTGCGCAACCATGTTGCGCGCGCGGTCCAGACGTTCCGCCTGACCCTGCGGGAGCAAAGAGAGATGAGAAATCTTCGCTGCCGTGAATAGGCTGGCTGAGGCATTGGGACAGGCCGCGACGCAGGCTCCGCAACCGATGCATTCAGCTGCATCCATCGCCTGGTCCGCCATCGCCTTCGCGACCGGCATCTCGTTGGCCTCCGACGCGCTTCCGGTTCGGATCGAGATGTAGCCGCCTGCCTGGATAATCCGGTCAAAGGCAGACCGGTCGACCACCAGGTCCTTCACGACGGGGAAACCGCTGGCTCGCCATGGCTCGAGCCACAGCTCGTCGCCGTCTTTGAACTGCCGCATGTGGAGCTGACAGATGGTCGTGAGCCTCTGAGGCCCGTGCGCAACCCCGTTGACCACCATTCCGCAGGCGCCGCAGATGCCCTCGCGGCAGTCGTAGTCGAATGCGACGGGCGACTTGCCCTTTTCGATTAGGTCCTCGTTCACGACGTCCAGCATCTCTAGGAAGGACATGTGCGTCGAGATACCGGTGGCCTGATGGGTTTCGAAGCGGCCGGGCTGGCTGGGTCCGTCCTGGCGCCAGACGTGAAGAGTCAAATTCAGTAGTTCTTCGCTCATCGATCGGCCTCTTACTTGTAGCTTCGCTTGCTGGGCTTGACGTATTCGAAAGATAGGGGCTCTTGGTTCAGCCGCGGTTCCCCCGGCGCTCCGGTCCATTCCCACGCAGACACATAGCTAAAGTGCTCGTCGTCGCGCAGCGCCTCGCCGTTCTCTTCGTGTTCTTCTCGGAAGTGTCCGCCACAGCTTTCCTCGCGCTGCAGCGCGTCGATGCACATCAGCTCGCCCAGCTCGAGGAAGTCAGCAACGCGGCCAGCGCGCTCGAGCGTCTGGTTTAGCTCGGAGCCGCTCCCGACGACTTTCACTTCCCGCCAAAACTGATCGCGCAGCTTGGGGATCTCCCGCAGCGCTTCTTCGAGCCCCTCTTTGTTGCGGGACATGCCGCACTTGCTCCAGATGATCCGACCGAGCTTGCGGTGGAAGTACTCCGGCGCGTGCTTGGGGTCTGGCGCGTTCATCAGTTTGTGGATTCGCTCTTCGACCGAGCCGACGGCCTTCTTCACATCCGGATGATCCTCGGCGAGCTCGGGCAGGGTGCGAACCTCACCCAGGTAGTTGCCCACGGTGAACGGCAGGACGAAGTAGCCGTCTGCGAGACCTTGCATCAGAGCGGACGCACCGAGTCGATTTGCGCCATGGTCGGAGAAATTCGCTTCGCCGCCTGCGAAGAGCCCCGGAATGGTGGTTTGCAGGTTGTAGTCGACCCACAGCCCGCCCATCGTGTAGTGGGTCGCCGGGTAGATCCGCATCGGTGTCTTGTAGGGGTTGTCACCCGCAATTCGCTCGTACATCTCGAAGAGATTGCCGTACCGCTCCCGAATCGTCTGCTCGCCCAGGCGCTTGATCGCATCGCTGAAATCGAGGTAGACGCCCCTGCGTTCGCCGTCGACCTCCAAACCCACGCCCAGGCCTTCGTTCGTGACGTAGAGCGCGTTCCGCGAGGCGACGTCTCGCGGGACGAGGTTGCCGAACGCAGGATAGCGCTCCTCGAGGTAGTAGAAGCGGTCCTTTTCTGGGATGTCCTCGGGACGTTTTGTGACGTCTTCCTTGTTGCGAGGAACCCATACACGTCCGTCGTTTCGGAGCGACTCGCTCATGAGCGTGAGCTTCGACTGGTACTCGCCGGACTGAGGAATGCACGTGGGGTGGATCTGCGTGTAACAGGGGTTCGCGAAGGCCGCGCCGTGCCGGTGGGCGCGCCATATCGCCATGCAGTTGCAGCCCTTGGCGTTGGTCGACAGGTAGAAGACATTGCCGTAGCCACCCGTGCACAAGACAACCATGTCGGCAATGTGCGGCTCGATCTTGCCGGTCTTCAAGCAGCGTGTGACGATGCCCCGCGCTCGACCATCGTGGACGATGAGGTCGAGCATTTCGGTTCGCGCCATCATTTCGACTTTGCCCTCCTCGATCTGACGGGAGAGCGCCTGGTACGCGCCAAGCAGAAGCTGCTGGCCGGTTTGCCCTCGCGCGTAGAACGTCCTCGAAACCTGGGCGCCGCCGAACGAACGGTTCGCAAGAACCCCTCCGTACTCGCGCGCGAACGGCACGCCCTGTGCGACCGCCTGGTCGATGATGTTCGTGCTGAGCTGCGCAAGCCGGTACACGTTCGACTCGCGGCTTCGGAAGTCGCCGCCCTTCACCGTGTCGTAGAACAACCGGAAGACACTGTCTCCATCGTTTTGGTAGTTCTTGGCAGCGTTGATGCCGCCCTGTGCGGCGATGCTATGCGCGCGACGTGGGCTGTCCTGGTAGCAAAAGCACTTGACGTTGTAGCCCATCTCGCCGAGAGAGGCGGCCGCAGCGCCACCCGCCAAGCCGCTGCCTACGACGATGATGCTGTATTTCCGGCGGTTGGCAGGCGCGACGAGCTTGCTCGACTCTTTGTGCTTTTCCCAGCGATGCTCGATGGGGCCGGTCGGTTCGTTCGATCGAAGTTGCATGAAAACCCTTATACGGTGACGAAACCCGCGAGCACCGAAATTGGAAACGAGAGGTTGCCGAGGGTGATCGCGGCGGAAATCGCGACCGCCGCATCGCGGCGGTAGGAGTTGATACGTGGATGGTTGGCGCCCAGTGTCTGGGTCGCGCTGAAGATTCCATGAAAGATGTGGAAACCGAGGGCGATGTTACCGACGATGTACACCCCCGCGATCCAAGGGTTCTGGAGGCCCTCGACGACGTTGCGGTACACCTCGCCGGGATGCGCCGGGAGGATCGTGAAGTGCAGCAAGTGGTACACCACGAACAGCAAGAGGATCGGACCAGACCAATACATCGTACGTGCCGCGTAGTCGGTCGCCATGTCTTGGTGCTTTTTGTAGCGCGAACCACGTGCCTTGTTGTTTCTCGACCAGAGCGAAAACGCGGCCGCGATGTGAGCGCCAAAAGCGAAGAGCAAGAGCAACCGGGTGCCCCAGAGCACCGGTGTCAGCCCCTGGAGGAAGTGAGCGTACGCATCCATCGCTTCCTGTCCGCGGTACAGATTTAGATTGCCCAAGAAGTGGCCAATCACGAAACCGACGATCACGAGGCCGGACAGGGCCATGACCACTTTTTTCCCGATTGTCGTTTGATGCAGCGTAAGGGCGCGTTGCATGGAATCTCCTCAGTGCCCCACGAGCTGGGCCAGCGTTACATACATCCGCCTCCTAACGCTCGCCAGAGGCTGGCGAAAAAACGGCGGAGTTTCAGTTTTCGGCGGGGTCGTAGTAATGGACGAGGTCTCCACGGAACGTCTCGAGAACCGTGACCCCGTCTGTTGTGCTCCTAATGTAATTGGGGCCAATCGGGACTTTGCCAAGGCCGCCAGGGGTGTCGACGATGAGCTTTGGCAGCGCGATCCCGCTCAGACGGCCCTGAAGGGACGCCATCAGCTCCATTCCGCGACGCAAGGGCGTGCGCAGGTGCCCGCTACCGCTCACCGGGTCCATTTGCATCAGGTAGTAGGGTCGGACGCGCGATCCGACCAGGCCCCGAAACAGAGCCTCTAGCGTCTGGGGCTCATCGTTGACGCCACGAAGCAAGACGGTCTGATTCATGACGGGCAAGCCCGCGTCGGCAAGTCGCGCGCAGGCCGTTCTGGCCTCCTCGCTGAGCTCCTTCGGGTGGTTGAAGTGGGTCATCACCCAGGTGCGTTCGTGACTCTCGCGAATGGCACTGCAGAGCTCGTCGGTGATTCGCTGGGGGAGGGTGACCGGCGTGCGGGTGGCCAGTCGCACGTAATCGACGTGCTCGATCTCTCGGATTCGCCGGAGCAAGCGCGCGATCCGCTCGGTAGACATCAGGCAAGGGTCGCCGCCAGAGAGGATGACGTCATGTACCTCAGGGTGGGCCTCGATCCAGGCGAAGGCCGGCTCGAGCGCCGCCATCGAACGTGCTCCGCCACCGTCGCCGACCAGTCGGGATCGCGTACAGAAGCGGCAGTACACACCGCAGCGGTCGGTCGCGATGAGCAAGACGCGGTCCGGGTAGCGCTGAATCAGATGCGGGGCGACTTCATGGGCTTGCTCGCCGAGCGGATCCCGTAGATCACCACGGATCGCGATGGCTTCTTCTGAACGCGGAATGCACTGACGGCGGATTGGGCAATCCGGGTCGAGCGGATCGCAGAGCGCAAGATAGTAAGGCGTCACCGAGATCGGCAGCCCGGCGGCCATGGCGCGAGCTGCGCCGACTCGCTCCGACTCGCTCAGGGTGAGTGCGTCTTCGAGCCCCCGTAAGTCCGTGACCGCGTGCTGCGCCTGCCAACGCCAATCGCACCAGTCCGAGTCGCGAAAACGAGAGCCTTCGCGGGAATTCTGGGGTTGTGCGCGCACGGCGCGGAGCTTACTTGGTGCCGGCTTGGCTGCAACTGTCCCGGACCCTGGCCCAAGTGGGCGAGGGCGGATCAGCCGAGTTGGTCGGGCTGGACGATCGGGCCGTGCTTCTCTTTGAGAGCGGCAAGCGCGGCCTTCTGAGCGGCGTAGACCTCGAAGAGCTGCGGCGGAAGGTTCTCCTCCTTACCGTAGGCTTCGGTCTGCAGGTCGATCCGTGCGACGATCTTGTCGATGTGAAGGGCGAACTGCATGTCGTAGAGGCTCTTGGGGTATTCCTTGTCGATCTCTGCAAAGAGCTTCTTCAGATCCTCGTACTTGGGCAGATAGCCGATCGGCGTCTCCAAGGCCTGGACATCGCCATGGGCGAACAGCTCGAGCCAGCCGAGCCAGACCTTCACGTCGCGCTTCTCGCCAAGCAGGCCCTTGCCGTCGCTGCCGCGGTCTGCGTGCGTCAAGAAGTAGTTCAGCCCGGCCATGATGGGCTTGCCCTCGTTGGTCAGCTTCGGGTTGTTGTAGAACTTGAACTGAGCGTCCATGTAGTCGGCGAGGGGACCGGGGATGAACGGCGCATTGGCCCAGGGCTGCCGCCTGACGCCACTGGCGCCGATCTCGGTTGCCGTTGCCGCGGAGACGATCGACGCGCCGATGGCAACGCCCTGGTCGTTGTCCTTGGCCGCCCAGACAGGGGGCATGGTGTCCGCGTCGCGCCCGGAGTAGGTGATGACTTTGACGGGCACCCCGGCCGGATCTGCATTGGCCTCCGTCGCATGGTTCTTGATCGCGGAGCAGAGCAACGTGCAGCGGGCGTTTTTGTGCGAGATGGGAATCTCGTTGCCCTTGGCGTCCTTCTTCCCCTTCTGCCACTCGCCCTGGAAGTTGATCCCGTGATCGGGGTGCGGCTCACCGTTGCCCGCCCAGTGCGGTACGCCTTTGTCGTCGACGAGTACGTTCGACCAGATGACCTCGGTGCCGTCGCCGCGCAGGCAGTCCATCAGGTAGGGATCGCCCTCGAGGTTCACGTCCTCGACGATACCGAAAATGCCCCTCTCCGGATTGACCGCCCGCACCGTGCCGTCCTCGGCGATCCACATTTGTGCCAAATCGTCGCCGATGAAATCGCTTCCGACCATGGCCGTCGTCGTCTTGCCGCAGCCCGATGGCGCCGCACCGGCGAAGAAGGTCTTGCGACCACCCGGACCCGTCATGCCGGTGATGAACATGTGCTCCGAGAGCTCTTCGCCAGGCCGGAGGTAGGTCGCGCAGTCGACGGAGAAACGGTGATTGCCCTTCTTCAGCAGTAAGGTGTTGCCGGCGTAGGTGCAGTAGGTGGAGAACGTCGTGAGCCAGCTACGATCCATGAAAATGCGGGCGTTCGGCACGTCTTCGGGTCGATTGAGGCCTTCGGAGTGCACGTTGGTGAAGAACAAGCCTTTGCGATCAACCTCTGCATCGAAGCGGTCATAGCAGTTGCGGTAAAGCAGCGCCGCCGAATGGAAGACGTATCCTGAAGACGACATCTCGATGGCGGGAATCGCCGCATCTGCGCCAGCGGGCCCACGGCAGAAGAAGCCGATGAGCATGCTCTTGCCCTTCATGATGCCGCGCATGTTCGCCCGGACGTACTCGAGGGCCTCTGCACGCGGCGTGGACTTCGCCAGAGCGCTCAGATTCTCTCCCTCGTTTACGATGTAGAAGGTCTGGTTGACCAGGCGCGCCTGCTCTTGGGGGAGATCGAAATGGATCGTGTGCCGTTCTTTGGCGAGCTTCTTCTCCTCGCCTTTGCGCAGCGAGTATTCGCGGACCCACTGACTGTCGGCCTCGCTGCCTGTGTCGACGAAGACATCGTCCGGCTCGCACAGCGCGATCGCGTTCGCGATTTTCAGCAGCGCTTCTTCGTTTTTGATCGGAGCGAGCTTTGCGAGATTGCCTGCGTCGAGCTTCTGCTCGATGACGGCCTTTGCCTCTTGGATGGTCTTCATGCCGCCGGTATCGGCGAGGATATCTACACCCTTTTTGAGCTGCAGCATGTCTTCTCCTTGGTATTCCTCTAGTTACGTACCCAGGCGCTAGGGTCAAACGCCCCTTCTGAGATCGGAGAAATCGGAAGAAGCAGAAAGATTAGGCGTTCTGCGCAGATAACGCGGACGAATATACCCCATTCGGCTTGCTCATCAACTCGAACGGGCCGCTCCGGGCCTTGCTTTTTGCTGTGCCTCCGGATCGCCGACAGGCCTATCGTTCCATCGCCAAGGTCGCGGTAGCCCACGCAGCACGTCGAGCCCGGGTTCAGAGATCGCCAAGGTCGGCGTGCGGGGGATTTTCCCTGCAACGCGCCGGCCGAGCAGCGCAGCTTCTGTGGGTAACGAGAGCTCTTGTGATAACAGGCATGGGCGTGAAGCAAGTGGCGCCGACGTTCGTTCTGCTCTCGTCGCTAGCGGTGCTCGGCTTCGCGCCTCCGGCCTCCGCCGATGTGGACCTCGTCGTATTCGACGGCGTCTTCGGCGGCACCGTGTCTAAGTTCGATGGTCAGCGTAAGTGGCAGCCGACCCTCTGGTTGGACGGCTCCTACGGCGTCGCTGGGCCCCTTCACCTGGGCGCCTACTTTCAATGGATCGGCAGATCCTGGCCGCTCGAGAATCCGGGATTTGGCGGGGGCGCGATGATCGCACTGCGTGGCAACATCAAGAAGCTTCGGCTCTCGGGCGCATTCACCGGCGGCTACGTCGGCGTGCCGCTG
>CAJIBW010000008.1_pt1 | contig 15682 bp, 12 predicted proteins | sample 9199441 | NCBI WGS metagenome assembly CAJIBW01 (sample SAMEA7708313, study PRJEB35096) | sediment metagenome | biome: marine neritic benthic zone biome [ENVO:01000025]; feature: sediment [ENVO:00002007]; material: shallow marine sediment [ENVO:03000034] sea grass bed [ENVO_01000059] ... | reverse complement strand
TTTGCAAGCCGAGCCGTTCGATGGAGCCCCGTGTCGCGGATTTTTCAGAGCCCCGGTTGCAAGCCGAGCCGTTCGGCGGAGCCCCGTGTCTTGGGTTTTTCCGCGCTCCGCTGCTAGCACGACCCGTGGAAGCGCTTTGCGTCGGCGGGGAAGATCTTGCCGGGGTTTAGGATGTGCTTCGGGTCGAACACGTCTTTGATCTTCTCTTGCAGCGCGATGAGCGCTGGGGATTGCTCCATCGACAGATATGGAGCCTTCAGGACGCCGATTCCGTGCTCGCCGCTCAGCGTTCCGCGCAGCTCGATCACGCGTTGAAAAAGCGCCTCGATGGCCGCGTCGACCTGGCGCTTCTCGTCAGGCTCGTTCCACAGAAAGTTCACGTGGAGGTTGCCGTCGCCGGCGTGACCATAGGTGGGGACGACGAGCTCGTGCTGCTCTGCAAGCTGTGCGCAGTAGCCGAGGAGCTCGGCCATCTTCGTACGGGGCACCACGACGTCCTCGGAGAACTTGTTCTTCGCATGGCGCTTCAGGCTGTAGCTGAGCTCGCGACGCGACGCCCAAAGGCGCTCGCGCTCGCCGCTCGATTGCGCCACCAGGACCTCCAGCGCATCGAGGTCGAAGAGGATGTTGCCCGTTCGTTCGAGCTCCGCCTCGAGACCGGCCTCTTCGCCATCGAGCTCGATCAGCAGCATGGCCTTCGTATCGTTTGGAATCGTTAGGCCGGCTTCGGGGCGGACGATGCGGATCGCTTCCTGGTCGAGGAGCTCGATGCAGGACGGGAGCTGCCCTTGCGCAACCAGCGACGACACGACCGGAGCCACTTCGTCCAAGCTCGAGAAACAGGCCAACGCGGTGACGGTCGCCTCGGGCGCCGGGATGAGTCGGAGCGTCGCCTCGGTCACGATCCCTAGGGTCCCTTCGCTACCCACCATGAGCGACGTAAGGTCGTACCCGGTCACGCCCTTTTTGGTCTCTCGGCCGAGCTTGAGAATCGTCCCGTCGGCCATGACCACGTCCATCCCCATGACGTACTCCCGAGTCACGCCATACTTGAACGCACGGGGGCCCCCAGCGTTGGCCGCCAGGTTCCCACCGATGGCGCAGGAGTCGCGCGAGTTCGGATCCGGCGGGTAGAAGAGCTGTTCCTCTTCGGTTGCCCGCTTCAGGTCGCCGGTGATCACGCCTGGCTGGACTCTGGTGGTGAGCTCGCTCTTGTCGATGCCTTCAATCGCGTTCATCCTTTCGAACGCGAGGACGATTCCACCGGGCACGGGGACCGAGCCACCGACGCGGCCGGTTCCGCCGCCTCTCGGGGTAACCGGAATCTCGTGCTCGTAGGCCGCTTTCATGACCGCCGACACGTCTGCCGTGCTCGAAGCGCGGACCACGGCCTCCGGCATACATGGCTCGACCTCGCTCTCGTCATGCGCGTAACCCTCGAGCAAGCTCGGATCGCGAATGACCGAACCGGTCCCGCAGGCACGCTCGATTGCGATTAAAGCGCTGTCCAGTGACGCCATAGACTGAGCCTTGGGGCGGTAGCACCAGAGGGTCAAGGTGCACCCGCACTCGGGATGCGACGCCTCGACGAACGCGCTACGCTTTGCGCTCGCAGCGGCGCCGATGGCTCCGCCCCCCAAGACCATGCGATTCTTTGCTTACTTCCTGCTGACCGCTGCGGTCGCGGTCGGCTGTGGCGAGACGGCCGCTACCAATCCCGTCGATGCGGGTGACGATGGTTCGACCGATCCCGATGGGAGCATTGGCTTTCCAGATGGTGGCGAACCTGACGGCGGTGTCGACGGCGGGCTTGACGGCGGGCTCGACGGCGGGCTCGATGGCGGCGAACCTGACGGTGGGGGCTCTTGGTGCACCACCAACGCGCTGTGTCCGTCCTGCCCCGAGCCAGATGCGCTCTGCGACTCGGACAACCCCTGCTCCATCGGTGAGGTTTGCCTTCTGACCGGCTGCGACGACCTCTCACGCTGCTTCGTGACGGGCGGTGGGGCTTGCCTCGTCGACGAGGACTGCGGGAGCTCCGCGTATGCCTGTGACCCGACGATCAATCGCTGCCTCCGCGTCGTTTCTGGCTGTGATGACTCGAACGATTGCGTAGCGGGATTCGCCTGTGAGGACGGTGCATGCGCCGACCGCCGCGTTCCCTGCGTGTCAGGCGCGGACTGTCCTCACGGCTTCACCTGTTTTTTCGCCGCTGCCGACCAACGTTTCTGCCGTCGCATCACGCGGCCCTGCGACAACGAGATAGACTGCCTCACCCTCGGCGTTCCCTGCGGTGACCCGAACCGCGACGGCGATCAGGAATGCATGCCCTCGCTCATGCCCAACGCGCAGGATCCCGTCTCATGCGACCTGCTGCGATGCGCCGAGGTTGATGCGCCGGTCTGCGAATCGAGCATCGAAGGCACGGTTGCCACCTGCGGGCAGTTTGGCCCGTGCGACCAGCCTGAGAACTGCGCGCCCGGTTTTACCTGCTTGGACCTTTGGGGTGACGGTCGCAAAGAGTGCGTTCTGCCCGGTGGTTTCTGCGCAGATTCGCGCGACTGCGCATTTCGACAGGTGTGTGCATCTCCCCGAACGGGCACGGCACCGATCTGTGTGAGCGGCGCCACAATGTAGCCCTTACACGGAGGGCCGATCTGCGGTAATGTAGTTTCCCCCGATTGTAAGCAATTTCACAATGAAATCTCATCGACAGACGGCTCGAATTTGGACGTGTTGCGCGACGCTCGTCGCAGCCGCCTCGTGCGGCGAAGGCCAAGCAGCCGTCGATAGCGAGAACGCCCTCATCGATCCGCCTGCGCAGTGTTCCGCGGATCGCCCAGACTGCTCGGTGAGCCAGGACTTTCCCGTGGCGAGCGATTTGAACGCGGAGAACTCCGCCGGCATACGCTACTCCAACGAGACGAGCTCGCTGCTCATCGACCGCGTGACCCAGCTGCCGGACGACGATGGCGACGGCGTTCCGAACGACGCCGACGATTGTCCCGGCACACCTGACTGGATCAGCTGCGACAACGACCCCAGCAACGACGGGATCTACCAGACCGCGTTTTTCGACTCGACGGGTGCCAATGAAGTGGTGCGTAGGTCGATCGTCGATGTCGTCGCGGAGATCCCGGAAGTCGACATCTACTTTCTGATCGACGCGACGCCCACGCTGGCCGAAGAGATCACGGTTCTTCAATCCGAGATTCTGAACATCATCAGCGACATCCGCGCGAGCTTCCCCAACGCGCAGTTCGGCCTTGGACTGTACCGCGAATATCCTCTGGCACCGCTCGCGGCAGCGTATAGCCAAGCGCCGTACCACCATGTTCTGGACTTCACCGACGACGACGCCCTCGTCGCAACCGCGATAGGTACGCTCAACACGGTGCAAAATGCGACGAGCGCATCGGCCGCCACCCAGGCCCTCTATTCGGTCGCCTCAGGGCTCGGTCTCGGGGACATGGTCCCCAACCGCGGCGCCTGCCCGAACGCGCCGGACGCGGACATCGGTTATCCCTGCTTTCGCGAAGGCGCCTTGCACGTCGTCATGAACATCACCGATGCCGAGGTTCACAACGGGCCGAACCCGGCCGGCGCCCAGTACGGCGACCCGCCGTTTGCCCCGGCAATCCCGCCGGACCTGCCGGTTGGCGCCGGCGTCGACACGCTGCCGCCGGTCTACATGTTCCCAGAGCTCTTCGCGGCGGACACGGCGGCGCTTGCTTTGGATCTCGGCGATCTCTCGGGCCTTTCCCTGACGCTGATGGGGATGAGCACAGCCCTGACCAACCAGGTCAACACCGCCACGGCGATCGGCTGTGACACGATGTCGGGGATGCCTCCCGGCGCGGACATGGACGGCAAAGACGTCGTCCTCGCCCTGCGCTTCGACTCGCCGCTGGTCGATTTCGAGGTGTCCGCGAACAACACGCACTGGCCCGGCGCAAACGTCGCGCTCTTCGACGATGCGCTGCTCGATCCTTTGACGGCATTGGCCTGTGACGGGGGAACCGTTGGCGACGGACTTTGGGGCAAGCTCACGGGCGTTCCCATCCTGACATCGCAGCAGTACTACCTCGTCGCCGACGGCATCATTCCGGCCGCAGACCCGGGGCTCATGCCCGAGGGGGCGTTTAGCCTTTCCATCGTACACAGCGGCGACCCTGGCGACTCTACTTGGCAGACGTCCGATGCGCCGGTCGCTTGGGCCGAGGTCGAAGCCGCGCTCCTCTCGAGCAACATTCGGGTGGCCAGCGTCGTCACTCTGCGCGACGCGATGAGCATGAGCAGCGACGGTGCGACGGATGCCCAGGAGATCGCGCTTGCGACGGACGCGCGAACGCGATTTGGCAGTCCCTGGCTCACCGAGCTCTCCTCGTCTACGGGAGAAGGCCTCGACGCCGCCATCAGCAACACCATCGACCTCGCACGAAACCTATCGGTCTATGACTTCTCGCTGACCGAGCTCGACGATGCCGCGACGACGGTCGACGAGACGGAGTTCATCGAGTCGATTCGTCACGACGATTGCGCGGAAGGGCAGGCCGTGGGCTGCTCGTTCGGGACGCTCAACGAGTGCCGGAGCTGCGAGCTCGACGCCGTGTTGGAGTACGAGGTCGTGTTTGCGAATAGAACGGTGTTGCCCACGGGCAGCGCGCAGGTCTTCGACTTCGAGCTCGACGTCCGTGCTGACGATGTCTTGGAGGTCGAGCGCATTCCCGTCCGGGTCATGGTCCCCGACTCGGCCGCGCATGTCTTCGACGACACCCCGGCCTCGGCTTTCTACAGAAACGCGTACGACGCGACGGCGCGTTGCATCACGCCTCCGGAATTTCCCAAGTGGGGCGATCTGACCTGGGAGGGCAGCACCCCTTCCGGCACGAGCATCGAGCTCCAGGTCCGGACCGCGCCTGTTCCCGAGGAATTGCCGACCGCCACTCCGGTCATCCTTCCCATTTCGGGGGGCGCCTCGAGCGGCACCTTCGACATCCGGGAAGAGCTGATCGCCGCCGGCCAGGTCGTCGGATTGCCCTACATTCAGATCACAGCGCTCCTCATTCCATCGAACAGCCCGCCGGCGACCCCGACGCTGGACGGTTGGACCTTCGAGTTCGTCTGCGAAGCTGCGCAATAATCTGAGCCCTGCTAGCATCGGGCGAGCGTGGCTAGAGCAGCGCGAAACCCGAGCCTTGCCGCCTGGGTCTGGGTGCCGATCGCCGCTCTCGCGGTCTTCGAGCTAGTCGCCCATTGGACCATCGAAGCGGCGATACCGAGCGACGCGTCCTGGGAGGCGGCCGCGGCCTTCGTTCGCGCGCGGCACCAGCCCTCAGACCGCATCGCCGGGGCGCCAGCCTGGGTCGACCCCATCGTTCGCCAGCGGCTCGGGGATCTTCTTTCGCTGCGCATGGCTGCTCCGCCCGACAGCGCAGGCATCGATCGCCTCTGGGAGCTGAGCATTCGAGGCGCGCGCAGCCGCGATGAGGCACCTGCGCTGGAGCAGGAGTTCGACGGGGTGAATGTCAGAATGTGGACGCTGCTCGGCGACGAGTTGGTGTACGACTTCGCCGAAGAGATCATGGGCGCGAAAGTGGAGCTGGTGGGTGCGGATCGTTCCGAGGTCTGCCCACTGATGGCCGCGCGCCAGATGCCAGGCGGCCTCGAGCGGGGCCCAATGACACCGCGAAAGCGCTTCGTCTGCGACCCGCGCCGACCTTGGCTCTGGGTCGGTGCGACCGTTCTCAGCGACCTCGACCTCCAGCCCAGACGGTGCATTTGGCAGCACCCGGCCGGCCGCGACCCTGTCCGCGTCACCTTCACCGAAGTGCCGCTCGGGGACCGACTTCTGATCCACGGAGGCATCGACTATCAGACCGAACGCCGACGGAATCACGGGCCGGTCACGCTGCGCGTCTGGATCAACGAGCGAATGGCGGCAGAGCTGGTCCATGAAGACGGCGACGGCTGGGCGAGCCTCGAGATCGACACGAGCGAGCTGCCCCGCGAGCTCGCCACGGTACGCTTCGAAACCTCGGCCGACGAGCCGACGGCCCGTCTCTTTTGCTGGTCCGCATCGAGCGTGAGGAATCGCGGTTCCTCCAGGGGTCGCGATGAATGACGCCAGGGCCCTGAGCCGTCGCGATCATCTAGTCGGGGCGGCCTTGTCCATCGGCTACCTGCTGCTCTTGCTCGGGACCGCATCGGATTTGGCGCTATCCCGCGACGAGAGCTTCTATGTGCACGCCTCGAAGAACGCAGCCGACTGGATCGGTCAGATCCTCGTGGACCCCTCCCGCGCGTTCACACAAAAAAGCATCGACCGAGCTTGGAGCTACAACTGGGAGCATCCTGCCTGGATGAAGTTGAGCTTTGCGTGGACTTGGTTGGCACAGAAGCACCTGGGCCTGTTTCCGAGCGAGTCGCTGGCGTTCCGATTCCCGGGCATGCTCACCGGGGCGCTCCTGCTTTGGCTGATCTATGCCTGGGGCGCTTCGGTCATGCGCCGGGAGGGCGCGCTCTTTGCGGCCCTGGCGTTCGCCTCGATGCCGAGGGTCTTTTACCACAGCCACCTCGCCTGCTTTGACATCCCGATCGCGTTCTTCGTCACACTCACCGCCTATGCGTACTGGCGGTCACTGGCCGATCGAAGGTGGCTCCCCTGGCTCGGCCTGTCGTTCGGCCTGGCGCTCGCTACCAAACACAACAGCTGGATACTGCCCGGTGTCTTTCTCGTTCATTTCCTGTGGATCCGGCGCGACCAGGCCCGCTCCAAAAGAAGCGAGCGAGCGTCGATCACATGGCTGCCCGCGATGCTGATCTTCGGGCCGCTGCTCTTGATAGGGACCTGGCCCTGGCTTTGGCACGACACCAGTCGCCGTTTGCTCGCCTACGCGAGCTTCCACCTCGGACACGTGCACTACACCTACGAGTTCCTGGGCGTCAGCTACTTCGAACCGCCGCTGCCCATCTCCGTACCGGTGGTCATGACTCTCTTCACCGTATCGCTCACCGTGATCGCTCTCTGTCTCGTTGGCCTCTACGCTCGGCGGGCCGCCCTCCGTCTTCCCTGGCTGACCGACCCACGCGTGAGCCACGGCCGGAGGACGGAGGTGCTATGGGCCGGCTGTCTGCTGGCGCCGCTCTTGTTGATCGCGCTCCCAAGCTCACCGATCTTCGGCGGCACCAAGCATTGGATCACGGCGTATCCTTTCTTGGCGCTCTTCGCCGGCCTGGGCTTCGTCGCGCTGATCGAGCGAGCGGAGATTCTCTCTTGGATGGGACGACGCTGGCCGACCTGGGCCTTCGCGGGGCTATGCCTCCTGCCCGGCGCTGTCGAAACCATGCATAGTCATCCGTTCGGCTTGTCACACTACACGCCGATTGCCGGTGGCGTGCCGGGCGCGGCCGACCTCGGCATGAATCGACAGTTCTGGGGCTTCACCACCGGAAGTCTCACCGACTGGATTGCCGCGAAGCTTCCCGACGGCGGCTCGGTATGGACCTGCGACACGACCCATGGATCCTGGGCGATGATGCAGCGCGACGGGCTCATCCCCTCGAACATCCGCGCGGAGGCGTCGATGAGCGCGGCGGACTTGGTGCTCGTGCACCACGAAGCACATTTCGTCGAGGTCGACTATCAGGCCTGGGTCGCCTTTGAAAGCGCGAAACCGGCCTACGTCCTGCGCTACGCCGGCGTGCCCATCATCTCGGTATACGAGAACCCGGCGAGAGCAGTGCCTTAGGCCGAGCGCTGGCCGGCTTTGTCGATGCCGGCGCGCGCCTTTTGCATCAAGACGATGAGGCTCTCCACGATGCCGATAATCACGTAGGCAGCAAGCAGCCAAACCAGCGCCATCGACGGGTGTACCTTCAACGCTATCCAAACCGTCACACCGAGTGCGATCGAGATGAACAGGACCGTACGCACGTTGAGACGCAGGTCCTTGAACGAGCGGAACGGCATCGAGCTCACCATGAAAACCGAGAGCGCGAGCACGAGCGACGAGATCAGAATGGGCGTAAACGGAAGCCTTCCGGTGAGGTGGTTTGCCACCACGATCGAGATGAGGATTCCGGCGGCTGCGGGGATCGGTAGACCCTGGGTGTACTTGCCAGGGCGCTCTGGCTGACCGTCATCGTTGGTCGAGGTCACGTTGAAACGGGCGAGTCGGACGGCACCGGCTGCAACATAGAGGAAACCGATGAACATCCCGGCCGTGCCGAGCTCGTAGAGCGACCAATGATAAACGAGGATGGCCGGCGCGACGCCAAACGAGATTACGTCCGCGAGAGAGTCCAGCTGGACTCCAATGGCGGTTTGCGTCTTGGTCAGGCGTGCGACTCGGCCGTCGATGCCGTCGAAAAAGAGGGCGAAGACGATGAGGAGCGCCGCCCGATAAAAGTCATCGGACGTCGGCTGGTCCGAAAGGATCAAGATGGCGTTGAAACCGCAAAGCACACTGGAGAGTGTGAAGAGGTTAGGGAGAATGAAGAGGCTCTTCTTGAGATCGACTTTCACGCCAGGCTCGACTCGTTCCGTCTGAACGGGTGCCCCAGGTTACGAGAACGAGAATTTCGTGTCCACTCCGAGGCTCGCATCACGGTGAACCTGCTGGAAAAAGACCGGCTTGAATCACGCCAAGCGAGAAATTTCGCAAGCGGAGCTGCCCGCTGGCTTCGTAGAGCCGGCGCAGCGAATTCGACGCCCGCTCGGGATTTCCTTCGAGGACGTCGAAAAGAGCAGCAGCCTCCAGAGTACCGAAGCCGCCGGAGTCGCGAAATGCGAGCAAGGCGTCCTCGCGTTTGCCCAGCGGCTTGCCCCAGGCATGGAGCGCGAGCCAGCCCCAGTACGCCTGCTTTTCTATTCGAGAGAAGCCCTCCACGAACGGTCGCCTATGGATTGAATTCCAGCGTGCTTTGTAGAAGACGCGCAGCGTGAGTGGCGGTGCGACGATCACGTTGCCGCGCACTGCGCCGTACTGCTCAAAGACCTCTTGGACGCCTCCGAGAATCGCCTCTTCGCGGTCGCCCTGTGCCTCGAGGCTGCCATCGCCAAGCACGTCCATGAACTCCCCGACTGCGCGCGCCCTCATCGCCTCGAACGCAGGCTCTCCGTGCCTTTCGATCAGGGCGTTCGTCGCATGGTGAATCGCTGCCTGTCGCCGATCGTACTCCCGCCGCGGGTACGGGGGATTGGCCTCTGAACGTCCGTGATCGAGAAAGAGCGAGCGCAGGGCCTGGGCCTCTTCACTGTCGGGGGCTTCCTCGGCGAGCGTTTCGTCGAGCGCGATGGCGTCCGATACCGCGGCGCGATCGAGCACCAGGCTCGGCATCTCCCAGGGATCCACGGGCTGCGGCAGAGCAAGGACGCCGCCCGCCACGCCTCCGGCGACCAGCCAGGCGACCAGCTTGAATGAGGACTCGCTCACGTCGCTCAAACCCTACCACGGGGGGCGGAGCTGCCCGCATTTCGGGGCCTGCTAAGCTCTCTCCGCCGATGAGAATCGAGGTCCACTTCTATGCGGCTGCCCGCGAGCTTGCAGGGTGCGCTAACTCCAGCTTCGAGCTGGAGGCGCAGAGCCTTCCACAAGGGGAATTGCGGCGCCTGGTGAGCGACCGCCATCCGCCGCTCGCGGCATTCCTCGCACGTATGCGACTCGCCGTGAACGGTGATTTCGTCGATGCCTCGCAGAGCCTGTCCGACGGGGATCGCGTGGACGTTCTCCCACCGGTTGCCGGCGGTTCGCCGGTCGCTCTTTGCAAAGTCAGCGATCGGGAGATCTCACTCGACGAAGTTCGCAAGGCGGTCAAACACCCTGGGGCCGGAGGCATCTGCATCTTCCAAGGCATCGTGCGCGACCACGCAAACGGCCAGCGCGTCGAGAGGCTCGACTACGAAGCCCACGAGAGCTTGGCGCAAAAAGAAATGTCGCGTGTCCTCGAAGGCGTCATCGTCGAGCACGCGGGCGTTCGAATTGCCGCGGTGCATCGGGTTGGCGAGCTCGAAATCGGCGATGTTGCGGTCTGCGTCGCCGCGAGCGCGGCACATCGAGACGACGCGTTCACCGCGTGCCGCAAAGCCATCGATCGAATCAAAGACACCGTCCCGCTCTGGAAGAAAGAGTGGGGGCCCGATGGGCAGGCGTACTGGGTGAACCTCGACTCCTAGGCGCCGGCCAGGCCGCGAAGATCGGAAAGAAGAGCCTCGTCCAAGACCCCCACGCAGGTCAGATGCGCCGTGTTCGGGTCGAGGTAGCGTTGGGCTGCGCGCTGGATATCCTGCGGCGTTACTCGCGCAACTCGATCGGCCAGCGTCTCTACGCGTTCGGGAAGTCCCAGCAGAGCGCTGCTTCCGACGAAGTGCGACGCATCTTCGGGGTCATCGCGCACCGTCCGGAGATCCCATAGGTAGCGACGCCTCGCCTTGTCGACCTCCTCGTCCGTAGGCGAGCTCTCCCGAAGCTCGGCGATGAGCTCTAAAATGGTTTCCACGAGATAAGGCGCTTTGCTGTGCTCGACCGAAGCACCAAAATCGAAAACACCGCAATCTTCGAGTGAGTCGTTTCCGGAGAAAGCCTCATACGCTAGGCCACGCTCTTCGCAGATCGTTTGATGGATGCGCGTGCTCAGCCCGTCGTCCAGCACCCGATCCAGCAAGAGCAGGGACGGCGCTTCAGAGCTCGCGACGCCGGGCGTGTGGAACGAAAGCCTGACGTCCGTCTGGCTTCCGTGTTCATGGACGTATGAAAAACGCTGCGAAGTGGAATGTCCGGGGGCCTCGAGAGGCTCGATCGCCCTGCCCTTCGACATTCCGTCGAAGCTCGACCGAATCGTTTCCTCGATTTCCCGCGCGTCGAAAGCGCCCGCCACACAGAGCACGGAGTTGCTCGCGTTGTAGTGGCTGCTGTGATGCCGACGCAGATCCTCGGTTTCAAAGCGTTCCAGGTTGGCTAGAGGCCCGAGGATGGTGAAGCCGAGCGGGTGGTCCGGGTAGAGCAGTCGCCGAGAAACGTTGTCGACGTTGATTTGTGCCCCCTCCTCGTTGAGGTCTTCGAGGATCTCTTCGCGAATGATCTGCTTTTCCGTGCGCAGCTCGGTCAAGAGCGGTTGCTGCAGCACTTCACCCAGGAGCTCCACGCCTTCGGCGATCGCCTCGGGCGGCAACGAAAGATCGTAGCTCGTGAAGTCGACGTGTGTCGCGGCGTCGAGTGTGCCGCCGAGTCGCTCGATTGCGAGGTTGAGCTCGTTCGCTGCGGGGTGCGTGACCGTGCCGCGATACAGCATGTGCTCCAAGAAGTGGCTCAAGCCATTGTCGGGAGCGGTTTCGTAGCGCGAACCGACCCGCACGAAGCACGACACCGTCGCCGACTGCAGGTGGGTCAGGGGGACGAGCCGCACCGGGAGGCCGTTGCTGAGTGTGAACGACTCGGTGGGCAGCTCGAGAAGACGGGCGCTCTTAGCTGCGACCATCCGGTGTTTGTAGCGGGTTGACGCGCAGTGCCTTGTCGGCGATTGCCCTGGCGCGTAGCTGCTGGATGTAGAGGTCGACCATTTCCCGCTTCTTGAGCGTCTGAAGGACCTCGCGGGTCGACGCCCGCACCGAGTCGTTGAATGCCTCTTTGTCGGGCCGTTGCCTGTCCATGAGACGAAAGACGAGCCACTCGCGGCCGAGCTTGACCGGGGCCGTCGGGAACGCCTCCCCATCGGGCAACGAGAACACCGCGTCGAGGAGCGAGGACGTCGAGATGCCTGCAATGGGTGTGTCGGCGCGTCCAAAGTCGACCGTTTCTTCGAGCGTTGGGGTAAGCGCCGATTCACCGCCCTTCTCGGATGCGGCCGCGAGCTTCGTCGCAATGGCATCGTCGTCTTGATTCGCACGCCAAGCAGCCAGCGTGCTCGTCGCAGCGTCACGCGCCCGCGCCTGCAGCCAGTCTTCTCGGTATAGACCCTCGGCGAGCTCTTCCTTGGCCTCGTCGATCGGGACATCGCCTTCACGAATGGCGACCGCCTTGATGATGTGAAAGCCGTACGGAGTCTCGACGACCTCGGAGATCTGTCCCACCTCCATCCCGAAGAGAGTTACGTCGAATGACTCCGGCATCGTGCCCTTGCGCAGAAAACCGATGTCGCCGCCCTTTTTGGCGGTGACTTGGTCCTCACTGTTCGCGCTGGCGAGCTTTTCGAAATCCTCACCCTGAGCAGCGCGCTTTTGCAGCGCCCGGGCCCGCTTCAAGGCCTGGGCACGCTGCTCTTCGCTTGCGTAAGAGCCTGCCTTGACCAGGATGTGGCGGGCGCGAACCTGTTTTTCGAGATCGGTATAGCGGTACTTGTTGATTTCGTACTCGGCGTCGAGACGAGCCTCGTTTTCCGCAATCCACGCGTCGAGTGCAGCCTTCGAAGTCGGCGGTTTTTGTGCGAGGTAGTACCCCGGGGAGAAACGGATGTACTTGATCTTCGCGCTGTCGTTTTCCCGAACGTAGTCGTCCCAGACCTCTGCGTCGCTCACGTTGACCGTCGAAGCGATGAGCTCGCGCATTCTCGCCGCCAGGTATTCATCCACCTGAGCATCCGCGAACTCGCCCACGCTCCGGCGCAGCCCGTTCTGAATGTAACGCTCGGCAAGGTCCTTGTTGAACGCGCCTTCTTTGTCTTTGAACGAAACCGGTATCTCGCCCTGTGGAAGCATCGGCGGTGCGCCGACCCCGAGGGAGAGCAAGATGATTCCATCGTTGACGAAGCGCGCCATGACCTCGTCTTGACTGACGTCGAACCCAACCTTTCGGGCCTCGCGTGCCAGAAGCGTGCGGTCAATGAGCCCGTCCAGGACGAGCTGGGGTAGGCCCATCGAGCGCTGCGTTTCCTCGGGCAGCCTTCCAAAGTTTGCCACCGAGTACGCAGCCTCGAAGTCGCCTCGGCTCAGCGTCTGGTCATAGACGCGCGCGAGATAGGTACTGCCGCCCGCCGCGCAGCCCTCAGCCTGGCCACCCCCGAATTGCAGGGCGAACACCGCCGAAAGCAGCACGACGAGAAGAACTAAAAAGAAGCCTTTGAACTTATCAACCATTGCCAATTGCCGTGAAAGAGGCCGAACCATAGAGGAGAGGTCGCCTCGCGGCAAACAGTGGTTTTTTGCGCCCAAGGGGCCTTGGCAGTTGGCGCGATCGGTCAAGGATTCTACACTCCGCTCTCGGGTGCGCGGAGCGCCTTGGACTGGGGAAAGTGAGGGGGATGTGACCCAGGGCTCGAGCCTACCGCCACTGAAGAAGAACGACGGCAAGTACGGCATCATCGGCTTGCTCCTCCTGTTGGCCGCGGTGCTTCTCTGGTTTTTCGTCAGGGACTGCAGATCGGACTCGGAGCCCGCGCCCGTCGAGGCAGCGCCCGAGGCCGAGCCGAGGGCTCAGTTCGCCCCCGAAATCGAGATCCCGGAGGAAGATGCCGGCCCGGACTCGGATGGATTTGAGAAAGAGAAGCCGAGCTCAGAGCCCGCGAAGTCAGCGCAGACGCGACCGGCGGACTGGATCTGCAAGGGAACGATTCCGGCCTCCGAGCTGAGCCAGGTGATTCGGGGACAGCCGAGCAAGCAAGTCCAAGCCTGCTACGAGCGACGGCTGAAAGACGACAACCTGCTTCAAGGTTCGATGAGAGTTCTGCTGACGATCGGCGCCAGTGGTGCTGTGAAGGCGGTCTCGGTGCGTGGTTCTCTCAACGATCAGCAGGTCTACAACTGCGTCAAACGCGTAGCCAGGACTTGGAAGTTCCCGAAGCCAGAAGACGGCTGCGTACGCACCGAGGTGCCCTTCCAAATGATGCCGAAGCTCTGAGCGACTCAGGCGTTCGCGAACTTCAGCACGTCCGCGACGTCGTCCGGGCTGCCCATGAAGACCGGAGTGCGCTGGTGAAGCTCTTTGGGCTGGATCGTGAGGATCCGGTTCTTGCCGTCCGAAGCAGCGCCACCGGCGGCTTCGACGAGGAACGCCATCGGAGCAGCTTCATAGAGAAGACGGAGCTTGCCCTTCGCATTCTTCACATCGGGTGGATACACGAACACGCCGCCACGGAGAAGAGTTCGATGTAGGTCCGCAACCATCGCACCGATGTACCTCAAGCGGTATGCCTTCTTGTTCTCCGACGGTGTTTTGATCCAGTCGACCCAGTCTTGAATACCCTTGGGCCAGCTGTGGTAGTTGCCCTCGTTGATCGAGTAGATGCCGCCTCGCTTTGGGACCTTGATGTTCGGGTGTGACAAGAAGAACTCGCCGACGCCAGGGTCGTACGTGAAGCCGTCGACCTGGTCGCCGGTCGAGTAGACCAGCATGTTCGACGAGCCGTACACCACATACCCTGCAGCCACGATTTCGCTGCCCGGCTGCAAGAGATCCTTCAAGGTGCCTGGCTCACCGTCTGGGGTCAGGCGACGATGAATCGAAAAAATCGTTCCAATGGAGGCGTTGATGTCGATGTTGCCCGAGCCGTCGAGAGGATCGAACTGCAGCACGTACTTGCCCTGTGGGTACTGCGACGGGATCTGAATGGGCTCTTCGACCTCCTCGCTTCCCATCACGCAGACATGGCCGCCCGCCTCGACGGTACTCACGATCGTGCTGTTGGCGAAATCGTCGAGCTTCTGAACCTGCTCGCCCTGCACGTTCGTCGTCCCCGTTCGGCCGAGAATGCCCGACAGCCCCGCTTTGCTGACTCGGCTGCCTATGATTTTCGCAGCCAGGCTGATCTGCTGGAAAAGCCCGGTGAAATCGCCTGTCGCTTCCGGCATGCGGCGCTGGCGGTCGAGCAGGTGCCGCTCGAGGGTAGTGCCGATGGAGCTGACGTGAGCCGGGCCGCTAGATGTGGGGTTTTTCATCGTTGCGGGGCATACCAGAGGCGTCTGAACGGCGCCAGGAGCACGAAAAACGAAGGTGGCCGCGCTCCGCCATGTTGGTGTAAACTTACCGTGGTGGGGCATTTGTGACGAACTTTCGCAACTGGTTGAAGAACACCCAGGCGCGTCGAGCGGGGATTCCCCGCCTTCGCACGATGCGGGGCCTGCCAGACGTTCTGACCCTCGGGGACCTGAGCGTGGTGTACCAGCCGATCGTGTCGCTCGCGACCATGGAGCCGTTCGCGCACGAGGCGCTCGTGCGCAGCAACTCGCCGCACTGGATCAATCCGCCCAAGCTCTTCGACGAGGCGATCCAGTCACGATGCGTCGGCGCACTCGGGCGCGCGATTCGTGAGCTCTCGACCATGCACTGTCCCGGGATGCCCCTCTTTCTCAACGTTCACCCGAACGAATTCGACGAGTCTTGGCTCGTGCAGCCGGACGACCCGATCTTCACGCACGACTCCACCGTTTATCTCGAGGTGACGGAGTCCGTGCCGCTGACCCATTTTGCGTACTGCCACAGCGTCCTTCGCGAAATCCGCGGCAAGGGCGTGCTCCTTGCGGTCGACGATCTAGGCGCGGGGTACTCGAACTTGAAATACATCGCCGACCTCAAACCGGAGATGGTGAAGCTGGATCGAACTTTGATCGCAGACCTGGCCGACGATCGTCGCGCGCAGGTCCTCGTTCGCCATATCGTACAGCTCTGTCACGAGCTCGGCGCGCGCGTGGTTGCCGAAGGCATCGAGCAGGAGACCGAGATGCAGGTCGTCATCGACTGCGGGGCAGACT
>CAJIBW010000409.1_pt1 | contig 15989 bp, 16 predicted proteins | sample 9199441 | NCBI WGS metagenome assembly CAJIBW01 (sample SAMEA7708313, study PRJEB35096) | sediment metagenome | biome: marine neritic benthic zone biome [ENVO:01000025]; feature: sediment [ENVO:00002007]; material: shallow marine sediment [ENVO:03000034] sea grass bed [ENVO_01000059] ... | reverse complement strand
GCACACGCTACGACGCTACTTGGGTCATGGATATCGCGGCCAAGGCTCTTTTGCCGCCCGGGTTTCCGGACGGCGCGGTCACGGGCCCGGTCATCATCATCGACCACCATCACGCCCACGACGACGTAGGCGACATCGTGTATCGAGATACCAACGCAGCCGCCACCGGCGAGGTTGTCGTTCAAATCATCGAGGGACTCGGCCTCGAGTCGATTCCAGAAGGGTGCGCAACGCCGATCTACGCCGCGATCGTGTCCGACACGGGTGGTTTTCGATACGCGACGACGAGGCCGGCGACCTTGCGTCTCGGCGCGCGGCTCGTGGAGGCGGGGGCGGACCCCTGGCAGGTTGCCTATCAGTTGTTCGAAAGCTGGAAGCCGGCCCGGCTTCGACTGGTTTCGGCAATCATCGCTACGCTGCAGTTCGCGTTTGACGATCGGGTTGCGATCATGCGCGTCACGCGAGACATGCTTCAGGCCTGCGGCGCCGACGATGACATGGTGGAGGGCATGGTGAACTATGCCCGCGGCGTCGAGGGCGCCGAGATAGGCGCTCTGCTGTGGGAGTGGCCGGTGCAAGATGCCGGGGGCGCGCGACTCGACACCAAAATCAGCCTTCGGTCGAGTGGCACGACCGATGTCTCGGTGATTGCAGCGGCCCTCAACGGCGGTGGGCACCGTGCCGCGGCGGCCACCCAGCTCGACGTTCCCATCGACGAGGCCGAGAAGCGGCTCCGCGCGGAGCTTGCCAAGCACTTCGGATGAACGGTGTCTTGATCGTCGACAAGCCGACCGGGTGCACGTCCCACGACGTCGTCCAGCGGGTTCGGAAAGCGATTCGTCAGCGCTCCGTAGGTCACGCGGGAACGCTCGACCCGCTCGCAACCGGAGTCTTGGTCGTGGCGATCGGGGAGGGCACCAAGCTGGTTTCGCATCTGCAGTCGGACGACAAGCGCTACGAGGTGACCATCGCCCTTGGGGCGGAGACCGACTCGCTCGATGCGGACGGCAAAGTCACTGAGACGGCCGAGGTTCCGAGTCTGGATCGTGCCGCGGTCGAGCGCGAGCTGCTGCCGCTCCTCGGGCGCCGCCTTCAATCCGCGCCCAAGCTCAGCGCAATCAAAGTCGGTGGCACGCCGCTTCACCGCCGCATCCGCCGCGGCGAGCAGGTCGAAGCACCGGAGCGCGAAGTCGAGCTTTACGAGGTAGAAGTCGTGGACGTTGGGCCCGACACCCTCGTCCTCCGGCTTCATTGTGGCAAGGGCTTTTACGTGCGCTCGTTCGCGCGCGATCTCGCCAGGGCCCTCGGTACGCTCGGGCACGTCGTGAGCCTTCGCAGAACCGCGAGCGGCGCGTTTTCCATCGACTCCGCGCTGTATGGCGATCGGATGACCGCCGACGAGATCGAACGGAGATTGATTCCGCTCAGAGAGGCCTGCGGCGCCCTGCGGCGGGTCGAGCTCAGTGAGGAGGGGGTCGCGCACGCCCGTCACGGTCGTCCGATCCACGCGGAGGTCATCGTCGACGAGGGCTGGCGAGACGCTTCGCCCGAGGAGTCGCTCGCGCTCTTCGGTCCGGACGGTGAGCCGGTGGCCCTTGGCCGGCGCGTCGACCAGGGCATTCGCGTCGTTCGAGGTTTCGCCGTCGGCTCTTCCGATGTGCTAGGTCGCTAGGGTGGAGCGGACGCGCTACCTCATCATCGGTGCTGGCGTCACCGGCCTCTCTTTTGCCGACTGGCTTCGAGATGACGACTATTGGGTCGTCGAATCCGAGGACGAGATGGGGGGCTACTGTCGGACCGTCGAGCGCGACGGCTTCACCTGGGACTACTCGGGGCACTTCTTTCATTTTCGCGACCCGAAGATCGAGTCCTACCTCGTCGAACGCATGGGCGAGCAGGAGGTTCTGCGCGTGGAGCGCAACAGCCGGATTTGGTATGCCGACCGCTACATCGATTTCCCGTTTCAGAAGAACATCCATCAGCTCCCCGAACACGAATACGAACAGTGCCTCAGGGACCTGCGCGACCGGCCCGAAGACGAGGGCCACAACTTCAAGAGCATGCTTTACGCCCGATACGGTCGCGGCATCGCGGAGAAGTTCCTGATCCCGTACAACGAAAAGCTTTACGCCATGAACCTGGCGGCGCTCGATCCCGAGGCCATGGGCCGTTTCTTTCCGCACGCGAGCGTAGAGGAAATCCTTCGCAACGCCGACGCGCCCAGTATCGACGGCTACAACGCGACCTTCACCTACCCGAAGCGAGGCGCAGCCCAATACGTCGAGGCCATTGCCCAGGGAATTCGCCGCGATCGAATCGCCTTGCGCGAGAAAGTCCTGAGCATCGATCTCAAGGCGAAGGTCGCAACGACGAGCAAACGACAAATCGGCTATGACGTTCTCGTCAACAGCGCCCCGTTGGTATCGCTGCTGAAGATGTGCGGGATCGAGTACGACTCGGCCGTGTTCAGCCACAACCAGGTTCAGGTCTTCAACCTGGGGTTCGACAGCAAGGGGCCACGCGACGTCCATTGGATCTACTATCCGCAGCGGGACCTCTCATTCTATCGCGTCGGCTTCTACGACAACATCTTCGATTCCGACCGCATGAGCCTGTACGTCGAGGTTGGGGTGCCTTGGGATGTCGAGCTCTCGACCGACGACCGCGGTGCCCTGAAGGCGAGGGTGATCACCGACCTCCAAACCTGCGGGGTGCTCGAGAATCAGACCCTCGTTGCTTCTCACGATGTTTTGCTCGACCCGGCCTACGTTCACATCACGACGGGTTCCATCGAGGCGGCAGCGAGCAAGAGAGAGCTCCTTGCCGCCCAGGACGTTCATTCTATCGGACGTTACGGGGCCTGGACGTACTGCTCGATTGAGGACAACATCGTGGAAGCACGCGCCCTCGCCGAGCGAATCGGGCCGACCAGAATCTGAGCCCCGCGGAGCTGACGATCTCGCCTTGCCAGCCCGGGCAGCTGTCCCGATAATCGCGGCATGCCGAGCACATCCAACAGAGGGCGCGCGCTTGCCGCCAGTTTTTTCATCGTGTTTGCCGCGGCGGCCTGCAAGAGCAAGCCCGCCGAGGAGAAGGCAGCGGCGCCTGCTGAGGCCCCGACCGAAAAGACGGAGCTGCCGCCGGCGCCCGCGGGGTTCCCCGACCTGAAGATACCGGCGGACAATCCTCAGTCTCCCGAAAAGGTCGCACTGGGCCAGCAGCTCTTTTTCGATGCACGTCTCAGCGTCGATGGGACGCGCTCCTGTTACTCCTGCCATCAGAACGAGCACGGCAACGGTGGGGAAACGCCGCTCGCCGTCGGCGCGAAGGAGAAGCAGCTCACGCGGCATAGCCCCGTGATCTGGAACACGGCGTACTTCGAGGCGTTCTACTGGGACGGCCGCGCGGGGAGCCTCGAAGCTCAGGCCAAGGGCGCCTGGGGCGGTGGCAACATGGGTGTAGGTGCGGACAATCTCGGGGCGAAGGCAGCGGAGCTCTGAAGATCCGAGGCTACCGACGGCAATTCAAGAAGGTCTTCGCGACCGAAGGCATCACCCCGGACACGATCGCGAAAGCGATTTCCGCCTACGAGCGCACGCTCATCTGTGACGACACCGCCTACGACCGATATGCCAAGGGGGACGCCGATGCCCTCACGGCGGAACAAAAACGAGGCTGGGCGCTATTCGCGGGAAAGGGACAGTGCGCGGTCTGCCACGCGCCGCCTCTCTTTTCGAACGCGATGGGGGTTCCCGGTGGCCTCTACTACAACGTGGGCATCGGCACCGCGGGGAAACCGGAGGATCAGGTCGACGCAGGCAGGTATGCGGTCACCCAACAGGAAGCCGATTGGGCGGCGTTCAAGGTGCCCTCCCTCCGGAACGTCTCGAAGAGCGCGCCGTATTTCCACGATGGCTCGGTGACGACCTTGCCCGCTGCGGTGAAGCTCATGGCAAGCGGGGGCATCCCCAACAAGAACCTCACGCCGCTGCTCACCGACCGTGGGCTGAGCGACGAAGAGCTGACCTCGCTGGTCGCGTTTCTCGGAGCACTCGACTGCGGTACGAAGCTCGAGCGGCCTGACCTGCCCAAGTAGCCGGGCCCAGCGGCCGGGGCCTTGCATCTCGTAAATCGCGTTGAAACTGGAGGCGCCGGTCAGATTCGAACTGACGAATGGAGATTTTGCAAACCTCTGCCTTACCACTTGGCTACGGCGCCGCGGCTGCACTGTCTAGCGCTTCTGCCGGCGCTTGTCACGCAGCGTTTTCACGTTAGCCAGCGACCGGGGTGGCGCCCGGGAACCGGCGTGGTAGGCCATTCAGCATGACTGCAAGCGACTCGTTTGAGAGCCGGGTTACGACCCACGCCGGAGGCCATCAGGTCGTCATTCACCGCCTCGACGCGCTGACCCGGGCGGGCTTCAAAGGCATCGATACGCTTCCATACTCGATTCGCGTTCTCCTCGAGAACCTCCTTCGGTTCGAGGACGGTAAGACGGTCACCCGCGAAGACATCGAGGCGGTGGCCAACTGGGACCCGTCCGCCTCGCCGAGCACCGAGATCGCATTCCGCCCGTCCCGAGTCCTGCTCCAGGACTTCACCGGCGTGCCTGCCGTGGTCGACCTCGCCGCGATGCGCGATCAGTTCGCCAAGATGGGCGGCGATCCCAGCCGCATCAATCCTCTCCAGCCGGCGGACCTGGTCATCGATCACTCCGTACAGGTCGATTCGTACGGCTTGCTGCGCTCTTTCGAAGACAACGTAAAGCGCGAATTCGAGCGCAATCAGGAGCGCTACCAGTTCCTGAAATGGGGGCAGAGCGCCTTCGAGAACATGCGCGTCGTGCCTCCCGGCACCGGCATCGTCCATCAGGTCAACCTCGAATATCTGGCCAGCGTGGTCTTCACGCGTGAATCCAATGGTCAGTGCATCGCCTACCCCGATAGTTTGGTCGGCACCGATTCGCACACGACGATGATCAACGGTCTCGGCGTGCTCGGATGGGGTGTCGGGGGCATCGAGGCCGAGGCGGCGATGCTCGGGCAGCCGATCAGCATGCTCCTGCCGCAGGTCGTCGGTTTCAAGCTCACCGGGAAGCTTCCTGAAGGGGCTACGGCGACCGATGCGGTTCTCACCGTGACTCAGATGCTTCGCGAAAAAGGCGTGGTCGGAAAGTTCGTCGAGTTCTACGGGGAGGGGATGGAGAATCTGGCGCTCCCGGACCGCGCTACCATCGCGAACATGGCGCCCGAGTACGGCGCTACCATGGGTTTCTTCCCCGTCGACAACGAAACCCTTGCGTACCTCCGTTTCAGCGGACGCGACTCAGCGCATGTCGACGTCGTCGAGCGAGTTCTCAAAGAGCAGGGGCTCTTCCACACTGCGAGCGCGCCCGAGCCACGCTTCACCGACACGCTGACCCTCGACCTCGGCGACGTGGTGCCCTCGATCGCCGGTCCGAAGCGCCCTCAGGACCGCATCGCTCTCCGCGATTCAAAGCGCTCTTTCGAGAACGTGCTCGAAGGCTTCGAAGCGCCGGCGGACAAGGGAGTGGAAGTCACGCGCGGGGATGAAACCTTTACCTTGAAAAACGGTGCCGTGGTCATCGCCGCGATCACGAGCTGCACGAATACCTCGAACCCTTCGGTCATGTTGGCGGCCGGCCTCGTCGCAAAAAAGGCCGTCGAGAGGGGGCTTCGAACCAAGCCCTGGGTGAAGACGAGCCTCGCGCCTGGGTCGCAGGTCGTCACCGAGTACCTCGAGGAGTCAGGCCTGATCGAGGATCTGAACGCGCTGCGGTTCAATCTGGTGGGCTACGGCTGCACGACCTGCATCGGCAACTCCGGTCCGCTCGACCCGGAAATCGCAGAGGCGGTCAAGGCGCACGGCTTGGTGGTCACCTCGGCGTTGAGCGGGAATCGAAATTTCGAGGGCCGCGTCAATCCGCTGACCCGCGCCAATTATCTCGCGTCTCCGCCGCTGGTCGTCGCGTACGCGCTGGCGGGCACCATGAACATCGATTTCGAAAGCGACCCGATTGGGCAAGACAGCGACGGCACGGACGTCTTCCTTCGAGACCTCTGGCCGAGCCATCAGGAAGTGACAGCCACGCTGCGGGCTTCGGTCAAGAAAGACCAGTTCGTCGAGCGCTACGCGGTCGTCCTCGAAGGGCCGCCGCAGTGGCGTGAGGTAAGCTTCGAGGAGACGGACCGCTACGTCTGGGACGCGGATTCGACCTACGTTCGGCTCCCCCCGTTCTTTGACGGCGTAGAAGTCGGGGAGCCCGCACCTCCCACCGACATCGAGCAGGCCCGTGTGCTGTGCCTGCTCGGCGACTCCGTCACGACCGATCACATCTCGCCGGCCGGATCGATCGCCCTCGATAGCCCCGCCGCGCAGTACCTGCGGGACCACGGCGTCTCGCCGCGGGATTTCAACAGTTACGGCAGCCGCCGCGGCAACCATGAAGTCATGATGCGCGGCACCTTCGCGAACATCCGTCTTCGCAACCTGTTGGCCCCCGGCACCGAGGGCGGCATCACGCGCCACTTGCCGACCAACGAGCAGACGAGCATCTACGACGCGTCGATGAAGTACCAAGCGGCAGGCACGCCGCTCATCGTGATCGCGGGTAAGGAATACGGCACGGGATCTTCACGCGACTGGGCGGCCAAAGGCACGCTGCTGCTGGGGGTTCGCGCGGTCATCGCCGAAAGCTACGAGCGCATCCATCGGTCCAACCTGATCGGCATGGGGGTTCTCCCGCTCGAGTTCGAGCCGGGCGAGGGTCGCGCTGCCCTAGGCCTCACCGGCGAGGAGACCTACGTGATAAGCGGGATTTCCGAGGGCTTGGCTCCCGGCAAGTCGCTTTCGGTTCGAACGGACGACGGCAAGTCGTTCACCGTCAAGGCACGGATCGACACTCCACAGGAGGTCGAGTACTTTCTGAATGGCGGTATCTTGCAGTACGTCTTGCGACAGCTTGCTTCGCGAGGGTAAGAGCCTTCCTACGGCGCCATGTCACTCGTTTTCGTAATCTCGCCGCCTCGTGCCGGGTCGACGCTGCTCCAGCGCATGATGGGCGCGCATTCCGAGATCTTCACGCATCCGGAGCCCCATCTCATCACGCCGATCGCGCACCTTGGCATGTACGCCAACGTCGACAAGGCCCCCTACGATCACATCAATGCCGCCGAAGCGATGAAAGCGTTCATCCGGGGCTTGCCTCGGGGTGAGCAGGACTACCTCGACGCCCTGCGCGCGTACACAGATGCGCTCTACGGTCGAATGCTTTCGACGAGCAAGAGCAGCTACTTCCTCGATAAGACGCCTGCGAACGCATTGGTGCTGCCGTTTCTCCAGCGACTCTACCCGGACGCGAAGTACGTCGTGCTGACTCGACATCCGCTCGCAGTGTTCAGCTCTTACGCGAACAGCTTTTTCGATGGCGACTGGACGGGGGCCCACGCGTTCAACCCGATCCTCGAACGATACGTACCGGCCATGGCCGCGTTTCTGCGTGAGCGCCCGGTGCCTCTCTTGCACGTTGCATACGAAGATCTGGTGATGGAGCCCGCCGTGCAGCTCGAACGCATTTTCGCTTTCCTAGGGCTGGAGAACGACCCCGACGCGGTCGAGTATGGAAACGCGGCTCCTCCGAAGAGGGGAATGGGCGACCCGATCACCGTCGACCGCGAGGACCGGCCCGTGGCCGACAAGATCGACAAGTGGGCGGCAGAGCTCGCAAACGACGCGGGCAAGCGCGCACTTGCCGAGCAGATGATCGCGCGGATCGATCCCGTTGACCTCGACGCTTGGCAATGGCCGTCCAATGCGCTCTGGGCTCCCATCGAGATGGCTGGCGGCGCGCCTCCACCCAAACCTGCGCGGAATAGCTACACCTTCCAGCGGCGCCTCATGCTTGCCCTCAAAAAGGACATCCACAGCCGGCCCCACGGCAGGCTCGTTAAACGCGTGAAGTATTATTGCGACGTCCTGCTCCGGGACTAGCGCAGCCTCGCGACGACGACCTGAGATTCGGTCGCCGCGCTGATCGGAGCGCCTTTGAAATCGCCCGTATGGGATTCGATCTTGAAGCCGTTGTAGTGCAGCAGCGCTTCGAGCTCGGCGGGGAAAAACTGCCTTTGGGTGAGCGGCGTGCAGAAGGAGAGACGGTCGTCGTCCGGGTGCTCGAAGTCCATCATCACGGTCTCGATCTGTGAGAACGGGTCGTAGCTGAAGTATTCGCTGTATCGATATCGCGATCCGTCGCGGGGATGGGGAACTTTGCCGCCGAGGTAGCGCCTGGACGGCTCGCGGGCGAGGCTGCTCGGGTCGGGAAGCAGGACATCGAATACAAAGCGCCCCCTCGGTTCGAGGTGGTGGCGGACGGTTGCGAACCCTCGTTCGATGTCCTCGCGCCTGTAGAGGTGCATCCATACGTTGAAGGGCGCGATGACGAGCGGAAACCTTCGGCGAAGGCGAAGACGCTCGACCGCTCCCTTGCGGAGCTCGATCCGGTCTCTCGCGGCGCGGGGCAGCCTGTCGAGTCGCTCGCAGGCTCGCGCCAGCATCGGGGCCATCGGCTCGACGCCGACGACCTCGATGCCCGCCTTGCCAATCGCGAGCGCCACTCGGCCTGTTCCGGCCCCGAGCTCGAGGACCGGCCCGCCGGAGTCCAAAGCCAGCTCCGTGTAGAAGCGGACGTCGTGCCGGCGGCGACGATAGGCCTGATCGTAGTACCGTCCGTCTTCGTAGTGCGCTTCCGATCCGGTCGCGGCGCGGATGGCTTTGCGCCTAGCCATCTTGGTCCACCAGGTGTGCGGCGAGCTCGGCAAAGCCAAGACCCCGGTCCTGGTCGGTGATATAGCGAGGTGCGATGGGCAGCCGATCCAGGTGCTCTCGGACGTTTGCCACGCCGACGCTCTTCGGGAAGCGCGCAAACGCAGCCGCGTCATTGCCGCTGTCCCCAACGAACACCCAGCGCTCAATTTCGGCGCCTAGATTCACGCCGAGCACTTCGTGCAGGGCTCGCGTCACGCCTTCGGCCTTGTCCCAGTCCCCCGGGATCGCATGCGCATGGACCGTAGAGACCGAGGTACGTGCACCGAGCTCCTCGAGCAGCTCGACCAGAGCGTCGATTTCCGCTCGGGGAAGGGACCTCGACTCTCCTACGTCGAAGGCGAGGTCGCAGCGCCGATGGCGATCGTCGTTCGTCGTCGCGACTGCTGGCATCTTGGACACCACCTCTCGGCGAATCGCCCGCAAGAGGCTCGCCTGCGCCTCGCGTTCCGCCTGGCTACAGAAATAGCCCTCGTGCGCCCCGTTCGCATCGACCCAGGCCCAGCCCGCACCGTTTTCGCCCACCGCGATCCGCACGGGCCAAAGCCTCGCAATCACATCGGTCCATCCGAGAGGTCGGCCGGTGACCGCGACGAGGTCGAAACCGGCTCCGACCAAGCGGTGCATGGCAGCGTATGCCGTCGGCTCCAGCACCCCATTGCGGGTAACCGTATCGTCGATATCGAAGACCAGGCCGCGAATACCCGCCGGATTCAGCTCGCGATAGCTCTCCATCTGGGCTCCCCATACCACACCCCTGGGCTTGCAGACGGCTTCCGGGCAGCGTACCGTGATCATCATCGGAGGGGATACCGTGCCCAATCTCGGATTTGGCGAGCTAGTCATCGTTTTTTTGATCGTGATGCTGATTTTCGGCGCCGGACGGCTCCCTCAAATCGGCGAGGGGCTCGGCAAGGCCATCCGCAACCTCAAGCGCGGTCTCAACACCGATGACGACATCGACGTGACGCCGGAGGTCACTGCCGCCGACAAGCAGGTCCCAAAGCAGTCTGCCTCCCGCGTCGACGACGCTGAAGTCGTCGACAAGGTCGAGTCCAAGTAGCGGTCAGTCCTTCGGCGGTACCGATCGTCCGCTTCGAATTCCCAGAATCGTCCTGCAGCTGAGGCGAACGGCGGGCGCAAGCTCCGACGAAGTCGCGGCTTCTCGGAGCTCGGGTCGACGCAGAAGAGGGGCCAGCAGCAGCGCGATATCGATTGGCGTGTCGGGGTTACGGATGATCGCGTTGCGTGGACGGTAACGCACGACCCAGCGGCGACTGCGGTACACCGTTTGTAAGACCTGCGCATCGTTTGGACGCGCCGCGCAGATGCGGACCACGTCGTGTTCGGTCAACGAAGGGTTGCCGAGCAGAATGCGAACGACGTCGGGATGCGGGTCCTGCACGACGCGTTGAATCAGAGTGCGGTCGTGCGTCCGTGCGAGCGATTTCCGTTCGCCGAGTGTCAGCGGGCGACCGCGGCCGAGGTCGGGAATTCGTCGCTTGTCCTCGTCCGGCGTTTCTTCCTCGGCGGGAGGCAAGACGAAGTCAGCGACCTCGTGAAGCTCCGCGCTCCGCGCGGCCATGCCGAGCTCGCGCCGGCGCGACTCGACGCGCGGCTCGAAGAGCGCCCAGCCCAGGGCGAGGAACACCAGCTGCGCATCGGGCTCCCCCAGGGCCGCCGCCCGGTGCGCCGCGTCCATGAGCCGAGCGGCTTCTTCGTCCGAAGAGGACTCGAGCTGCTCGCAGAGGAGCCCGACGCGCATGTCGATGTCTTCGAGCCGTGCGAGCCTTCGAAAGAGGTCCTCCACCGATGTTGCCTGTTCCAAGGCCTCCGTCCCCCTCAGACAAGCCTAATGAGGGCATCGCGAAGCGCCAGCTTGACGCAGTGCGTCGCCGGACTAGCCTGAAGTCAGAGATGGCAGAGACGGAACAGGTTCGGGTCATCAAGCGCTATGCGAACCGCAAGCTCTATGACACCCGCGAAAGCAAATACGTGACCCTCGACCGCATCGCCGAGTTCGTCCGAAACGGCGAAGAGGTCAAGGTCCTCGACAACCGGTCGAAGAACGACCTCACCAAAGTCACGCTCGCGCAAATCATCTACGAAGAGCAGAAGAGCGGAAACGCCACGACCTGGTCGGTGCAGAGCCTTCGAGGTTTCATCCAGGAAGGGCGTCAGAAGCTCCTGACATCGCTGAAGGACGGCCCCGTGGGCAAGCTGGTCGGTCGCGCGGAGGAGCTGGGCACCGAGGTCTACAACGCCGCAGACGACCGGGTTCGCGGCGTCCTAGAGAGCGCGGCAAGCCACGTAAAGCAGCTCCAGGGCGAGGTGGTACGGCTTCAGACGCGCATCGAGGAGCTCGAGGCGAAGCTTCGTCAAGGCTCAACAAAAGACGAGCCGCCTGATAACGTGGAATAATTCCCTATTCCAGGGGTTCTACGGGCAGGCATGCGACGGAAAGAAAAGCAGGTAGAGGCTCGGCGGCGTCTTTTCGAGGCCGAGGCGCGGCCCCATCTCGATACGCTCTACTCGATGGCGCTCCGTCTGACCCGCTCTCCTGTCGATGCGGAGGACCTGGTGCAAGACACGCTCGTGCGTGCCTATCGCTTCTACGATCGCTTCGAGGCGGGAACGAACTTCAAGGCCTGGCTTCTGAGAATCCAGATGAACAGCTTCGTGAATCGCTACCGGCGCGCCAGCCGCGAGAGGCAGGTCTTCGACGGCCCCCTCGCCATCCCGGTCGGCGAGGGCGTGATGAGTCGTGCAAGCATGCGCGGTCTGACCGACCCCGTCGGCGATGCGGAACGCCGCCTCATCGCGCAGGAGATCCGACGTGCTTTCGAGGAGCTTTCCGATGAGGCTCGCGCCATGATCCTGCTCGCCGACGTCGAAGAGCTTTCGTACAAGGAAATCGCCGAAGTCGTAGGCTGCCCGATCGGCACGGTCATGTCCCGGCTGCATCGGGCGCGCAAGCAGCTCCAGGTTTCCTTGCAAACCCACGCCGTGCAGCTGGGTATCATCGAAGACCAAGACGGCGATGTCGAAGAGCCCATCCCGCTCGAAGCGTTTCGCGCCAGAAAGGAGGCCAAGTCATGAGCTGCAAGCTCGTGCGGCGCCATCTTGGCGCATTCGTCGATGGCGAGCTCGACCCCGCATCGCAGATCGAATTCGAGCGCCACTTGGAAGTGTGCTCCGCTTGCCAGGAACAGCTTGCCTTCGAACGCTCGTTTCGCCAGCAGGCACTCGATTCGATCGGCGGCGTGCAAGCGCCGGAGCATCTCTGGAGCAGAACCCTTCACCGCCTCGACGAGATCGATGCGACCCGGGCCGAGCGTACTTCCATCGAAGCGCGGCCGATGCGCTGGCGACAGACCTGGCCGATCGCAGCGGCTGCGGTTGCGGTCTTGGTCATTGGCGGCGTGGTAGGACTGCCGGACAGCCCCAGCACCGCGTATCAAGGCGCCGGTATGCTCCAAGACGTCGTGAATCTGCACTCGCAGGCCTTGCCCTCCGATGTCCAGACCGAGGCGCCGCAAGACGTCGTTCGCTACTTCCAGGGCAAGACCCCGTTTCCGGTCAAACCTGCGCAGTTCGCCGAGCCGAGCATGAAGTTCGTCGGGGCTCGCTACATCAAGGTCGGCGCGCATCCGGCGGCCGCCCTGTACTACAATCGCGACGGCCGGCGCGTCACGCTTCTGGTCTTCCAATCCCCCGAGATCACGCGCAACGCGCATCGCACGCATGTAGGTGGTCGTGAGGTATTTTATCACAATGTAGGCGGCAATGTGGTCACGATCCGCCAGCATGGCGGCGTCAACTACGCGTTTTTCGGTGACCTAGATCGTCCGGTCCTCTTCCAGCTGGCTGCGAACGCACGCGTCGCTTACTGAGCGGCCTTACGTCCCCGGCCTTCGAGGGCCCGCTACGTTGACAGTCACCGGCGTAGGCATCTATTCTTTTTCGACGAAGACGTAACTTTGCATGCGTCTTGGGGGCTTGGATTGGACGCGGTTTCGTTTCATCGACGAGAACGCTGCTAACCTAGCTTTGGGAGTCGAAGGGGAGAGCAGATGTCGGAGGACAACATGTCGAGCGATGTACCAACCAAGGTTGGGGAGCCGAACGAAATCGACGATGAAATCGATGAGTTTGCGGAGAACGCATTCGACGCGCTCTTGATCGGCGCCGAGGCAAACCCGTCCTCTGAGCGCGCTCCGGTTGCAGAGGACGCAGGCGAGGCGGACGAGGGCACCGGGGACTACGAAGACGTGGAGCTCGACGATGTGATCATGGTCTCCGACGTTCCGGTAGACGATGCGTCTCACGCGACGGCGCCACCATCTGCGCCGGCGACCGCGTCCTCGGCGCCGCCCGTCGCGGCGCGACCCGCTACGGCGCCGCCTGCACCGAGTGAGCACCCTGCCGCCGGCCAAGTGGAAGTCGCGCGCCTGCGTTCCGAAATCTCCGGGCTCAAGGCGAAGCTCGCCGAGTCGTCCGGGGGCGTCTCGAGTCGGCAGTTCCTCGATTTGCGCGAATCGCTGAACACCAAGGACAAAGAGATTCTCGATCTGCGCGATCAGTTGACCGGGCGTGACAAAGAGATCATCGACCTCAAAGATCAGTCCATCGTCCTCGAGCGCGCACGCGCCGATTTCGACGAGAAGACGGCCGAGCTCGAACACGCCTTGTCGGGTGCGCAGGAAGCGATCGCCGGCCTCACCGAGGACAAAGAAGCTGCCAACAAGCGCTACGACGACATCAAGGGCAGGTTCGAGCGTGAAAAGACCAAAACAGAAGGGTAAGCGGAGCTTGCGCAGGAGCGTGAGGCACGCGCTGCGGACGTAGAGGCCCTGAAGAGCGCGCAGGACACCGAGATGGCGAGGCTCCGCGTGGCTCAGGAAGAGGCGCTGGACCTCATCAAGGCCGAGTCGGCGGCTGCGCTCGCAAACGCGCGAGAAGACAACGAGGCCGCGCTGCACGCGGCAGCGAGCGAGAAGGAGACGTCCCTTGCGGCGCTTCGGTCTGAGCTCGCCGACGCGCAGGCAGCGGCATTGGCGCAGGCCGCAGCGGAAGCGGATGTCGCGCGGCAAGAGGCTCTCGCCTCGCTTGGTCAGGAGCTCGAAGCGGCGACTGCGGCCAAGATGGTCGAAGCAGAGGCGCAGTGGCAGCGCAGCATGGAAGAGCGCGAAGCGGCGATTCAGAGCGAAAAGCAGCTCGAGCTCGAAACCAAAGAACAGGAGCACTCGAAGCAGCTTGCAGCCTTGGGCCGCAAGCTTGCGGACACCGAGTCCGAGCTGTCGGGCGCACGTGAGCGTGAGACGCTCAACGCAGATCGTGTGCTCGAGCTCGAAACCAAGCTCGGCGAAACCAGCACGGAGCTCGAAGGCACCAAGACGCTCCTCACCGAGACTCAGGGTCTCCGGGATCGGTTCCAGGACGAGCTCAACACGACGAAAGAAGCGCGTGACGGCTTGCAAACGGAGCTCGACGCAAGCCGCACGAAGGTAGAGATTCTCGAGGAGACGAAGCGCAATCTCGAATCACGCGTCGGGTCACTCGAAGCGATGAAGTCGCAGCTCGAATCGAAGCTGTCGATGGCGGTCGAGAAGATCGCAACCGACGATGAGCTTCTTTCGCGCGTGCGAAAAGCGATGGCGATCGGCCTCAGCTTGCTCGAGGAGCAGGAGCAGAACACCTACGGGGCAACTACCGACGAGACGGAACACGCTTCCGAGGACGCCGAGTAGGCGCAGGGCGCGTCGACGCCAGGCCCGGCGAAGTCGAGTTCGCGTCGTGCGTGTCCACCGCGCGCACGACCGCGCCGAGCGCACGCCGCGCTAGCGCCGGTGGCGGAACGTCAGCGAGCATGGAAAGGAAGGCCGCCGCGTTGGAGGGTCTGCCTTCGGGGTCTGCGGCAAGCAAGGACTCGATCGCGCCGGCCAGAGCCCCTGGGGTCTGCGGAGCTGCATCGCGGAGGAGCTCGTGCTGGCCGCTGCGCGCGCGGTCGAGCGTGTGCATGTCGTTGCCGCCATCGAAGGGGCGATGCCCGGCGAGGCACTCGTAGAGAAGGACGCCTAGCGAAAAGAGATCCGAACGCGCACTGCACGGATGTCCGAGCGCGTACTCGGGCGCCATGTACGCGATCTTGCCCTTGAGCGCACCGCTTTGAATGCTGCCCGGCTGGCTCGTCGCTTTGGCGATGCCGAAGTCGGCGAGCTTGACCTCGCCGGCGTTGCTCAGGAGCACGTTGGAGGGGGAGATGTCGCGATGGATGATGCCGGCAGCGATGCCGTCGTCTTCGGCGGTGTGCGCGAAGTCGAGCGCTGCGCCGAGCGCGTGTGCGAGGTGCGACGTGAGCCCAGGATCGAGTGATTCCCCACGCCGCCGCAGATGGCGCAGCGCCGCGCGGAGGTCGGTGCCTTCAATGAGCTCGAGCGTCAGGTAATGGGCTCCGTCCGCCACGCCGAAGTCGAGGACGCGTGCGATGTGCCCGTGATGGAGCAGCGCCGACAGGCGCGCCTCGCGCAGAAACATCGCGACGAAATCAGGTTCGTTGGCGAGCGTCGGCAAGATCCGCTTGAGGCACACGCGCTGCTCGAAGCCGCCTGGCCCCCGCCTGATCGCCACGAAGGTCTCCGCCATCCCGCCGACGCCGAGCCGCTCGACGAGCTCGTAGTCGCCGAAGTGTTCGGGGGTCGTGCGGGGCATCAGCAGCTCACGCTAGCATAGCCGAAAGAGATCGCCCCCGCGTCTGTCGCATTCACCAGGCGGGGATGGAGACGGTACAGAAACTGCTGCTCGTTCGAAGCGCCCTCAAACAGGAACGCGTCGAACAAAGCGTGAGGCATCTCTCCAAAGCACGTCCTGGAATCTCTCTCAATAGCAGCACTACTGCGGAAGGACTTGGTGCACCATTTCGGCGATATCAAAGTGGCATTGGGTCATAGGGTGCCATTCGTCGTACCACAAATACTTTTCAGGATCGGGGAACGCGTACGAGCCTCGCCAGGGGGCAGCCGCAAAATCGTGCTTTTTGACATAGGCATCCATGAAGGTGTCGATGTCCACGAAATACAGTTTCACCCCAGGATGTTCTTGGACAAAACCGTCCGAGCTATCGAAGAGCATCCGGTAAAGCGCTGTAT
>CAJIBW010000458.1_pt1 | contig 16295 bp, 13 predicted proteins | sample 9199441 | NCBI WGS metagenome assembly CAJIBW01 (sample SAMEA7708313, study PRJEB35096) | sediment metagenome | biome: marine neritic benthic zone biome [ENVO:01000025]; feature: sediment [ENVO:00002007]; material: shallow marine sediment [ENVO:03000034] sea grass bed [ENVO_01000059] ... | reverse complement strand
TACGTGCAGGACAAGATCAGCAACTCGCTCGTGCGTGAAGGCACCGAGGGCTACATCAATCCGTTCATGGTCCTGAACGAGCTCGAAAAGGGGCTCGCCGCGTCGCTCACCGTCGCCGACGAGCAGGGCAAACGCTACGGCGAGCTGATCGGAGTAGTGAAGGCCGAGTACGACGAGATCGTCAAGAACGAAGTGCAGCGCGCGATCAGCGCGGATGAAGAAGCGATCGGACGCCTTTCGGCCAACTACGTCGACAACATCCGCGCGTACTTGATGAAGCAGAAAGTGAAGAACAAATACACGGGCAAGGACGAGGAGCCAGACGAGCGCCTGATGCGCTCCATCGAGGAGAAGATCGACATCACCGAGCCTCGCAAAGACGATTTCCGGCGAGAGATCATGAACTTCATCGGCCACCTGGCGCTCGAGGGCAAAAAGTTCACATACGAAACGAACGACCGCCTTCGGCGCGCACTCGAAATGAAGCTCTTCGAAGACCAGAAAGACTCGATCAAGCTGTCGAGCTTCGTTTCCAATGTCATCGACAAAGAAACTCAGGACAAAATCGACATCATCAAGAACCGGCTCATCAAGTATTATGGCTACAACGAGGCGTCGGCGACGGATGTGCTCGCCTATGTGGCGAGTATCTTCGCGAGGGGCGACGTAAAGGAGTAACGGGTGTCGCTGCGCATCGACCAGGATCACTCCCGGTTCCGGAACATCGTTCGCGGTCGGATTCGTCAGAATCTGCGCAAGTACATCTCGAAGGGAGAGCTGCTAGGCCGGCAAGGCAAGGACATCGTCTCGATCCCCATTCCGCACATCGACATCCCGAAGCTGCGGTTTGGCGACAAGCAGCAAGGCGGGGTTGCCCAAGGTGACGGGGACCCGGGTGATCCGCTATCTGGCAGCCCGCAGGAGGGCGACGGCGACGGAAAGCAAGCGGGCGATCAGGCTGGCGATCATCCTCTCGAGGTCGAGCTCACGCTCGACGAGCTGGCCGACATACTCGGCGAGGAGCTCGCGCTGCCCAACATCGAGAACAAGGGCAAGAGCGCGATCGTCGACAAGAAGGATCGCTACATCGGCGTTCGCAACGTCGGGCCGAACTCCCTGCGCCACTTCAAACGGACGTTTCGAAGCGCGCTCCGCCGCCAGATCGCACTTGGAACCTATGATCCCAAGCATCCCGTGATCATTCCGACCCGCGAGGACATGCGGTACAAGTCCTGGAAAACCGAAGAAGAGCCCGTTGCGAATGCAGTGATCATCTACATGATGGACGTATCGGGTTCGATGGGCGACGAGCAGAAAGAGATCGTTCGCATCGAATCGTTCTGGATCGATACCTGGTTGCGCAAACAATACAAAGGCATCGAGACGCGATTCATCATTCACGACGCCGCGGCGCGCGAGGTCGACCGCGACACGTTCTTCCGCACGCGGGAGTCCGGGGGCACGATGATCTCGTCGGCGTATCGCCTAGCCGCCGACATCGTAGAACGCGACTACCCTTCTTCGGAATGGAACATCTACCCGTTTCATTTCTCGGACGGCGACAACTGGAGCGTCGATGACACGCTTCTCTGTGTCGACATCCTGAAAAAGCTACTGCTCCCGGCGTCCAACGTCTTTTGTTACGGCCAAGTCGACAGCCCCTACGGCTCGGGGCAGTTCATCAAGGACCTGAAAGAGCATTTCTCTGGTGACGAGCAACTGATTACGAGCGAAATCAACGATCGCGACGCCATCGTCGAGTCGATTCGCGAGTTCTTGGGGAAGGGCAAATAGCGCGTGGCCCAATTCGCACTGAAAACGGCCCTTCCAAACTACCTGCGTGACGAACAGCGACGAATCGAAGAGTTCGCCACGAAGGTGGGGCTTGATTTCTTTCCGACGATCTTCGAGGTCTTGAGCTACGACCAGATGAACGAGGTTGCCGCGTACGGCGGCTTTCCAACCCGCTATCCCCATTGGCGTTGGGGCATGGAATACGAGCGCTTGAGCAAGAGCCACGAGTATGGGCTCTCGAAGATCTACGAGCTCGTCATCAACAACAATCCGTCGATTGCTTATTTGCTCGAAGGCAACAGCATCGTCGATCAGAAGCTCGTGATGGCGCACGTGTACGGGCACGTTGATTTCTTCAAGAACAACTTCTGTTTTCGGATGACCAGCCAGGGGCGCGACCCAAAGAGCGGCGCCGACGTTCGCAAGTGGATCGACGCCATGGCCAATCACGGGGCCATCGTCCGGAAGTGGGCCAATCGCATCGGCATCGAGACCGTCGAGAACTTCATCGACGCGTGCCTGAGCCTCGAAAACCTGATCGACCCGCAGAGGCCGTTCTTGCCAATCGAGAGCAGCCCGCGCAGCTCCGAAGAGGACGAGCCGCCGGAAGCTCCCGAGGTTCCACTTCTGCGAGTCGACCGCGAGTACATGGAGTCGTTCATCAATCCGGAAGACTTCGTCGAATCACAGAAGAAAAAGCTGGTCGATGAGGCCGCGCAAGCCCAGCGATTCCCGACGGAGCCGGAGCGAGACGTGCTGGGCTTCCTGCTCGAGAACGCGCCGCTTCAGCGATGGGAGCGCGAGTGCCTCGCAGTCATCCGCGAAGAGGCGTACTACTTCTTGCCGCAGATGCAGACCAAGATCATGAACGAGGGTTGGGCCAGCTACTGGCACAGCCGCCTCATGACGGAGAGCATCTGCGACGCCAGTGAGATCGTCGACTATGCAGACCGCTGCGCCAGCGTCTTGGCGACGACTCCCGGGCAACTCAACCCTTACAAGCTCGGCATCGAGCTATTCCGGCACATCGAAGACCGCTGGAACAAAGGGCAGTTCGGAAAAGAGTGGGACGACTGCGACGACTGGGGGATTCGACGCCACTGGGATCGCCGCACCGGGCTAGGCCGCGAGAAGATCTTCGAGGTGCGCGCCTTGTACAACGACGTGACCTTCATCGACGAGTACCTCACCGAAGACTTCGTGGCCGACCAAAAGCTCTACTCGTTCGGATACAACCAGCGAAACGATCGCTGGGAGATCGAGAGCCGCACCTTTCGAGAGGTGAAGAGCCAGCTCCTCACGAGCCTGACCAACGCCGGCAACCCGATCATCTCGGTGGTCGACGCGAACCATCAAAATCGCTCCGAGCTCCTCTTGGAGCACCGTCATCAAGGCGCTGACCTGCGACTGGACTGGGCCCAGGAAGTCGTGAAGGCGCTTTCGCGCATTTGGACGAGGCCTGTCGAGATTCACACCATCGTCGACGAGAAGCCCACAGCTCTGCGCTACGACGGCAACGACCACTCTCAGAAATCGCTCTAGAGGCCTCTGCAGTTCGCGAACTGGATCGGCGTTGGGCCGCCACCCACAGCGCTCACGTCGAAGCCGGACGTGCCGGTGACGCTGCTGATCAAGGACCTGCACTCGATCGCGAAGCTAACCTCACCGTTGCCCGTGGAGATGTTCGATAGCTGACAGGGCTGTGCCATCGAGGGCGGCTCTTCACCGCAGCCACCGACGTTGTAAGGGACCTCGTCCTCGGTGATCGTGACGTTACAGCTTTCAACCGAGTTATCGGCAGGGTCAATCCGCGCCCCGAGCTCGAAGGCGAACTTGGGAAAGCTTCGGTCACCGCGATCGACGTTGGCCTCGAGCGAAATGTTTCTCGTTCCGTCCGAGCGATTGACCGATTCGCAAACAGCCAAGATGGCGTCACCGGTGCATGCAAGCTCACCGTGCACACCCAGAATTGCCCGTTGACCCACGCTTCCGAGGCAGGTTTCCGTTGCAAGGGTTCCGCAGTCTACTTCACTGTCGGCCGGACAGGTCAGGTTCCACTGCGCATCGACGAGCACGGGACCCCCTTCCTCGGCGCAGGAGAGCCCCAGAATCGACACGAACAGACACACGAAACGGCTTGTGTTCATCCCAAACCCCACGCGATCAGATTAGCCAGCCGTCGAAAGCCTCGCAACTATGGGGCGAGAAGAGCCTGCTCGAGGTCCTCTCGGAGATCTTCGATGTCTTCGAGACCCACTGAAAGCCGAATCAAGCCGCCCCGAATCCCCCGTGCTTCCCGAACGTGCTCGGGCATGGACGCGTGGCTCATCAGCGCCGGTTGCCCGATCAGCGACTCCACCCCCCCTAGACTCTCCGCGAGCGAAAAGAGGCGGACCCGCTCTAGGAGAGTCTTGCCGCGCTGCGCGCCGCCTTCGAGCTCGAACGACACCATTCCGCCAAATCCGCTCATCTGCCGGGCGGCTAGACCGTGCTGAGGGTGGTCCTCGAGCCCAGGGTAGTGCACGGCGGCGACACCGCTCTGCGTGCGCAGCCATTCGGCAAGCGCCTGCGCGTTCTCGCAGTGGCGCGTCATTCGAATGGGGAGCGTCTTCACTCCTCGCGCCACCAAATAGCAGTCGAAGGGCGACGGAACCGCACCCCCCGCGCGCTGAATGAAGCGAAGGCGGTCGGCAAGCTCGGCGCGCTGGCTGATGACCACGCCGGCGACGACATCGCTATGCCCGTTGAGGTATTTCGACATCGAGTGCACCACCAAATCGGCGCCCATTTGAAGCGGCCGCTGTAGCATCGGCGTTGCAAACGTACTGTCGACGACGGTCCACGCGCCGCGCGCCTTGGCCAGGTCAGCAATTGCTTGGATGTCGAACACCCGAAGCAAAGGGTTGGTCGGCGTTTCGATCCAGACCATCTTGCTACGATCCTCGATCGCGGCTTCTACCAACGCCAAGTCGCACATATCGACCCAGGCGACGTCGACACCCATGGGCCTCACGAGCTGCTCGACCAGTCGATAGGTACCTCCATAGATGTCGCCACAGGCGACGAGCTGCTCGCCTGGGCTCAGGAGCTGGAGTACCGCGTGCATGGCGGCGCAGCCCGATGAGAACACGGATGCGCTCGATCCCCCTTCGAGCGTCGACAGGCTACGCTCCAGCGCGTCCCGACTCGGATTGCTGACACGGCTGTACGCGTGTTCTCGTTGTTCCCCGGGCCCAGTCTGGAGAAAGGTCGTAGAGAGCGAAATCGGCGGGGTGACCGGCTCTCCGGCCTGGCTGCTGAGCCTCCCGGCGTGCGCCGCGATCGTCGCGAATCGGTGTGCCATGCCTTCCGAGGTACCCCGATGCCCATGACTTGCCAAGCGGGGTTTGCAGCGGACAGCCGAGTCACGCTAATAGAACGCGAGCCGATGATCGAGCTGCTTTCCAATCCCGATGCCTGGGTCGCTCTACTGACGCTGACGCTCCTGGAGATCGTCCTCGGGATAGACAACATCGTCTTCATCGCGATCCTGGCTTCGCGGCTGCCCGTCGAGAAACAGGGTTTGGCCTATCGGCTCGGACTTCTCGGCGCGATGCTCACGCGGGTCGCCCTGCTGATGACGATCAACTGGGTGATGCAGCTGACGCAGCCGCTGTTTGAATTGATGGGGCACGCGTTTTCGGGCCGCGACCTCATCCTGCTAGGGGGCGGGCTGTTCTTGATCGCCAAGAGCGCGCAGGAGATCTACGAGAAGGTCGAAGGCGAGCACCAGGACGACATCAAGGGCTGGTTCAACGGTCTGCCCGGCATCATCGCTCAGATCATGGTGCTCGACATCATCTTCTCACTCGATTCGGTGATCACCGCGGTCGGCATGGCCGAGGACATCGAGGTGATGGTCGCGGCCGTCGTCATCGCAATCGCGGTCATGCTGATCTTTGCCAAGCAGATTGGAGACTTCGTCAACAAATACCCGTCGATGAAGATCCTCGCCCTGTCCTTTCTCCTGCTGATCGGCGTCTTGCTCACCGCAGAAGGCCTCGGGCAACACATCAACAAGGGCTACATCTACTTCGCGATGGCATTCGCCCTGATGGTCGAGCTAATCAACATCCGCGTCCGAAAGAAGCAAGAAGCCGCCTAAGCGAGATTTTTGCTGCGGGGGCTCCCTGCATGCGCCAGAATCGGGCGCGATGCGATTGGCGCCCCTCATAGGACCGGACCTCCAAGACGCGATCGCGATCGGTCCTGAGGCCGTTCGCGAGGCGGTTTCAGAGTTTCACCCAGAGGATATCGCCGAGCTCCTCGAGGATCTATCCGCGAGGGAGGCGGTCACCCTCGTGCGCGCCCTGCCGACCGAGACCGCGGCCGATGTCGTCGAGCGCCTGAGCCCGAGTCGGCAGGTGCTGGTGTTCAACGCGATCGACACGGGCCGCGCGGTCGAGCTGCTCGGAGAGATGGACCCCGACGACCGCGTCGACCTGCTGCAAGAGCTCGAAGAGGACGATGCGGCCGCCTTGCTCACCGCGCTCGAACGCCGCGAGCCCGAAGCTGCTGAAGAAGTCCGGGAGCTCGTCCAGTACGAGCCGGAAACCGCCGGTGGTTTGATGACGACTCAGTTTGCGTCCTTGCCTCCGGAGACGAAAGCCTGGGAGGCGATGGAGGCTGCGCGGCGCTTCGGACGCGAAGAAATGGCGGAGATGCTCTACTACATCTACGTCTGTCGCCCGAGCGGCGAGCTTCTGGGAGTCGTTTCCCTGCGCGACCTGATCCTCAGCGAGCCGGCCCAGCCGCTATCGGAGATCATGGTCGAAAACGTGTTCAAGGTGTCCGCGTTCGATGACCAGGAGCAGGTCGCAGATGCGATTGCGCGCTACGACTTGGCGGCGCTTCCGGTGGTCGACAGGCTGTCACGCATGCTCGGCGTCGTCACAATCGATGACGTGGTCGACGTCGTGATTGAAGAGGCCACCGAGGACGCACAGAAGATGGGTGGTGTCGTGCCGCTCGAGGAGTCGTACTTCGATACGACCTGGGCCGAGTTTGTATGGAAGCGCGGCTCCTGGCTCGTGCTTCTCTTCATTGCGCAGTTGCTGACCGCGACGGTGATTCGCCAAAACCAAGATTTCCTCGCCGCAACGGTAGAGCTCGTTCTGTTCATTCCGCTGATCATCGCATCGGGCGGCAACGCCGGGTCACAGTCCGCAACGCTAATCATTCGCGCGATGGCGGTGGGTGAGCTGCGTCCGGGGGATTGGGCCAAAGTGGCGGGTCGGGAGCTGCTGATCGGATTGTCCCTCGGGATTGCGCTCGGCCTGATCGGCTTTGCACGAGGCTGGTTCGCCGGCGAAACCGTCGAGCCCATTGCGATCGCCACAGCGGTCGGGGCGAGTATTCTCGCAATCGTCACCCTCAGCACGATGATCGGATCACTTCTTCCGCTGCTGATTCGACGCGCAGGGCTCGATCCTGCGGTCTCGTCGACTCCGTTCATTGCATCGGTCGTCGATGTCTTGGGCCTCGTCGTTTATTTCGCCGTGGCTCAGGTGATCCTGCACCTGGTCTTTGGATCCTAGCCCCTCGATTTTGGCGACAAGCGTGTTAGGCTGCGGGCTTCGCAACGGGAGCTAGTCATGCCGAAACTGACCATCAACTACAGCCAAGACGTCGACACGGTTTTCCGATTCGTGACCGATCCGGAGCAAATCAAAAAGCGCTGCGAAGAATCCGGTGAGCGGAACGTACGCGTCCAGGTCGAGGAGTCCGGTGGGACGAAGGTCATCACTTCGACCCGCGAAATCGATAGCGACCTGCCTGGCTTTGCGAAGAAGCTCTTCAATGCGACCAATACGATCGTCGAGCGCCGCGAGTGGCGAGACGCGGGCGAAAAGAAAACCTGCAGGAGCCACATCGACGTTCTGGGCACCCCCGGTGAGATCGACTCCAATGTCACGATTTCACCGAATGGAAGCGGCTGCACCTATGACGTCGAGTTCGAAGCCACCGCAAAGGTTCCGCTCATCCGAAAGAAGCTCGAGGCCTTCGTCGAGAAGACCACGATGGAAGGCATGCGCGACGAACATGCGTACAACCAGCGCGCCCTCGGCGAAGCTGGCTGAGCGGAGAGTTTGAGCCTCAGAGCGCGCTGACCAAGTAGTCTTCGCCGGCCCAGAAGTCGCACTTCGGCGCCGCGTTGCTATCCAGCCGCACGGTCGTGTCATAGACTTTGTGCTGGTCTGTCTCAGCGTCGTAGGTCGGCCATTCGAAGCCGCCAAGCGGGCTTGGGCGATCGGTCAGCGCGAAGCGCCAGAAGTCGCCCAGGAGCTCGGTCCAGAGTACCCAGTCGGCCGTGCCCACTTCCCAGGTGTTGAGGGTGGCCGAGAAGCCGTCCTCCAAGTCGATCACCAGAAGCGGGTCATAGCCGAAGACATAAGGGATATCTGCAGAGTGAAACGCGCCCAAATCATAGCTCGGCAGGCTGCCGCCGATGAACGGCAGGACGGCTTCGAGCTGCGAACGTCCGTCCTGGTATTCGAACTGGTAGAGGTATGTCGGGACGAACGCGCCCAGCTTCGCGGCTTCGAGCTTGGCCGGACAGCGAAAAATCGTGTCCGTGGCAACTGCAGCCAGTGCAACGGCAGGCTCCGAATAGTCCGAGAGCGGATATTGCTCGGCCGCGCGGGCAGCGAGCTCGGTGTCCCCTCCGACGAAGTTTGCGATCAGCTCTTCGTAGTTGCCGGCTGTGACCTCGAGGGGCGGATCGGCGAGCTCGCCTAGCCAGACGAAGAGCCTCGCCTCTTCACGCGTGAAGCCTAGGATCGTCGGCACCTGGTTGAAATTGCCGCTGCTAAACGATTCACTTGGCTGTTCGATGAAAAACGACCCGTCGAGCACCGGGCCCCAGCTTCCCGTCGGGCCCACGCTCGGGTTGAAACCGAAGTTGGGCGCCGGCGGCAAAGCCGCAATGACTTCGTCCGCCGACTTCGCCCGCATGCACGCCAAGTTGTCGGCCTCGGCGTCGCATCCCAATGCCGCCGCAAAAGCATCGCCCTGCGCTTCGGCCGCGGCAAGTGTCGGCCAGGGACGTTCGCACGAGCCGCTTTGCAGGATGGCTTTGTCGAACAGCCCCGCGCTCGTCGGAGAGGCCAAATGGCTGCAAACGCTGAACGCGCCCGCGGATTCGCCGAAGATGGTGACGTTGTCCGGGTCTCCGCCAAAGCGTTCGATGTTCTGTTGGACCCATCTCAGCGCAGCGGTCTGGTCCATCAATCCGTAGTTGCCGGATGCTCCATCGGAGCTCTCGGCAGAGAGCTCGTCGTGCGCCAAGAAGCCAAGCTGGCCGAGGCGGTAGTTCATGCTGACCACGACCGCACCCACTTCGCGGGCGATCAAATCGCCAGCCGTGCCGCCGTCGGCCTGCACGCCTTCACCCAGGGTGAAACCCCCTCCGTGGATCCAGACCATGACGGGAATGCCCAAGCCTTCGGCCGGCGTATCGACGTTCAGGTAGAGGCAATCCTCGCTCGGGCTGAATCCCGGCACGGGAAGGCCCGCGAAAGCGAGCTGCGGGCAGATGTTGGGCTTCTCCGTCGCCGGTCGCGTATCCGTCCAAGGCTCCGGGTCGACCGGAGGTCTCCAGCGAAGCTCGTCAACCGGCGGCGCCGCGTACGGGATGCCGCGGTACGAAAGCACCCCGTCGTCCTCGTAACCTTCGACGGGACCGAAGCTGGTTTGCACTTCGGTGTCGCGATCGGTCGGGCAGTTCTCGACGCAGATCTCGTCGACTTGAACAGTGCTGCACGCACCCAACAATGCCGCAAAAACGACAGCGACAAGAATTAAGCGTGTGACCATCGCAAACCTCTCAAGCTAAGGCGTTCAGCCTACATCAAGCGCCTGTCCGGCGCTATCCGGCGTCGGTCAGCCCGCGAAAACCGCGCGATCCTTGGCCCAAGCGCGCAGGCTGTCGATCCGCTCGGCCATGGTCACCGAGAGCGGCTTGGTCATCTCGATCTCGTCGGCGATGAGCTCGGTCGTGAGGTCTTGTTGATGCGAGAATGCGGTGTACAGGGCGGAGACGACCGCTTGCTCGATTTCGGCACCGCTAAATCCGTCGGTCAGCTCCACCAGCCGCCGTATGTCGAAGTCGACAGGATCGCGTTTCCGACGCTTCAGGTGGATCTGAAGGATCCGCTTGCGCGCCTCGGCATCAGGAAGGTCGACGAAGAAGATCTCGTCGAAACGGCCCTTGCGCATCAGCTCCGGAGGCAGCTTCGAGATGTCATTGGCGGTCGCGATGACGAAGACGTTTTCCTTCTTGTCCTGGAGCCAGGCCAGGAAGGTTCCAAAAATCCGCTGTGCAGGTCCGCCCTCGGCATCTTCTTGTGAAAGCGCTTTTTCGATTTCGTCGATCCATAGGACGACCGGAGCCATCGCTTCGGCGAGCTTGATCGCTCGTTTCAAATTCTTTTCGCTCTCGCCAACGTAGCGGTTGTAGAGGTTCGATGGGTCGAGGCGAATCAAGGGAAGCTTCCACTCGGCGGCGACCGCCTTGGCACAGAGGCTCTTTCCGCACCCCTGAACTCCGATGAGCATCAGCCCCTTAGGAGGCGACAGGCCGTATTCCCTGGCTCGCTTCGGATCTTCGAATGCGGCCTGACGCTTGCGCAGCCAGTCCTTGAGCTCGCTCAAACCGGCCACGTCACCCATTTCGTGCTCATGGGGGAAGTATTCGAGTACGCCGGAGCGTTCGATGATCTGGCGTTTGGCCTGCAGCACTTTGGTAATGTCTTCGCGCCCGAGGACACCGTCCTCGATCACCGCCTGGGTGATGATCTTTTGGACCTCGAAGAAGGTGAGACCATGCAAGGCCGCGAGCAGCTGTGACACATCCATGCTCGAGAGCTCGACCTTGACGTGAAGCCGCTTGGCCAGATCGCGGAGCACCGCCTGAACGAACGAATGGTAGGCCTCGGACGAAGGGGCGTGGAGGCTGAGCGGCGTAAAGAGATGCTCGATGCTCGGGGGCATGTCGATGCCGTGGCCTGAAACGATGATCGCCCCGCGGTGTCCGAAGTACTTCCTGTGGATGTTCTTGATTTGGGCGATGACGGCGGGCTCGTGAAGGTAGGGGCCGAGCCCTTTGAGGTGAAAGATCGCTTCGAGGTTGGACCGCTCGATGAAGGAGAGAGCTTTCTGCGGTGGTCCGCTCTCCGGCGTCTGCCCCGGTTCGGGCAGCTCGCGGCGAAGGCCATCGACCTGGGTCCAGGAGAAAAGCGGCAAGCTGGTGTTCTCCGCAGCATGCTCTAGCAGCACGTGCACTCGCTCCTCTTCGACGGTATCGACCAACAGCAGTGGATGGTGCGCCCGAATCAGGATCTCCAGCTCGCGAAGCTGGTCAGCCGATGGTGGTACCGTGCGAAGCACGAATTCAGGATCGGAGGTCCCTGAGGGGGTGTCAAACTTGTGTGAGTTGACACGGCGGGCGGCGAATCTACACTCGGCCGCATGGCATCCCTCGGAGAGAAACTAATGGACAAGCGCATCGTGGAACGGAACATCGCGAAGGGCTTGATTTCCAAGGAGGAGTACGAGCAGCGATTGGCGAGCCTCGCTGATCGAGAGGGTTCGTACGACACGGTCGAGATCGACCCCGCGAATTTCGAAGATGGGTCCGAGACGGAGTAGCGCGCATGAGTGAGGAAGAGGGCTCAGCGCCGACCATCGACTTCAACACCTTCATCTTGTCGTTGAGCACGTCTGCGCTCATTCATCTCGGCAAGTTGCCTGGTGCGGAGGACGACTCGGCGGTGAACCTCGCCCACGCGAAGCAATCGATCGACTGTATCGCTCTTCTCGAGGAAAAGACGAGAGGGAACCTCACGGGTGAGGAAGAGCGGCTCATCACCGAGGTGCTCTACGACTTGCGGCTTCAATTCGTGGCGGCGAGGAAAGCCGCGGACGAGCAGGCTTGAAAAAACTCACCCTGCGTCTCGATTCCTACAGCGAGGACGCGCGTCGATACGTCGCCGCGGCGCAGCGGCTCGCAGACGAGCGCGGGCACGCAGAAGTTCAGCCCATTCATCTTTGGTACGAGCTGGTGGATGCAGCGCCGGCGGTTCAAGCAGCGCTCGATTCGGCGGGGGTCGACGCTACCGACGTGCTAGTCGATTCCGAGTGGGCGCTGCGAAGGCTCGCGAAGACCGAACGGAATGGTCTCGCGTACTTGTCGACCCGCTTCTTGGAGCTGCTGTCGAGGGCCGAGCTCGAGGCAACCCAGCACGCTGGGCTCCCAGTGGGCACCGCCAACTTGGCTCTAGCCTGTGCGCAGGAGCCCGAGGGCCTGCTCCATTCGGTCCTTCGAACCTCTGGCACGAGCAGCGCGATTTTACGCCAAGCCTTGGCGGACGCCGGCGAAAACGATAGACCCGACGGAACTGCAGGGGCAGAGATGGGTGTTCTGGACGAGTACGGTCGCGATCTGACGCGCTTGGCAGCTCAAGACGCATTCGATCCGCTCATTGGGCGGGAGGCCGAGCTTCGGCGAATGCTCCAAGTCCTCGCGCGGCGCAAGGAGAACAACCCACTACTCGTCGGCGAGGACGGAACCGGGCGAACTGCGCTCGTTCATGGACTCGCATCTCGAATCGCAGCCGACGAAGTGCCCGGGCTCCTGGCCGACAAGCGCATCATCGCGCTCGATTCCGCGGAGCTCGTCGCGGGGACGAAGCTCCGCGGGCAGCTCGAAGAGCGCATGCGGTCGATCCTCGATGCGGTCCGCGACTCGGGCGGGCAGGTCATCTTGTTTTTGCCGAATCTCGCTGGCTTTCTGCGCGCCAAGGGCGGCGCCGGAGACATGCTCGCCAGTGCTCTGAGTCGCGGCGAGGTCCGGGCACTCGCACGCTGCACACCCGATGAGCTTCGAGAGATCAACGACGAAGCGAGCACGCTGTCACGCAGGTTCGTACCGATTCCAGTCGAGCCGCCGAGCTCGGAACAGGCGGTGGCGATCCTGCAAGGTCTGAAGACGCGGCTCGAGGCGGCCCACGAGGTCGAAATCAGCGAACCGGCGCTCGACGCCGCGGTACGGTTTGCGCGCCGCTACGTGGCGGGACGCGAGCTACCGAAAAGTGCCATCGACCTCATCGACGAGAGCGCAGCGCGCGTGCGCCTGGGCCTCGACGGTGACGATTCGGACAGCTCGGTGGGCCCCGAAGACGTGGCCGCCGTCGTCTCGCTTTGGACGGGAGTGCCCGCCTCCAAAATGATGGAGGAAGAAGCGCAGAAGCTCCTGCACATGGAGGACCGACTGCGAGAGCGCGTCGTCGGTCAGGACCACGCCGTGAGCGCGCTGAGCAAAGCCGTGCGACGTGGGCGCGTCGGTCTTCGCGACCCCAAGCGTCCCATCGGCTCGTTTCTCTTTCTCGGCCCGACGGGAGTCGGCAAGACCGAGCTTGCCAAGACCCTGGCTGCATTCCTGTTCGACGACGAGGCTGCACTGACGCGGCTCGACATGAGCGAGTTCATGGAAAAGCACATGGTCGCGCGCCTGATCGGGGCGCCGCCAGGATACGTCGATAGTGAAGAAGGCGGGTTTTTGACCGAAGCCGTCCGCCGCCGCCCGTATTCAGTGGTCCTGTTCGACGAGGTCGAAAAGGCCCACCCCGACGTGTTCAACATCCTGCTCCAAGTTCTCGAAGACGGTCGACTCAGTGACTCTCGCGGGCGGGTCGCCCATTTCCGGGACACGGTCATCATCATGACTTCGAACGTGGGGAGCGAGCTCATTCTCGAGCACCAGGGTTCCGACGAAGCGCTGAACGAGCGGATCGAGGAGCGGCTCCACGACTATTTCCGACCAGAGTTCCTCAACCGAGTCGACGAGGTTCTAATCTTCGACCGGCTCGACAAAGAGGAGCTTGCGGCCATCCTCGAAATCCAACTCCGACAGCTCGACGAGCTCTTGGCTCCCCGTGAGATCGGGCTGACATTGACCGATGCTTCGAAAGAGCGACTGATCGACCTGGGTTACGATCCGGCGTTCGGTGCGCGTCCCTTGAAGCGGGTCCTCGTTCGGGAGCTTCAAGACCCTCTCGCGGAGGCGCTCCTCCGAGGCGAGTTCAGCGACGGAGACACGATCGCGGTCGACTCCGACGGCGCGTCGTTCTCATTCCAAAAGGCCTAAACGCGGCGGGTACGCCCAAGGCCTCGTCTCGGGTATGCTCCACCGATGAGCAGCACCCACTACCGAACCTGCAATCTGTGCGAAGCGATGTGCGGACTGGAAGTCGAAATCGACGGCACCGAGGTCAAGTCGATCCGCGGAGATGAAGCAGACGTGTTCAGCCGCGGCCACATCTGCCCGAAAGCGACCGCGCTCAAAGACCTGTACGAGGACCCCGACCGGCTGAAGCAACCGGTCCGCAGAGTCGGAAAGGCTTGGGAGCCCATTTCTTGGGATGAAGCGCTCGAGCTGGCGGTCGATCGACTCCATGCCGTCCAGACGCAGCACGGCCGCGGCTCGGTGGGGCTTTATTTCGGCAACCCGAACGCGCACAACTTCGGAACGCTGGTGTACGGGCCCGCGTTCTTCCGGGCGCTGGGAACCAAAAATCGATTCTCGGCAAGCTCGTGTGACCAGTGGCCGCTCATGCTCGCTTCGTACTTCATGTACGGCCACCAGTTGCTGTTTCCAGTCCCCGACGTCGATCGCACCGACTACATGATGCTGATCGGCGCCAATCCACTTGCGTCCAACGGGAGCATCATGTCGGCTCCTGGGATCAAGAAGCGGCTCCAAGCGATCAGCAAGCGTGGCGGAAAAGTCGTGGTCGTCGACCCTCGAAGGTCTGAAACCGCGCAGATCGCCGACGAGCACGTCTTCATCCAGCCCGGCACCGACGCCTTGTTCCTTCTCGGAATGCTCCATGAGGTCTGCGCCTCGGGCGCCGACCTCGGACGATTGAAGCCGTATGTGAAGAACCTCGACCGTCTCATCGAGATCGCCAAGGCGTATCCACCGGATACGAGCGAAGCGATTACCGGTGTTCCCGCAGCGACGGTGAAGCGACTTGCGCGTGAAATGCAAAGCGCCGCCACGGCCGTGGCCTACGGACGTATGGGCGCCTGCACGCAGGAGTTTGGCGGCCTCAACATGTGGCTCGTGAACGCCCTCAATGCGGTCACCGCAAACCTCGACGAACCGGGCGGCTCGATGTTCGCAACGCCGGCGATCGATTCTCTTCAGAAAATCGCGGGCTTCGGGCTTGGGCGGGGTTCGTACGGACGTTGGCGCAGCCGCGTTCGGGGCTTGCCTGAATTCGGGGGCGAGTTGCCATCGTCCGTGATGGCCGAAGAAATCCTAACGGAGGGCGAAGGGCAGATTCGCGCCATGGTCGTCCTGGCGGGCAACCCTATCCTGTCGACCCCAAACGGCGCACGCCTCGATCAGGCCTTCGAGTCGCTCGACTTCACCCTGGCAATCGATTTCTTCATCAACGAGACCAGCCGGCACGCGGACTTGATCCTGCCGCCCGTGTCTCCGATTCAACGCAGCCACTACGACCTCGCGCTCAACCTGGTCGCCGTCCGCAACACGGCGAACTACTCCCCGCCACCCTTCCCCACCTCCGAGGACGAGTTGGACGATTGGGAGATTCTCAGCGAGCTCAGCTGCCGACTGGCCGCCAAGCGACACGGAAAGCTGAGCAAGGAGTACCTCATGGCGCGGGCAGCTCAGAAAGCAGGGCCGGAACGCGTGCTCGACGTGGGCCTTCGCCTCGGTCCGTATGGGACGCGATTCAAGCCGCTCGGAACGGGACTCTCGCTCGGCAAGCTCAAAAACGAGCCGCACGGAGTCGACCTCGGGCCGCTTCAAAGCTGTTTTCCGCAGCGCATCCCGGAAGCGCAAGGCGCGATCGACATGGCCCCCGAGCTCTTCGTCGAGGACCTCGACCGTCTTGGAGCGCGATTTGCGTCTGAAGCCTCGGCGGCCCCGGAAGGCAAGCTCCTTCTCATCGGACGCAGGCATCTCCGAAGCAACAACTCCTGGATGCACAACAGCCCGCGCCTCATGAAGGGCAGGACCCGCTGCACGGTGATGATCCACCCAGACGACGCCGAGCGGCTAGGCGTGAGCGCCGGTGACGACGTGACCCTGAGCTCACGCGTAGGCGAGGTCACCGCGCCAGCTGAGATCACGGGGGACATGATGCCAGGAGTCGTGAGCCTCCCGCACGGCTTCGGTCACGGCCGTGAGGGCGTCAAGCTGGGCGTCGCGGCGAATCACCCGGGCGTGAGCGTCAACGACCTCACCGATGACCAGCTGATCGATGAGCTCAGTGGAAACGCAGCGTTCAGCGGCGTGCCCGTGACGCTGAAGGTCGCGCAGCAAATCGCCGCGGCAGAGTGAGGTGGCGCCCCGGACTCAGCGTCGGCGCTTCGCGGGCAGCTGAGGGGGCCTGACGCGCACGGGAACGGGCGCCGGAGGCGGGCTGAGCAGG
>CAJIBW010000084.1_pt1 | contig 17346 bp, 15 predicted proteins | sample 9199441 | NCBI WGS metagenome assembly CAJIBW01 (sample SAMEA7708313, study PRJEB35096) | sediment metagenome | biome: marine neritic benthic zone biome [ENVO:01000025]; feature: sediment [ENVO:00002007]; material: shallow marine sediment [ENVO:03000034] sea grass bed [ENVO_01000059] ... | reverse complement strand
CGCCGGTAGGAACTCTGATGGTTGGTTCCCAGGACATGGACACGCTCCGCTTCATGGCTGAGCTCAACTCGTGAGGCGGCAATGAAGATTGGAATCGTAGGTGGCACCGGGCGCGAGGGTCGTGGCTTGGCGGTTCGCTGGGCCAAGGCAGGGCACGACGTGTTCATCGGCTCGCGCCAGGCGGAAAAGGGAGCGGCAAAGGCCGCCGAGTTCTCGGAGGAGTTTGGAGTCAACATCCAAGGCGCCGACAACATCGCAGCGTGCGAATACGCCGAGCTCATCGTCGTCACGGTTCCGTACAGCGCGCATCGACCCACGTTCGACTCGATCAAGGATGTCGTCGGTGAAAAGGTCATCGTCGACATCACGGTGCCTCTGCAGCCTCCCAAGGTTCGTTCCGTCAACTTGCCGGAAGGCCAAGCTGCCGCCTTGGAAGCCCGTGCCTTGCTCGACGACGGCGCACGGCTCGTTGCTGCATTGCACCACATCAGCTCCGAACACCTCGGCGATCCCGGGCATGCGTTCGACTGTGACGTGCTGGTCTGCGGGAACGACAAAGAGGCTCGCGCGACTGTGATTTCACTGGTCGCGGACTTGGGCCTTCGTGGCATCGACGCAGGCGTATTGAAGAACGCCATCGCCCTCGAGTCCATCACGCCGGTGCTCCTGCACATCAATCGCCGCTACAAGAGCGTAGGCTCGGGGATTCGCATTACGGGCATTCCGGAGACGGAATGAGCCGCGCCGACCCGGGTTCGGGCGACCTTCGCGTCGGGCCAGAGCTCTGGGTTCGCACCGTCGCCGGCGTACCAACGATCGAGGTAGGTGATGACCTTTACGAGGTGATCGTCTCCAGCCTCGAACGCGCAGAGATCGATCTTGCTGACGGAGACGTGCTCGTGGTCGCGAGCAAGATCGTCTCGCGTGCAGAAGGCTGCTTCGTTGATCTGGGCAGCATCGTTCCGGGCGATGCAGCCGTTCAACTCGGCATGGAGCTCGAGAAGGACCCGCGCCTCGTCGAGCTGATCTTGCGGGAGAGCGTAGGCATCTCCAGGAAGACGAGCGGCGCTCTAATCGTCCGGCACCGTCTCGGTTTCATTTCGGCCAACGCTGGCATCGACTCGAGCAACGCGGCGCCCTCGGGCGCGCCACAGGGAAGCGGCCCCTGGGTGCTGACCTTGCCGCGTGATCCCGATGCGAGTGCAGCGTCGCTTCGCGGCAAACTCTGCGAACGCTACGGCTCGGAGGTCGCGGTCCTCGTTACCGACTCCTGGGGGCGCCCGTTTCGACGTGGAACCGTGGGATTTGCGCTTGGAGTTGCGGGGCTGCCCGCCGTATGGGACCGGCGCGGTGCAGTCGATCGCCATGGTCGCGTCCTGCAAGCCACCGAATCGGCCGTCGCAGATTCGGTGGCGGCCGCAGCAGATCTCGTCGCGGGGCAAGCCAACGAGGGGCGTCCGGTGACTTTGGTTCGCGGGCTGCATTTCAAAGCGTCGCACGATTCCGCCGCAGTCTTGCTCCGAGATCCGGAAAACGACTTGTACGCATGACCGGCGGCTCTGAGAACGGTCTGTCCGTCGTCGCGCTTGCCGGAGGTGTCGGCGGCGCGAGGCTCATCGACGGGCTCGATCGCGTGCTCCCTCCGGGCTCGCTCACGGCCGTTGTGAACACCGGCGATGACTTCGAGCATTGGGGCCTCCACATAAGCCCCGATCTCGACACGGTGATGTACACCCTCGCAGGTCTTGCTCCCGAAGACCGCGGCTGGGGGATCGGCGACGACACATTCGAAGTCCTGGGCGAAGCGAGGCGCCGCGGCGTCGACGACTGGTTTCAACTCGGCGACCGCGACCTGGTCACGCACCTCTTTCGAACGAAGGCTCTGTCGGGAGGCAAGTCGCTCACGCAAACGACTGCAACGCTGTGCAGAGCCCTAGGAGTCGAGCGCCCGATCCTCCCGATGAGCGATGAGCCGCGTCCTACGACCATCCTCACCAGAGGCGGCGAAGAGCTCGCGTTTCAGGAGTGGCTCGTGAAGGAGCGGGCGGCGCTTCCGGTGAGCAACGTGCGCCACGGGGGCAGCGGCGAGACGACCCGCCCGGTTGTCGATGCCCTGAACCTTGCCGATTTGATCGTGATTTGCCCTTCGAACCCTTACGTTTCGATCGACCCCATCCTGGGTTTGGCGGGCATAAACGAAGCGGTTCGGCAAAAGCCGACGGTTGCGGTGAGCCCGATTCTGGGAGGCAAGGCGGTCAAGGGCCCGCTCGCCACGATGATTTCGGAGATCGACGGGCGCCCGCCTTCGGCCGAGGCCGTAGCGGCACACTACGAAGAGCTGCTCGGTGGATACGCTGTTCACCACGGAGATTCCTTCAAGGCGCCCTACCCGACCATCGAAACGAACATTCACATTCAAACCATAGATGATCGAGTACGCCTTGCCGGCGAGCTGATCGCATTCGCACGGAAACTGAAATGAGCCGCTGGGCGTTAGTTCCCATCAAGGGGTTCGACCGAGGCAAGTCGAGGCTCTCGGAAGTGCTGGGGCAAGCCGAGCGCGCCGAGTTGGCGCGCGGAATGTTTGAACACGTGATGCGAGTGCTTCGGGCATCCCCGGACATCGACGCCATCGCTGCAGTGAGCGACTCGGCCCAAGCTCGGGAGCTCGCCGAGGGCCTGGGTGCGCTGGCGCTCGCGGATGCCGCCGGGAGCCGAGGCTTGGCCGAGGTGGTTGACGGAGCGCTCGAGGACTTGAAGGATCGCGGCGCGACGAGCGTGCTGATCTGTATGAGCGACCTCCCGGAGCTGACGGTAAACGACGTTGCTCGGGTCGTGCGGCAACTCGAGGAAAGCGACGTCGTGCTGGTGCCCGACCTCGCGCGGCAAGGCACCAATGTCATCGCCATCAAGCCGGCGACTGCCTTACCAAGCTGCCTCGGACACGAGGATAGCCTCGACCGACATCATTCCTGCGCGCGCAGACTCGGTCTCACCGTTCGCATTCAGATCAGCAGCACCATCGGATTCGACGTCGACCGGCCGGCCGACCTCGACCGACTACGGCGGCGCTAATTCTCCAGCGCCTGAGCCCGCAGGAGCTCCAATGAGCGCGGCTCGTAGTGAAAGCGCGAGTCCGTCGTCAGCGCCTCGTACGAGCCAAACACGGCATCCGGATCTCGGATCGAATCGAGCGGCTCGTTCGGGTCCTCATCGGGTGAATCCCCGAACTCGCGGATCGTCCCGTAGCTCGTATCGCGCTGTACCGGCACCCGCCCTGAGTCTCGAATGACTCTGCGCAAAGTCGCCGGGCTCATCAGCTGCCCATGGCGCGCACCGGCAGCCGTGGAGATGCTCTCGTTCATCAATGTCCCGCCGAGGTCGTTCACCCCGCAGCCGAGTAAGAGCTGCGAGGTCCGAAGGCCTTCTTTGACCCACGACGCTTGAAGGTTTGGAATGTCTCGGCCGAGCATGAGGCGCGCCGTTGCGTAGAGCCGCAGCACCTCGTCACCGGTGGGCCCCGGACGAACCCCGGGCACCTGGCTCGCTGCGAAAAGCGGAGCCTCCTCGTGGACGAACGAGAGCGGAACGAACTCGGTGAACCCGTTTGTTTCCCGCTGCACTCTTCGCAGAAGGTCCATGTGGCGAATGCGGTCCTCGACCGACTCGACGTGCCCAAACATCATGGTCGATGTCGTTCGGATGCCCAGCCGATGGGCGGCGGTCACCACGTCGAGCCATTCGTGTGTCGTGATTCGCGTCGGTGAAATCGTTTTGCGAAGGCGATCGTCGAGGATTTCGGCCGAGGTGCCAGGGAGGGTACCTAGGCCAGCATCTAGTAGCTCCGTCAAATACTCCGAGTAGGAAACGCGCTTGAGTGAAGCGCCGAACTTCACCTCCTCTGGCGAGAAGGCATGAATGTGAATCTCCGGTGCGGCATCCTTTACCACTCGGCAGAGATCGATGTAGCTGTCGCCTGTGAGGTTGGGCGAGAGCCCGGCCTGCAGGCAGACCTCGGTGGCGCCCATCTCCCAGGCTTGAACTACACGCCGTGCGACCTCTTCCTTGGGAAGGAAGTAACCTTGCTCCGAACGGACGCTGCGTGCGAACGCGCAGAACTTACAGTTCTTGATGCAGACGTTGGTGAAGTTGATGTTTCGGTTGACCACGTAGGTGACTCGGTCGCCCACTTGCTGACGTCGGAGCTCGTCGGCAACCATGCACAGGGCTTGTAGATCCCTGCCCCTTGCACCGCTCAGCTTCACGCCCTGGTCGATGCTGAGCTCATCGCCGTCGAGGCTTTGCTCGAGGATCGTGCGAATCCCGGACGTGACGCCCTGGAGACAGGTTTCGAGGGCGGTTGTCATGGCCTGGCAAGCTCCATCTGAAGCCGATCGATGCTCCGGCGAAGAGAGGAGTCGACGAAGCCGTGGGCTTCGAGGTGCAAAGGATATACCGGCAATCGAGGTTCGAGTCGAAACCCTTCAGCCGCGCAAGCCTCGCGAAGGCGCTCGAGGTACGGCCAAGGATGCTGCGGGTTGATGTAGTCTGGGCTCACCGGGGAAATGCCGCCGAAATCGTTGATTCCCGCATGAATCAGAGTGGCGGTCGATGCCGGATTGAGGTTGGGCGGCGCCTGAACGCTGACCTCGTCGTCCAGGATGAGTCGAGCCAAGGCAACGGTGGCAGCGAGCTCATCGGCGCTGGGTTCGCCGCTGAGCCCCATCGGTGTCTCGGGATGCGATCGGAAGTTCTGAACGATGACCTCGCCGATATGACCGTACGCGCGATGAAGACGCCGAATCGCCACAATGGTGTCCACTCGCTCTTCGAGCGTCTCGCCGATTCCGACCAAGATGCCCGAGGTGAACGGTATCCGAAGCTCACCGGCTTGTCGCGTCATCTCGATGCGCTTGGCCGGACGCTTGTCGGGCGCTCGATGGTGCGGCATGCCCTTCTCACACAAACGATCGCTCACGTTTTCGAGCATCAGGCCCAGGCTCACGTTCACGGGCTTGAGGGCGATCATGTCGTCGCGCGACAGAATCCCGGCATTGGTGTGCGGGAGCAGTCCTGCGGCCAGCGCTTCTTCTGCAGCCCAGCGAAGATAGTCGACGGTTCGCTCGTGACCCCAGGAGCGTAACAGAGCGCGATATTGGCGAAATCCCGTCTCGGGCGTGTCGCCGAGGCAGAAGAGGGCTTCGACGCAGCCTCGATCGCGTGCGCGATGAAGCCAGTCGCGAACCTCCGCCGGGCTCATCGTCCATTCACCGGGATCGCCCGGCGATCGGCGAAATGAGCAATAGTCGCAGCGGTTGCGACAGAGGTTCGTGATCGGCAGAAACACCTTCGGCGAGTAGGTCAGGGTCTTGCCCCAAGCGCGATCGCGCCTTTCACGAGCCAGCTCGCAGAGCTCCCCAGTGTCCATGGCGCTCAATTGGTAGGCCGCCGGCTCAGTGACCGGGCCAACGCGCGCGCTCTCGAGAATCGAAGACCTGGAGCTCATTGCATCTTGGCGATGACGGTGTCCGCGAATCGGTTCAAGCCATCGATCCGACCCTGCAGGTCCCCGCCGACCATGGGCGTACCGTACATGAGCCAGGGCACGGTAATGATATCCGTCACGCCGGCGTCTTCGAGACGCTTGAAGCCGTCCGCGTCCCAAACATCGGTAACGACGGCCTGGTACTCCATCGGCAGATGGCTGCGTCCGTACTCCTTTCGAAAGACTTCGATCTGGCGGACTAGCTCGATGAGCTCTTTAGACTTGAGCATCGCCGACGACCAGCCGTCGCCGTACTTCGCTGCGCGTCGAAGACCGGGCTTGCTATGGCCGCCGATGTAGATGGGGATCGGCTTGCTAGGCGCTGGGCTCATTTGGATCTTTCCGAAATCATAGTGCTCGCCGTGGTATTCGACCATTCCGCCTCCCCAGATGAGGCGCAGGATGTCCAGGCACTCGTTCATGCGCTTGCCGCGTGTCTCGAACTCCGTGCCGCACCATTTGAATTCTTCGGGCAACCAACCGAGACCACAGCCGAAGCCGAAACGGTCATTCGAAAGCACCGCAAGCGAAGCGACTTGCTTCGCTACCAAAACCGGATGGCGCACGGGCAGCTTCACGACACTCGTATAGAAGAAGATCGATTCGGTGGCGCCTGCCATCGCGGCCGCACCAACGATTGGCTCGATCCACGGTGTCTCGCCGTCCCACATGCGACTGCCGTCCTGAGTGTAAGGGTATGGCTTGCTGACCTCCTCGGAAAAGAAGATCGAATCTGGAAGGACGATGGCGTGGTAGCCGAGCTTTTCCGCCTCTCGAGCCACAGGCACGTACTGCTCCGGCGGCGCCATGGCGATGGACGCACTGAATTTCATCGGCCGGAGAGTAGCATAGGGGAGCCGTGGGCAAAGCCGCGATCGGCCAAACGACTTGCAATCTCCTGTTGTTCGGCCGCTATGCCCGGTCTCGCGGAATTCGTGTGCCGATCACGCGCGTGACGTTGAGCCAGGCTAGCATGCGCGCCGACAAGAGCGGCTTCCCGGTGTTCATGAGGGCGACGCTGATGTCTCGATCGGGGTCTGCCCAGCCGAGGACATTCGTGAAGCCGAGGTGACCGAAAGCGTTGGCCGTACGCGGTCCGTAGAACCCAAAGCTTCGCAAGCCAAGCATGAAACCCATCGAAAGCGGGATCGGCATCATCAAAACACGATCGACCTGCCCTGTGACCTGAGGCTCTACCGCGCGAGCGACGGTGCGCTGATCGAAAACCCGGACATCTTGATACGTTCCGCCACAGAGAAGCGTCTCGAAGAAGCGTGAAATCTCTTCAGGCGTGGCGATCACGTTGGCGGCTGGTGAGGCCGCGGTCCGAAAACGTGGGTCATTGCCAAGCTCGACGAGCTCACGCATCGACGCACCGAATGCGATATGGACGAGATTCTTGTAAGGCCAAGTTGGCGTCGGCCCGGTGAAGGCTTCGACCGCAACACGGTCGAGCAGCTCAGGAGCGACCCCATAGTTGAAATGCTCCATTCCTAGGGGCTCGCGAACTCTCTTGGTCAAAAACTCCCGTATCTCCTGCCCGGTCACTCGTCGAATGATCTCCCCCAAGATGTACCCGCTCGTGACGGCTTGATACGCCTGCACGCTGCCCGGTCGGTGGGTCGGCTCCAGATCGCAAAAGGCTCGGACGATCTCCTCGGGCCTCGAAAGCAGGTCGAGGTCGATCGCTTCTTCGGGTGTCGGCGGGATTCCCGCGCGATGGGTGAGAACGTCGCGAATCGTGATGCTGTGCTTCCGGCGTTTCGCAAACTCCGGAATGAACGTTGCCACCGGTTCATCGACATGCAGCTGTTCCTCTTGCTGCAAGAGGTGAATCAGCATTGCCGTAACGGACTTCGAGCCCGAGAAGAAGTTGTACAGCGTGTCTGGCGTCGCTTTCACGAGCGGCGCACCTTCAGGATCCTGGGGGCTGTTTCCTCGGGCATGACCAATTGCACGGTCGAGAATGATCTCGCCTCTGCGCCGAATGCAGATGGCAATCGCAGGGTGCAAGCCCGACTTGTAAAATCGAACGACGGCGCTCCAGATGGCTTCGACGTCCTGGGTGCTCAGCCCGACGCCTCGCGGATCGGTTTCCCGATGACTCTTGGTCGTGACCTCCTCTGGGTCGAACGTTCGGACGGTGACCGGCAGCAGGTCTCGGAGACGCGGTCGCTGCATCAACTCCCTCGCTGATAGCCGAGGTTGGGTTGAAGCCAGCGCTCCGCTTCGGAGACAGTCACCTCTTTTCGGCGCGCGTAATCCTCGACCTGCTCGCGATCGACTGGGCCCACCGCGAAATAACGGGCTTTCGGATTTCCCAAATAAAGCCCGCTGACGCTCGCAGCCGGATACATGGCAAAGTGCTCGGTCAGAGAAATCCCGATCTCGTCGGCCCCAAGCAGCTCCCAGAGAGCCGTCTTCTCCGTGTGGTCGGGGCAAGCGGGATAGCCAAAGGCCGGCCGAATGCCGCGGTACTTCTCGGCGATGAGCTCTTCTCCGCTGAATCCCTCATCGGGCTCGTAGCCCCAGTCACGGCGCGCGCGCTCGTGCATCAGCTCGGCGAACGCTTCGGCCAGACGATCGGCAAGCGCCTTCACCATGATGGCGTTGTAGTCATCGTGTGCGAGCTCGAACTTGGCTGCCAGCTCATCGGCGCCGATGCCCGTCGTGACCGCAAAAGCACCGAGATAATCGGCAGCGCCAGACCCGATCGGAGCCACGAAGTCCGCGAGCGATAAGTACGGTTGCTCATTGGGCTTCACCGCTTGTTGCCGCAGCATGTGAAACCGAAGCTTCTGTCGAGTCCGCTCCTCGTCGTCCCAAACGATGATGTCGTCTCCGTCCCGGTTGGCCGGCCAGAACCCATACACGGCGCGAGGCGTGAGCAGCTTCTCCGAAACGATGCGCTGCAGCAAAGCCTGTCCGTTTTCATAGAGCTCTCGCGCCGCGGCGCCGTAGCGCTCGTTTTCGAGGATCTTGGGGAACTTGCCCTTGAGGTCCCAGGCGGAGAAGAAGAGCGTCCAGTCGATGTACTTCGCGATTTCTTCGAGGCTCACGTCTTCGACGATGCGACGCCCCCGGAACGCGGGTTGCGGCACCTCATCGCTTTTCCATTCGATGGGCATGTCGTTTTCTCTCGCCACTTCGAGGGAAACGAGCTCCCTGTTTTGCCGGTGCTCGAAAAGCTTGCGCGATTTCTCTTGCTCGCTTCGGTTCTTTGCGTCGACTTCGCTTCTTCGCTCGGGGCTCAGCAAGTCCGAGACGACGTTCACGACCCGAGACGCATCGAGGACGTGCATGGTGCTCCCCTCGTACGTCGGTGCAATCTTGACGGCCGTGTGCGCTCGACTCGTCGTCGCGCCACCGATGAGGAGCGGTTGTGTCATGCCGCGACGCTGCATCTCCGATGCAACGTAGACCATTTCGTCCAGTGATGGCGTGATCAGGCCGCTCAAGCCAACCACGTCGCAGCCTTCGGCCTTGGCGGTGTCGAGGATCTTCTCTGCCGGCACCATGACACCGAGGTCGACGACTGCGTAGTTGTTGCAACCGAGTACGACGCCGACGATGTTCTTGCCGATATCGTGCACGTCTCCCTTAACGGTCGCGAGCAGCACCTTGCCCTGCGCAGAGCGTTCTGTCTTCTCTTCTTCCATGAACGGCTCGAGATGCGCGACCGCCTTCTTCATGACCCGAGCGCTCTTCACGACTTGAGGCAGGAACATCTTTCCGGAGCCGAAGAGATCTCCGACGACGCCCATCCCGCTCATCAGAGGGCCTTCGATGACGTCGAGGGGCCGGGCATGCTTCAAGCGAGCCTCCTCGGTGTCGTCGATGACGTACTCGACGACGCCGTTGACCAAGGCGTATTCGAGGCGCTTCTCGACGCTTGCCTCGCGCCAGCTCAGGTCGTGCTTCTGCTGTCGTCCCTTGCCTTTGACCGTTTCGGCCAGCGCCACCAGCCGCTCGGTTGCGTCCGGGCGGCGATTGAAAATCACGTCCTCGACGTGCTCCAGAAGCTCCTCCGGGAGCTCCGCGTACACTTCTAGCTGTCCCGCATTGACGATGCCCATGTCCATCCCCGCGGCGATCGCGTGGTAGAGAAAGGCCGAGTGCATCGCTTCCCGAACGCGATTGTTGCCACGAAACGAGAAGCTGAGGTTGCTCACCCCGCCGCTGACCAGCGCGCCGGGGCACCGCTCTTTGATCTGCCGGGTCGCCTCGATGAAGTCGATGGCGTACGCGTTGTGTTCCTCGATTCCGGTGGCGACGGCGAAGATGTTGGGATCGAAGATGATGTCGGTGGGCGCGAAATCCGCTTTTTCGACCAGCAATTTGTAGGCACGCGTGCAGATCTCTACTTTGCGTTCGATCGAATCGGCCTGTCCCTCTTCGTCGAAGGCCATCACGACCGCAGCAGCTCCATAGCGACGCACTTGCCGCGCCTTGCTGAGGAAGTCCGCCTCGCCTTCCTTCATGCTGATCGAGTTGACGATCGATTTGCCCTGCACGCACTTGAGACCCGCCTCGATGACCGTCCACTTGGAGCTGTCGATCATGATGGGCACGCGGGAGATCTCGGGCTCGGATCCGATGAGATGGAGGAAGGTCGTCATCGCTTGCTCGGATTCGAGCATGCCTTCGTCCATGTTGACATCGATGATGTTTGCCCCGTTTCGGACCTGCTGCAGCGCGACCGAAACAGCCTCCGGGTAGTCGCCCTCGGTGATCAGCCTTCGGAACTTCGCCGAACCGGTAACGTTGGTGCGCTCTCCGACCAGAATGAAGTTGGTCTCGGGTCGGATGACCAGGGGCTCCAGTCCGCTGAAACGCGGATAATGCGCGTCTCGCTGGGGCTTTGGGCGCGGCGGCACGTCCTTGACCGCCTCTACGATGGCCCGGATGTGCTCCGGCGTCGTGCCACAGCAGCCACCGATGATGTTGATCATTCCGTCGACGGCAAAGCCGCGTAAGAGATCACTCATCTGCTCCGGGGTTTGGTCGTAGCCGCCGAACGCGTTCGGAAGGCCTGCGTTCGGGTAGCAGTGCACGTAGCAATCGGCGACGCCGGCTAGCTCTTTCAAGAAGGGTCGCATCTCTTCCGCGCCGAGCGAACAGTTGATCCCAACCGCCAGGGGCCGAGCGTGCTCCATGGACAAATAGAACGCCTCTACGGTCTGTCCGGATAGGGTGCGACCGCTCTTGTCGACGATCGTGACCGAAAGCACGATGGGAAGCCGGGCACCCTTTTCTTGGAACACGTCGTCGATGGCGCAGAGCGCAGCTTTGGCATTGAGGGTGTCGAAAATCGTCTCGACCAGTAGCAGATCGACTCCGCCGTCTAAGAGGCCTCGCACCTGCTCGGCGTAGGCTTCCCTCGCTTGGTCGAAGGTCAACGCCCGGTACCCTGGATCGTTGACGTCGGGGCTGAGACTCAATGTCTTGTTGAGTGGGCCGACCGCCCCAGCGACGTAGCACGGTCGGTCCGAACGGCTTGCAGTCGCCTCCTTGGCAAGACGCGCGGCAGCGACGTTGAGCTCGTACACGACCTCCTCGAGATCATAGTCGGCCTGCGAGAACGCGTTCGCGTTGAAGGTGTTGGTCTCGATGATGTCTGCCCCAGCATCGAGGTACTCTTCGTGAATCCCGCGGATGACGTCTGGCCGCGTGAGCACCAGAAGGTCGTTGTTGCCCTGCAGGCTGCTAGGATGGTCGACGAAGCGGTCGCCGCGAAAGTCAGCCTCTCCGAGACCCGCACGCTGGATCATCGTGCCCATCGCACCGTCGAAGAAGACGATTCGCTTTTCGAGCAATTCCTTTAGCTGGGCCATCGTCTTGTGGTCAGTCATTTGGGTCAAACCTCATCTCGGAGAACTCGCGTAATGACCTTAAAAGGTGGCATGCGCCCGTCGGTCAGCGCACGCCTACCGGGCCTGGGCGCACGGCCTATCGCGCTGATATACTCCTGATGGGTTAAGCTACTATGCTTAGACGGGTTCGGCTGCAATGAATTCCAACCGATTGGCTTTTGGTACGGCTTGGGTCCGCTTCATGTTGGCCGCCGGCGGGATTTGGCTCGTCCCTCTCTTGTATCCGCCGATGGCTGCGCATCGCTGGGTGTTCATCGCTTACGCCGGGGTCGCGGTCGTCGAGCAATTCCTGATCTGGCGAGACATCGCCAAGCCGTGGCGCCCGGTCCTCGGCGGAATTCTCGACATGGCCTTGCTGACTTTCATCGTTCAGCGCGTCGGCTCCTCGCGCACTGTCATGGTGGCGCTCTACTTCGTCGCCGGAATCGTGAACTCGCTGGTGGTAACACCGAGAATGGGGGTTCTGGTTTCGAGCATCGGGGCGGCGATGTATTCGGCGGTGGTCATGATGGAAGTTCGAGGCGTGCTGCCGTTTGCGCCCGATGGACCATCCTGGATGCAGTCCGGGCGACCCAGCCCGACCGACGGCTTTCTGCAAGCTGTCCTGGTCACGACACTCCTGATGTTTGGCACCGCGATCGTCGCGACGCTGGTCCGGAAGATCAATCAGCGTGAAACGGAGCTCGTCATCGCCAACGAGCGACTCGGGGAGCTTTCACGGCAGGACCCGCTGACCAAGCTCTGGAATCGTCGACACATTTTGAGCCACATCGAACAAGGGCTTGCCTGGTTGAACCGCGGAAGGCCGATGGCTGTGGTGATGATCGACCTCGACCAGTTCAAGCGGGTCAACGACACCCGCGGCCACCTCGAAGGAGACCAAGTGCTCAAGAGCGTTGCAGAGGCACTTCGACGGTCGACGCGTGAGGTCGATGTCGCCGGCCGCTACGGCGGCGACGAGTTCGTCATCGTGCTTCAGGACACGAATCAAGAAGAGGGACGCGTGGCAGGGAACCGCTTCGTGACGGCGATTCGTGAGGTTGGCATGAAGTTCGACCCCGCGAAGCCGGTCACCGCCAGCGCCGGCTTGAGTATCGCTCGCCCAGGAGACACGGTGGAAGCCGTGTTGAAACGAGCCGACGATTTCGCATATTCGGCCAAAGGCAAGGGCGGAAATCGCCTCTGTGGCTAAGCGATGACAGACAAAGTATTGATCGCCGGTTGCGGCGACGTCGGAAACGCGCTCGCGGCGCGCCTCATCGCCGAGGGGTGCGAGGTCTGGGGTGTACGCCGTCGAGTCGAGGCGCTGCGCGAAGGGGTTCAACCCTGGCGCATCGATCTGACGGAGCCGCGCGGCTTCGGCCCGCCACCCGCTGCTTTTGACTACCTGTTCTACGCCGCAAGCGCCGACCGACGGGACGAAGAACACTACCGCTCGATTTATGTCGACGGCCTTCGGGACCTCTTGGCGGCCTTGCGAAAGGCAGCCTGCCCCCTTCGCCGTGTCTTTTTCACGTCGAGCACCGCTGTGTACGGCCAGAGCGCGGGGGAATGGGTCGACGAGGCTTCGGCGACCGAGCCGCTCCGCTTCAATGGGCGCGTCCTGTTGGATGCAGAAGCCATCGTGCGCGAGGCGCCCGAGCTGGGCATCAACGTGCGCCTGTCCGGGATCTACGGCCCTGGAAGAACGCGGCTCGTTCGAAAGGTTTGGAATGGAGAGGCGATGGCCACCAGAGCTTGGACCAACCGAATTCACGTCGAGGACTGCGCAGGCGCCTTGCATCACCTGATGCGTGTCGAGGAGCCTGAAGGGCTCTATCTGGCTTCGGACGACGAGCCGGCAACGACCGCAGAGGTCGTGACCTGGCTCAGCGGCGAGCTCGGCGTGCCCGCGCCCCCCGAACCCTCGCCAGACGATCAGCCAGAGCGAATGAACAAGCGGTGCCGTACCAGCAGGCTCCGGGAATCCGGCTACCGCTTTGAGCTGCCCACCTTCCGCGAGGGCTATCGGCCTATCGTGCGCGAGTTCCTGCGCGCGAGCGGCTAGCTCGGTGGGCCCGAATGGCGCTAGCCAGTTCGGTGAATGATGTGAAAACCAAACGGCGTCTCTACGACTGCGCTCGTGTCCCCAACGTCGAGCGCGAACGCCGCGTCCTCGAAGCCTTTCACCATCTGTCCGCGACCGAAGCCACCGAGGTCACCCCCTGATTGTGCCGACCCGCAGTCGGAATGCTGACGCGCAAGAGCGGCGAAGTCTGCACCGTCTCGAAGCTGTTTCTCGATGTCGGCGATTTGGGTCTGCGCTTCCGCTTTGCTGCGCGTCGCCGAGGACCGCTCCGAGCCGGCGTACATGAGAAGGATGTGCGATGCGTTGATCTGATCTGCCATGTTCGTCTCCCTGAGGGCGGCACTCTAGCAGACTTCAGCATCCCACCGAGAGGTGGAATTCAAAGCAACCTGCCCGAGCATTGTGCCTTTACCGCGACGCGATCGATTTTTCCCGAGCGGTTGAGCGGTAGCGCATCGAGCACGCAGATGCGCTTGGGATGTTTGTAGGGCGCGAGCTCTTCCTCGAGCCGGCCGCGGAGGCCTTGGAGGCTGTACTGAAGCGAATCGACGACGAGAGCGGCGACGACTTCTTCGCCCCAGTCCGGATGCGGTACTGAGAAAACACAGGCCGATTCAACTCCCGGAACGGTCTCGAGCCATGCTTCAACCTCTCGAGGTGCGACGTTTTCACCGCCAGTGACGATGAGATCGTCGCGACGGCCGCCCACCCACAGCTGCCCGTCCGATAGAAAGCAGCCGAAGTCGCCGGTGCGGAACCAACCGTCGGGCGTCCAGTGGTCGCCGTCGCCACTCTGATCGAGGTAGCCGTCCATCAGCACATCGCCACGAATTTGGATTTCGTCGTCTTCGATTCGAACTTCGACGCCAGACAAAACGGTACCCGAGCCGGGCTGCCCGCTCTGCTCGCGCCTTTGCGTCGTCACTTGAGAGCAGGCCTCGGTGCATCCATAGGTTGCGAGCGTCGGAACACCACGCTTCGCAGCCTGTTTGCGAAGCCCGTCAGGAAACGGCGCGCCTCCCACCAGGACGGCACGAAGCTCGCGCGTCGGCGTCCAAGCCGGATCTTCGAGAAGCAGCAAGCGGCCAAGCATCGTGGGCACGACGCTCAGAAGCGTCGCGCGATCCTCGATCATCCGACGACTCAGCTCGCGTGCATCAAATGGACTGGGGCCCAACACGATGCAGCGCCTCGCGATCAGCGAGCGAGTGACGATGGACAGCCCGCCGACGTGAGCAGGCGGCATGCAGAGGAGCCAACGGTCCTCAGGACACCAGCCGAGATTCGAGGCGTGCGCAGCTTCCGATGCGATGAACGCCCGCCGGGACAGTCGAACGCCGCGAGCCGGTCCGCTCGATCCGGACGTGTAGGCGATCACCAGGGTTCGCTCCCCGGAGACCGACGCCTGCGGGGCGACGGGCTCGGCAAACGCTTCATCCGGAACCCGGCCGTCGATCAGATGCGTGGGCTGCACCTCCCTCAGAGCAGCCGCCCGTTCGCGATCGCGGAGCCCCGGGTGGAGTAGTACCCCCGGAGAAGCAAGCTCGAAGAGCGCGTACAACCAGATGATCGAGTCGAGATCCACCCGCGGCGTGAGCGCAACGGGTTCACCGGGCTCCACTCCGCGGGCGGCGAGAGAAGCCATGGCCGTGCGAACGCGTGCAGCAACCTCCGCGTACGACCACACTCGGCCGTTGTCGATGACGCAGTCGCGACCTGGGTTCTCGACCGCTGCGGCGAGCACGCTCAGCTCATGCATCGGGTTCCTCTTCGAAGACGAGACCCAATCCTGGCACTCCGTGCGAAATGATCTGGCGATCTCGAATGGCGGCGATCCGGTGCGGAGGCCAGAGATCGAGCGCGGGATGCTTGCCTAGGCCTGCTGCGAGCTCGGTTTGCAGCGCAAGGGCGAGCTCTGCCGTCATCGCTCGCGCGATCGGACCATCGAAGGTATGCGAAACGAGATACCGGGCGCCATGTGCTGCAGCCTGCTCCGCGGTCTCGAACGAAGCCCGGAGTCCGCCCAGAACCATGGGCTTGATGACCACTGCAGCGATCCGGCCGCTTCCGAGGAGCCTTTGCGAAAGCAGCTCGTCGCGAAGCGTCTCATCGAGCGCGAACGGCAAAGGGAGGCCCAAGGCGCTCGGCCAGTGCTCGGGCGCTACGGGTTCTTCGATGAGCTCTAGCTCCAGTGCTTCGAGCGCTGCGGCCTGCTCCCTGAGCGCGTCGATCGAAATTCGACGATTCCCATCGACTCGGAGGGGAAGCTTTGGGTGGGCCTTTCGAATTGCCCGAAGGGCGTCGATCTCGCGGTCCAGGTCGGCTCCGAGCTTGAGCTTCACGTGGGTTGCGCCATCGGCAAGCAGCGCATCCGTGCTCGCCTCCCAGGACGCGGACTCCGAAGTCATGACGAGGTCCGCGATCGGAACAGCCGCGCGTTCGGCGTCGCCCCCTAGAACTCGATGGACGGGCTCACCGCGCGTATGACCGAGCCAATCGAGCAAGGCCGTTTCGAGCGCGAAGCGCGATGACACTTCGCGCAGCGGATGGACCGCGAACGCATCGAGCAGAATCCGCAAGGGGCTTGCGAGCGGGTCGACGACGACGGGCCGATCCGCCAAGCGCTCTAGCTCCCCCGCCACCTCTGCGATCGAGTCCGGCGAGTACCGAGGCAACGGAGATGCTTCTCCGAGCCCCGTCGTCCCGTCGCTGCGCGTGAGCCGGAGCACCGCAAAGGCACGTTTCGAAATACCTTCGGCGCCGCCGACGAGGGCGTTCGAGAGCTCGCCCTCCAAGACGTCGATCTGGGCGTGGAGGTCGGTCACAGAACGATCCCAACTCCGAGAAGGACCCCGAACGCCGACAAGAGCTTCGCCGTGCCGGCGAGGGTCTGATTGAGAGCGATTCCCCGGTCGCGCTTGACCGATCGGAACAGACGGAGAGCCCATGGGAGCGTGAGCCAAGGAAGGCCGATCCAGGCGCTGCTCCAACCGAGAGTGTACATCGCGACGGGCGTTGCGTACGACGCGAACAAGAGCAGCGCGTACTCTTGAACACCGACCGACCTGCCGAATCGAGCAACGATCGTCGTCTTGCCCACCCGGCGGTCGCCTTCGAAATCCCGGACGTTGTTCACGACGAGGATCCCCGTTGCCAGAGCGCCGATCGGGATCGAAGCAAGCCAGGCGATATCTGGAACGTACAGCGCTTGGACGAACGCCGTACCGCAGACCGCCACGAAACCGAAGAATGCCATCACGAAAACATCACCTAGGCCGTTGTACGCGAGTGGAAAAGGGCCTCCAGTATAAGCAAGACCGGCCGCCATCGACGCCAGGCCGATGACGACGACCACGGGACCGGCGATCCAGGTCAGGTAGACGCCCGTCCCCAGCGCCATCCCGAAGGAAACGATGATTCCCCGACGAAGCTGCGCCGCGCTCAGAAGACCGGCCTGCGCCGCGCGCGTGGGCCCAAGCCGCTCCTCGGTATCGGCTCCTTTTTGGAAGTCGTACATGTCGTTTGCAAAGTTCGTCGCTATTTGAATCAGGAAAGCGCCGATGAGCGCGGCGAGCGCGGCGTCCCAGCGAAACCCACCAACGCGCCAAGCACACGCCGTCCCGACCGCCACAGGGGCAAACGCCGCAGTGAGCGTGGCCGGACGCGCAGCAAGCATCCATGCACCGGTCGAGCCCGGAACAACGTCGCTCATCGCGGCGCGAGCTCCGCGATGGCCGCAAGCGCCTTGGCAACGATCGATGGGGCTTCGAGCAAGACGTTGTGCCCTACGCCGTCGACCCGCTGCGCCCGAATCTGAACGTTTTGGTCTGCGAGCTCGGTGGCCATCTTCGAGAACTTGG
>CAJIBW010000070.1_pt1 | contig 17809 bp, 15 predicted proteins | sample 9199441 | NCBI WGS metagenome assembly CAJIBW01 (sample SAMEA7708313, study PRJEB35096) | sediment metagenome | biome: marine neritic benthic zone biome [ENVO:01000025]; feature: sediment [ENVO:00002007]; material: shallow marine sediment [ENVO:03000034] sea grass bed [ENVO_01000059] ... | reverse complement strand
GTCGCCCCGGGGTCGACGGGCGCCACCGCGAAATCACGGCCATCGAACACCAGCTGCGCATGGTGCGCTTTGAGTGCGTCCGAATCGATCGAAACGCCGTTGGCCCCAGCCCGCCCGATGGACGTCACGCGCTTGTAGATTCCAAACACACGGGGCCGGCCCTGTTGCACCATCCACTTGAGGCTCGGCATAGGGTCGGCACTGTACCAGACCGCAATTTGCGTGTCACCGCTGGCCTTTGATGGCGAGGAGCCCAACGGCCCGCGCAGGCAAACGATTATACATTCATTCACGCCGTTGAGAACCCCAAATTGCGAAATCGGTAAAACGACACACAAGCGATCGGTTTATCACCCCTTGTGGACTAGCTTTTCCTCGCGCGGCTCGGCACTCTTAAATCTCGATGGGGCATGCAAGGACGCAGAGGGATCGACGCTCGAATCAAAGAGTGGATTTGAAAGGCCGCGCCCTCTTGTTTCAACGAGGCGATCGCGTGGGGCAGTACAAGCTCGAAAACATCTCAGCGGGAGGCGCGATGGTGTCGGGCGATCGCAAGCTGCGTCCGGGCCACCTCGTGCACCTCTTGATTGATTTCGATACCGGCGAGGAGCCGATGAGTCTAACCGGCTCGGTTCGTCGCGCTCGCGGCGAAAACGGGGGAGTCGCCTTGGCAATCGCTTTCCCCATCTTGACGGCGGACCAAGAGGACGCGATTCACAACGCCGTCTTGCGCGCGCTCGTGCGCCGCGATGCAATTGCGGCACAGCTTCCACTTCTGGTGTTCGAGCCCCGACGTCGCGTGCGCGAGGAGATCGAAGCCGAGATCCGTAGCTTTGGTTTTCCAGTCTCAGGTGTCGACTCGCTCGCTGAAGCGGTTCGCGAATTAGAGCGAGAGGAAATCGAGTACAGCGGATTGATCATTCACTCGGCGACACACGATGCACCGTCGATGGACGTAATCGAGTTTTTCACGAAGTCCGACGACCTACGGACGATCATCTTGCCGGAACCCAACGGGAAGCTCCACGAGCGGGCCAAGGGCTTGGCCAAGCTGCCGCAGGTTCGGGTACCGCGGGTCTGGAGTCGCTCTGAGCTACGGCGCGCCCTGACCAACTAGCCCCGGTCAAAGGGAACGACTTCGAGCGATTTCACGCCGGGCAAGCGTTCGAACGCGCTGGCCACCTCGGTTGCGGTAGCGACCACGACGATGCTGAGGTCTCGCGTCGAAATCCGTGTACGCGTGGCGTCGTTGGCGTCTCGAAGACGGACGCGGCCGACGAGCTCGTCGTACTTCTCGACGTAGCTGCGAGGAATGCCCAGGAGCTCCACATCCAGGCGAGATTCCAGACGCTTCGAAGGGGTGTCGCGGTCGAAGCAATGGCTATTGATCAAATAGCGCTGCGCGAAGCTGAGCTGGGGCTTTTTGATTCCGCGTTCGGCCCAGCGTTCGAGCAAGCTCAGTTGCAGCGCTGCGCAATCGGCCGAGTATTCCGACGCCGGCGCCGTCGCCATGTACCAAGCTTCTCTTTGCTTTGCGTGAAGCAAGCGGCTGTACGCGGAGTAGCTCCAGCCACGAGCTGCGCGAACCTCCTGCATGAGCAGACCGCTGAACGTCCCGCCAAACACGGTGTTGGAAACCATGAGCGGGAAGAGGTTGCGGTCGCGCGTGCGTGCGCCGAGGGTACCTATGAAAAGCTGGGTTTGGGCCCGCTCCGGCTTATCGACGATCACGACGTGGCGACCGGCGCGCGTCTTGGTCGTTGGAACGATCGAGTCCTTCCGCTTGTGCCGCTTCGCTCGTGGAAAGTACGTCGAGGCCAAGCGACGCGCCTCGGCATCGGTCACGTCCCCTGCAACTCCGACCAAAAACGCTCCCCTCGCGATGTGTCGCGCGTAGAAGCTCTCGACCTCGGGGAGGCCGATGCGCGCGAGGCTGTCCGCCGTTCCGCTCTGGGCGCGGGCGTACGGGTGCTCGCCGAAAAGCGCCTCGCGAAAACATCGCGCAGCAAGGGACTCGTCGTCGTCCAGCCGTGCGATGAGCGCCGCGCGGGCTTGGCGTTTGAGCTTGGAGAAATCGCGGGCGCGAAGGGCAGGCTGCCACACCAAATCGGCGAGGAGCCCGAGCAGCGGCTCGAGGTTGCGACGAAGCACGGTCGCGCGAATCCGCGTCGAGCGCATCGAGACCTGGACGGACACCCGGGCGCCCAAACTGGCGAGCTGATCTTCGAATCGCTGCTGAGAGAGCCCCCTCGGCCCCCGGCGCATGAGGTGCCCGGTGAGAAGAGCGAGCCCTTCTCGCCCGGCTGGATCCTGAAGGCTCCCCGAAGCGAATGCGATCTCCACATCGACCAGCGGAAGCACGTCGCTCGATTCGACCAATACGCTCATGATGCTCTTCGCAGTATCTCGATGCGAGTCCTGCGCGAAGGCCGGAGGTGCTTGGAGACCGCGCGCTTCACGTCCCGGGCCGACACTCTGCCATACGCGTCGAGTCGCTCGAACACGGCCGCACCGTCATTGGCTACCGTTTCGTAGAAACCGATTTGCTCGGCCTTCCCGCCCGCAGTTTCCATGCCGTGCAAAAACGAAAGCTCGAGCTGATGGATCGCTTTTTCGAGCTCGATGGGAGTAGGCCCCTCGGAGCCGAGCCGACCGATCTCGCGATCGAGCAAGGCAAGCGCGTCTTCCCTCTTCTTACCCTCTCGAAGAAAGATCCACATTTCGTAAAGTCCGGGGTCGACGAAGGGTGAAATCGAGCCGCGGACGGAAAGTGCGAGCTCGCTATCGAGGCAGAACAGCCTGTGGAGCCGCGAGCTCTGCCCGCCGAACAACACCTCGTTGGCAACGACGAGGGGTGGTGTGTCGGCGTCCAGAAACGATGGTGCGCGGTAGCCGAGGAGCAGCTTTTCGGTCGGCGTGGGGGCAGGGAGCCGGACGACCCGCTCGGCACGCTGTGGGGGTTCCTCGGACGGTCTGCGCTGTTCGACACGACGACCGCGGGGCAGGCCACCATAGTGCTCTTGAATCAGCGAAAGCGCTTTCGATTCGATGAAATCGCCCGCTATGACGACGGTTGCTCTGCTCGGCGCATAGTGCGTTCGATAGAACTCGCGGCAATCCTCGACCGTGAAGCCGCGAATGTCGTCCATGGAACCAATCGTCGGCCAGCGATACGGGTGACGCACGAACGCTTTCTCGTAAAGCAGCTCGAGTGCTTTCCCTTCGACGTCGTCGTCGACGCGTAGCTTTCGCTCATTCGCGACGACTTCTTTTTCCGAGCCGACCTGGGGCGCACGCAGAACTAGGTTCGCCATGCGATCGGATTCGAGCTCAATCAGAAGCGGCAAGGCATCGCGAGGCGCATTTTCGTAGTAGTACGTCCAATCCGTCCACGTCGCCGCGTTTGCCTCGGCCCCAGCGCCCTCCATCAAACGGTCGAAGTCGCCCGGCGCGTGGTTGCGGGTCGCGTTGAACATCAGATGCTCGAACAGATGGGCGAGTCCCGTCTTGCCTGGACGCTCGTGCCGGGAGCCCACGCGAAACCAGCTGTGGTAGCTCACGGTGGGCGCCGATCGATCGACGAGCGTCAGTACGGTCAGTCCGTTGCCCAAGCGGAAACGCCGTAGCCGAAGAGCATCGCCAAACCCCACATCACGCACGAAAGTCAAACGCGCGTTGCGCTTCCGAACGCCGCGGTTTAGCCGTTGCACGAGGACTTCGGGCGTTGCCATGAACGGGTGAGCCTGCGCAGCGAGTCCAATGGGGTCAAGGCGATTCGGTCTTGGATAGAGGGCATCGAGCTCGGCCGTCGCAGCAAGACATCGGTGCCACTTCGCTTGACCGCATCACGAGCGGCGGGTAGCTCTCCCGCCATGTCCGAGGTCCGTGTCCGCTTTGCCCCGTCGCCGACGGGCTACCTGCATATCGGCGGGGTACGAACCGCGCTCTACAGCTGGCTCTGGGCGCGTCGAAACCAGGGCACCTTCATTTTGCGGATCGAGGATACCGATCGTGAGCGAAGCACCGACGAGAGCATCCAGGTGGTGTTCGAATCGATGCGCTGGCTCGGCCTCGACTGGGACGAGGGTCCCGAGCTGGGCGGCGATCACGGTCCTTACGTTCAGAGTGAGCGACTCGACATCTACGCCGAGTACGCGGAGCGGCTCGTGGAATCCCGTCACGCCTACCGCTGCTATTCAACGAAGGAAGAGATCGCCGCCGCGCGTGAGGCGCACCAAAAGAGCGGCACCAAAGATGGGTTCCGCTTTCAAAGTCCTTGGCGAGACCGGCGTGAGCCTGCCGCCGACCCGACGGCACGGCACGTGATTCGCTTTCGCGCACCCCATGAAGGCGTCACGAGCTGGGTCGACGAGGTCAAAGGAAAGATCGAGATTCTGAACTCCACCTTGCAGGACTCCATTCTGCTTCGCCCCGATGGGATGCCGCTCTACAATTTTGGATGCGTCGTCGACGACCTGACGATGAAGGTCACCTTGGTCGCGCGCGGCGACGATCACATGATCAACACGGCGCCACAGATCCTGCTCTACCAAGCGCTTGGCGCGGACGTTCCCAAATTCGCCCACATGCCGATGGTCCTTGCGCCCAACGGCGAGAAGCTCTCCAAACGGCACGCGGCGGTTGGGGTCCTCGAGTACCGCGACATGGGCTACCTGCCCGACGCCGTGATCAACTACCTCGCGCGGCTCGGCTGGTCATATGGCGACCAGGAGATCTTCACACGACAAGAGCTGATCGAGAAGTTCAGCTGGGATCGCGTCGGCTCGACCGCGGGACGCTACGACGCGAAGAAGTTTCTTCACGTTCAGGCCGAGCATCTTCGGATGCTCTCCGATCGAGAGATCGCGCGCCAGACGGCGCCTTTCCTCAGCAAAATCGGTATCGAGGTCGCCGAAGACGACCCGGTCTTGTTGAAGGCGATCCCCTACGTGAAGCCGAGAGCAGAGACGTTCATCGAAGTGGCCGATGCAGTGGACTACTTCTTTCGAAACGTCGAGTTCGACGAGAAGGGGAAACGGAAATTCCTTTCACCGAGCTTCGCGAGGAATCTTCGACGCCTAGCCGACCTCGTCGAGGCGGTGGAACCCTTTGAAAAAGACCCGCTCGAGCGCGCCGTGAAAGCTTGGCTCGACGAAGACCAACTTTCGATGAAGCTGGTAGCGCAGCCTGCACGTGTGGCGCTGACGGGCCGTACCAGGAGCCCGGGCCTCTTCGAAGTGATGGAAGTTCTCGGCAGAGAAAAGACTACACTGCGCCTGCGAGCGGGCGCGGAGATCGCAGAGGCGGCGCCGACACTCTCGGACTGAGCCGCAGACGTTCGTGTTTTCTTGGATTTCAATTTGCAGACCTTGATCATCATTCTCTATCTGTCCACGCTCGGAGTACTTGCGCTCTACGGCATGCACCGGAGCGCGCTGCTATTCGCGTACCTTCGCCATCGTCGCGAGGAACATCTTCCGTGCGCTCGCTTCGACGAAGAGGACCTTCCTCGAGTCACGGTCCAGCTACCGATGTTCAACGAGATGTACGTTGCCGAACGCTTGATCGACGCTGCGTCTCGACTCGACTACCCGGCGGACCGCCTCGAGATCCAGGTTCTGGACGATTCGACCGACTCCACGTCGATCGTCGCTCGGGCTCGGTGCGAGGCGCTGCGATCGCTCGGCCTGGACGTCGTCTATCTTCATCGCGACGACCGCCACGGCTACAAGGCAGGAGCGCTCGAGGCCGGTATGGAGGTCGCAAAAGGCGACTTGATCCTGATTTTCGATGCGGATTTCGTGCCTGGAGCGGGAATCGTCCGAGACCTGGTCGACTTCTTCACGGATCCGGCCGTCGGGATGGTGCAAGCGCGATGGGCCCATCTCAACCGAAGCCGGTCCCTGCTCACTCAGTGCCAGGCGATGCTACTCGACGGGCACTTCGTCATCGAGCACAGCGCCCGAAACCGCACAGGGCGCTTCTTCAACTTCAGCGGTACCGCAGGGATGTGGCGCAAGTCTGCCATCATCGATGCTGGTGGCTGGCAACACGACACGATCACCGAAGACATGGACCTCAGCTACCGTGCGCAGCTCACCGGATGGAAGTTCGTCTACGCGCCGCAGATCAGCGCGCCCGCAGAGCTACCGTCGGAAATGAACAGCTTCAAAGGGCAACAGTATCGATGGGCCAAAGGCTCGGTCCAGACCGCGCGCAAATTGCTTGGGACGATTCTTCGCGCCCCAGTCAGTCGCGAAATAAAGGTCGAGGCGGTATTTCACCTGACCAATAACTTCGCGTATCTGTTCTTGATGGTGCTGGCTCTACTTCAGCTTCCAAACATGTTGATACGGCGCCAGCTGGAGCACCCCGAGCTCTTGATGCTCGACGTGCCCATGTTCGTGGCTACGTGTGGGTCGGTAGCGGCGTTCTACGTCGTCGCGCAGCAGGACCTCTACGGAAGTCGGTGGGATGCCATCAAGCGACTCCCCGTGATGATGGCGCTCGGCATCGGGCTTGCTGTCAACAATGGACGGGCAGCGATCGAAGGCTCGTTTGGTCGAGACGTCGAGTTCGTTCGCACGCCCAAGCGAGGCGCCCTCGACGGCGGGCCGGAGTCGGGCGCCAAGGGCTACAGAGGGCACTGGCCCTGGCACAACGCGCTGGAGCTCGTTTTCGCGCTCTACTGCAGCACGAGCTTGGTGATTGCCGTCGCAACGCAGAGCTGGGCAAGCGTGCCCTTTCTGCTCCTCTTTTGCGCGGGGTTCAGCTGGGTTGCACTCAGCAGCCTGCAGGAAGCGCTGCTCCGAGCTCAGGGCGACGCGGAGCTCGGCGAACAAGAGCCATCGGCACATTCCTCGCCGAGTCCGCAGTCGATGTTGAGCTGACATTCAGCCAACACCTCGCTGCTTCGTACGCAGAGGTTCTGCTCTTCGACCGGTGCACAGAACCGAATCGTGGTGTCGATGCGTGCGCACTCTTCATCGGTCTCGCACGGCGTGCGGCATTGGCCGCGAACGCAAACCCTACCGGGCTGACACTCGTTCTCGGGACAGAACTGCTCCGGCCGAGTGTCCGGAATGCATTGGAAGGAGCTGCAATACTCGTGCTCCGCGCAGTTCGTGTCATCGGTACAGTTCGTGAGACAGCTCTCATCGGTGCAAGGTCGGCAAGCACCCGCAACGCACTGCTGAGTTTCAGGACACGGAGTGTCGAGGCAGGTGATCAGACAGTCGCCATCGATGCAAATGCGCTCGTCCCCGCACTCGAAATTGAATTGACAGCTGACCGGGGGAAGGTCCGGTTCCTCTTCGAGGGGGTTGAGGCACAGGCCGTTGTCGGCGCAGGTCGTACCCACCGGACAGTCGTATTCCTCTTGGCACTCGCTGGCGCAGCCTAGGGTGGTACAAAGCTCGCCTACTGCGCAGTCGGCGTCCGATTCGCAGAAGTCGCGCTGCGGTGCAGGCTGCGGGTCGCATTCGTCCCCCCGGCACAGGAAGCAGCCGCGCTCGCTCAAGGGCCCGTCGGAGACACAGAAATAGCGAGAGTCCCTGTCACAGCCGGCGACTCCGAGTAGTGCGATGATGAGAATCCCAATGCGTTTCATGAGAGGTTCGACGTAGCGGCCCGGGGCTTATTCAACGTCGAGATCTGCTTGAAAACCAAGCAATTCCGTTGAATAACGAGACGGTATGAGTGGCCACAGCAAATGGTCGACGATCAAGCGGCGCAAGGGTGCGCAGGACGCCAAGCGCGGGAAATTGTTCACCAAAGTCATCAAGGAGATCACCATTGCCGCGCGCGCGGGAGGGGGTGACCCGGATGGCAACGCGCGGCTGCGGCGGGCGATCGACCTCGCGCGTGGCGTGAACATGCCCGCCGACAATGTGACCCGGGCGATCAAGAAGGGCACCGGCGAGCTCGAGGGCGTGCAGTACGAGGAGCTCGTTTACGAGGGAGTCGGCCCCGACGGTGCGCTGTTCATCTGCGAAGTGGTCACCGACAATCGCAACCGGACGATCGCCGAGGTGCGGAAGCTATTCGACAAGAACCACGGACAGATCAGCAGCAGCGGCTCGGCTCTTTGGGCGTTTGAACAGCGGGGCATCATCCGCGTGGACCAGGAAGCTGCGAGCGAGGAGCAGCTCTTCGAGGCCGCCGTGGGAGGCGGTGCCGAGAACATGGAGCTCGACGGAGACGAATGGGTCATCAGCACCCAGCGCAATGATCTGGACGTGGTGCGTGACGCGATTTCGAGCGCAGGCATTACGGTTCGAGAGGCGTCACTCGAGTACATCCCAAACAACCCGAAGGTCGTCGACGGGCGCGACGCTGAGAAGCTGATGCAGCTCTTCGAGGCGCTCGACGACCACGACGACGTGCAAAACGTGTACTCCGACTTCGAGCTCAGCGAGCAAGCGCTCGCCGAAATGGCTTGATCGAAAGATGCGCGTTCTCGGCATCGACCCTGGAAGCCGGCGGACTGGCTGGGGGGTCGTGCAGCTCGAGGGAACGAAGCTGGTTCCGATCGACGCCGGAACGATCAGGGTCCCAGAGAAGCTACCGCTCGCGGAGCGTCTGAACCTGATCCACCGAGGTCTCGCGCAGATCGTCGACGAGAACCGGCCCGAAGCAATAGCCGTCGAAGAGATCTTCTTCGCGAAGTATCCAAACGCAGCGTTGAAGTTGGGCCACGCGCGCGGCGTAGCTTTGCTGGTCGCCGCTCAATCGCGGATCGAAGTTCACGAGTACCCCCCTGCAATCGTGAAGCGCACCGTGGTAGGACGCGGTGCCGCCGACAAGACGCAGGTGGCGCGCCTGGTCGCAGCCCTGCTCGGACTCAAGACACCACCCGAAGAAGACGCCGCCGACGCCCTCGCAGTGGCCATCACGCACGTTCAGGCGAGCCGCTCCAAGGGCGTCCGCCGCTGAGGGATTGGGCCGGCCCGTAGGACCAGAGGCTCAGCTGCCAGAAATGCACACACCTGTTCAGTAAGCTGCTACGCTCACCGCGTGATTGGCAGACTCAGCGGAACGATTGAGCACCGAGAGCCGGATGGGTCGGTCATCGTCAACGTCCATGGCGTCGGCTACGAGGTGTTTTTGCCGAGCGGGACACTCGGCCAGCTTGGCTCGGAGCCGACGGAGACGGTCGCCCTTCAGATTCACACCCATGTTCGCGAGGACGCAATGACCCTCTTCGGCTTCGCCACGACCGAAGATCGTGCGGCGTTTCGTGCGCTCCTCAAGGTCAGCAGCATCGGCCCAAAGCTAGCCCTCGCGATCGTCGGCGTCATGAACGCGAACGAGCTCCGGGAAGCGGTCGAGCGACAAGACAAGACAGCCTTCAAAGGCATCAGCGGTGTTGGAAAGAGGACCGTCGAGCGAATCCTCCTCGACCTGCAGGGGAAGCTCGACTTCGCCGGAAGCGGGAAGACGGGCGTTCGGCTCCGCGCGGTTCCGGGCCCGGCTGACTCCGCGGGAGACACGGTCGTTGGTGCATTGGTGCAGATGGGATACAAACGAAACGAGGCAGAAGCCGCGGTTGGGAGCGCGATGGGCACCTCGAGCGAACAAAACGTGGAAGGGCTGCTGCGCGCGGCGCTGTCAGCGTTGTCATGAGTGAAGTGGAAGCCAGAGCGAACCAGAACCTCGGGATCGAGGAGCAGACCGAAGACCGGGTGTTCGACAGGAGCCTTCGTCCTTCGCAGTTCGACGACTTCGTCGGCCAGGAGCGCATCAAAGACAACCTCCGCGTGTTCGTGGAGGCCGCGCGCCGACGCGGCGAGCCGGTCGATCATACCTTGTTCTGCGGTCCGCCGGGGCTCGGCAAGACCACTCTGGCCCTGATTTTGGCCGCAGAACGTGGGGTAACGCTGCACTCGGCGTCTGGTCCTGCGATCGAGCACAAGGGGCAGCTCGCCGCTCTCCTGACCAAGCTCGAGCCAAACGACGTGCTCTTCATCGACGAAATCCACCGCCTGAACGCCACCGTCGAAGAAAACCTCTACACCGCCGTAGAGGACTTTCGCATCGACATCGTCAACGGCGACGGGCCGTACGCGCAAACGCTGCAGCTTCCTTTGAGTCCGTTCACGCTGGTTGGTGCAACGACGCGGACAGGTCTCTTGACGAACCCAATGCGCTCGCGCTTTGGGTACGTTGCGCGCCTCGACTACTATCCGGAAGACGCACTGCGCTCGATCATCGAGCGAAGCGCGCGTTTGCTAGCACTCGCGGTCAGTCCGGAGGCTGCGCAGGAGTTGGCGCGGCGTTCGCGCGGGACACCTCGAATCGCAAATCGCCTCTTGCGCCGTTCTCGGGACTTCGCTGAAGTACTATCCGATGGAGAGGTCGATGCAGCGTCCGCCCGCGAGGCCCTCGAACGACTCGACGTCGACGCTGCAGGTCTCGACCAAATGGACCGGCGATATCTGACCGTGATCATCGATCACTACGACGGCGGCCCGGTCGGGATCGAAACATTGGCGGCTGCGCTGAGCGAGCCGCGCGATACGCTCGAAGACGTCTATGAGCCCTATCTGCTTCAGAAGGGCTTACTGGCGCGCACGGCGAGAGGACGCGTAGCAACCCGGCACGCCTTCGAGCACCTCGGCAAAGAGCAGCCGGCCAAATCGCAGGCCGACCTGTTCTGAGTCCCTCTTCCGACATGAATTCCAAGCTAAACGCGGCCAGCGAGGGCCTTCTGTCGTCGGCGGAACGCTGGTCGCCGGCCGATGCGGAGCTTTGGGGACGCTGGCGCGCTTCGCTGAGCGCGGAGCAGAGGTCGGACGCCTTGATGCCGCTGCAGGCGCTGCTGTCCGGGCTCGTCGCGTTTCGGGACTGGGAGAATCAAGCGCGCCCCGGACCCGGAATCGACTTTCATCCACACCTTCACGCGCTGAGGACGGGCTACGGCTGGGGCCTTCGGCTCATCACCCAACTGCGAAGTAACGGGGCGCCCCAGTCTGCGCTCGTTGACGTGCCACTCGGAGAGCCGGAGTCGTCGCTGCGAGCGCTCGAGCGATCGATACGGGATGCGCTCCGTGTCGCCGAACGTCTGTTGGAGCTTCCGCAAGTCGATGCAGGCATGTTTCAAGAAGCCTGCGACCTGTTCTTGGCCGAGCTCGAGCGCAATCTGTTTTTTCTACCTCCAGAGCCGCTCGAGTTCTCGAATGCATCAGAGCTCGTACAACCCGAAGGCCTCCAGCCTCAGCTGGAATCGTGGGAAAGCGAGGCGGCGCGAACGGCATCGATGATCGCCTTCCTCGCACTGCTGCGCGATCATCGGTTTCTGGGCGTTGCCGCCGGTCAGCTGCGCAGGCCAGATGGAATATTCACGTCGCACCTCGTCGCTGCGGCGGTCCGGCGGGAGCTTCGCGTGCTGAGCCGTTTTCTCTTGGTGCAGGGCGTACAGACGTTTGCCGACGAGCTCGAAACGAGGCTGCTCTCGGTAGAGGCGATCGCTACCAGCATTCACGCCCAATCGAGGTCTTTGCTAAACGATCCTCTGCCCGAACCGCGCCTGCGGGGCGATGACGCCCCCGCGGTGGAGCGGATGCACAGAGATATTACCGAGCTTCGAGACACGGTGCGGGACGCCGCGAAGAGGCTGCACGCCCTCGGGCGGCCGGCGCAGGCAGAGCGGGCGGACCGGAAGAGCGAGCGGGTCCAACGGAACCTTCATCAAGAGATTTGGGCCTTTCGCCTCATTCTTCAGGCATTCCTCGCGAAGGCCTCTGCTCTTTCCGCATCCGGCCGTGGCCCATACGATGAGGGGAGCCTGGATTTCATCGGCGAGTTCCTCCGGCACTTCCGACTGTTTGGGCTTCGCTTGAGCCGCGGTACGATGTACTCGCGCCGCGGGCAGCTGACGCGGGCGGTGAGCGCCCTGAGCGACCGCCGCGCCGTCGATGAGGCGACGCTCGGCCTCGCGACCGAGGAATGCGGGCTGTTCCTCGAGCACCTAGAACATGCGCTGGCCGAGCTACCGGAATCGCCGATCGTACCTTTCGACAAGACCAAGGCGGCGGCCGAGCTTCGCGCCTACCTAACCGCCGTCAAGCAGCAAAGCTCTTAGACGACGATTCCGAACGCGGCGAAGATGCGTTCGATGAACCAGAACGCCGCGAGCGAGCCGATGAAGTAGGCGGGGATGGTTCGGCTGCTTCGCCATCTCGAGGGAAGCGCCGAACGGACGGCTTTGAAGCTGAGCCATGCGACAGCGATGACAGCGAGCTGTGCGAGCTCGAGGCCGAGGTTGAAGCCAAGAAGCGCAAGCGGAATCTCTTCGGCCGGCAACCCTGCGTCGAAGAGGACGGACGCGAATCCGAGGCCGTGAAGCAGGCCGAGGGCGCCTGGAAGCGTCCAGGGGTGCTTCCAAACAGGCCCGTGCGTTCCCGATTGGATTTCGAGGGCGAGAACGACGATGGTCAGCGCGATCGAAGCTTCGACGAGCGCCGCTGGGAGCGAGACGACCCCCAGCACCGAAAGCGCGAGCGTGAGGCTATGCCCCACCGTAAACGCCGTGACCGCAGCGACGAGCCGGCGATGCCAGCCGAATAGCACGAGAAGCCCGAGGACGAAGGTCAGGTGGTCCCAGCCGGTAAGCAGGTGCCCGACGCCGAGCATCAGGTACTCCAAGAACGAGTGCGACTCGTCGACCTGTGCGACGACGGTGAGCTCCGGCTTGCCGCGGTCGAGGATCGTGTGATGTACGTCCGCGCCAGGGCGAGCGATGCGCACGACGACCGTGACGTTCGAGTCCTCGAAGCCGTCCACGCGGAGGACAGCACCCAGCATGTCGGGCGGGTCGCAGCGGATCTCGGTGGTCTCGATGATCGCTGTCCCGTCTTCGCTCTTCTCGACCGTGGCTGGGCCGAGCTGCTCACAGGCTTCGGGGATGCGCGGCCGAAGCGATTGACCGGTGGGCCGCTTGACCGGTGCTCGCCAGCCCATCGTGACGGTTCCGTCCGCGCGATGCTCGAAGGAGAGGACCGAAGGGGCGAGGGGATGCGCGCGGGCATGGTTTGGGGCTCCGAGCGCAATCGCAGCACAGGCCGCGAGCAATAGGGGCCGCATCACCGCGTCCTCTCGATGGTGATGCGATACGCGTCGCGAAGGGCGGCCATCCGCTCTTGCTCGAGCGCCTTGCGAAGCTCGCGGAGCCGATCGGCCCGGACTTCGGCGCCGATGACGTCGAGTGGGGGTACGTAGGCTGGCTCCTGGTCGATCACCTTGATGAAATGAAGGCCGTACACCGAGGAAACGGGCCCTCTCCAGGCGCCGATCAAGCCCTCCTGAACCAGGCCGGCCAGCTCGGGTCCATAGTCGTCTTCGAGCTCGGACGGGGTCGCGGATTGCTCCGGGCGGAGATTGGGCAGCGGGTCGCCAAGCCTCGAAGGCGCCGAGTCGTCGAGCTCGGTCAATCGATCCCGCATCTCGCGTGCATCCGCCGCAAGCGTTTCGCTACGCTTGGAACGACTGAGGAAGACGTGTTGAAACCGAACGCGCTGCTCGCGCTCGAAGCGGTCCCTGTGCGTTCGGCGGTGCTCTTCGAGCTCTGCGCGACTCGGCATTCGGTCTTCGGGCACGAACGCGAGGGCCTGGCCCGCCCTGTAGAGCAATCTCGCTCGCACGACCGGATCGTGCGCCTGCATGTTCATCTCGATCGCGCGCCGAAAAAGCGCGAGATCATCGTCTTCGGTGTCGGGCTCGATGAAGCGCATGTTGCGAATCAGGTGCGTGTACACGATCGGGTCGGTTCGGTCCCAGCCGTAGCGGCGCGCCTCGCTGAGCAAGATGGCCTCGCGGACACTGTTCTCGACCTCCGCGTTCGAGGCTTCAGCCGGAACACGAACCGTGATCGCGGGGCCTTGGACCGCATTTCGCTCGCACACGGCCTTGGCGCTGAACAGCAGGCCGCCAATCAGGAAGAAGTGGACGAGCGGGCGAAGCATCAACTGGGGGGTTGATACCAGATCGGCGAGGTCCAGGCGCGCTCTTGGATTGTGGGCTCCACCTGGTGGCAGCAGCGCTCTTCGGCTTCGGGCAGCAGGCCCGGATCGCTGCAATCGACCCCGGCACAGAAGGCCAGCCGGAGCCCCGTCGCCGGATCACAGCAGTCGCACGTGAAGTCGCTTGGCAGGAGCTCATCTTTGCGCGCAACGCAGGCGGCATAGTCCCATTCGCTGCAGTCGTATTGTGCCGCGGAGCACTGCCAGGTCGTCCAGCGGCAGCTGGGGTTCTCGAGCACTCGGGCGTAGTAGTAGGCCCGCTGCGCGGGGTCGAAGTCGGGGTCCTGCCAGACGCCGCAAAGGTCGCCAAAGCCCTCGCCCTCTCGTGCGCAGGTGTCGAGGTCGACGGCCGCTCCGTTGTTCGGGTCGCCCGCGATCTCGAAGACCCGCACCTGGTAGTCGTCGCCGTCGAGCCAGCCCTTGACGATCTGAGCTCGCTGAAGTGGCGCGCTCGTCGAATCCTGCATCGCCGAAACCACGAAGACCGGTGCCGACGAGGCAGGCTGCGGGTCGAGCGTGCCGCCCATGGGAACACCTGCGGCGTCGGCCTGTGCGTCGAGCTCGGCGGAGTTGCAGAGGTCGTTCGGGAAATCCCATCCGCCAAACATGCGCACGGTCATCCGAGGACCGCTCGTGCCAAAGGTTTCCTTCCGACGCAGCGCAGAAAAGATGGCGTCACGCGCGTTCTCTTCGGCCCAGACCGCGGTGAGGCCACCGGGGCTGAGATACTCCACGTCGGGGAAGCCGGGAGGCGGCGGCAGAAAGCGGTTCGGTTGACCTGCGCCACCGTGGCCTTTGAAATCGTTCTCGGCCACGAAGCCAGGGGCCGAGATGTGCGTATCGGTCGCCGCCGTGATGCCGTACTGGAAGGGGTTTGTCCCGAGGCGGCTCTCGAACCGCATCCCTTCGCCGTACGCATAGCGGAGGAACCCCTTTGGATCAGGCGGGGTGATTCGCTCGAGATTGGTCGTGGCCAGGTTCGAGAACGGAAGGATCTCGAATCCGCAGAGCTCGTCCGCTGTCGCCGCGCCCGGAAGGCATTCCGAAGCTCCCTTGTGCTGGTAGATCTCGATCACCGGCTCCATCGCGTTCCGCAGCTCGACGTACTCGGCTGTCAAAGCCTCGCCGTCGGCCATCCTATCGTCGAAGTAGACGCCGTCGGAGAGATTGCTGTTGTGCGGGATGGTCAGCACATCGCAGCCGCTGTCTGCATCGATGCACTCTCCAACGAGGCGCGCCCAGAGCTCCTCCGGATAGGGCGCGTCGAAATATCCGTACGGAAGATCGGTCACGTTTTCGTCTTTGAACATGACGTTTCGATGCAGATTACGGCCGTCTGAATTACCGCTCCACTCGTATCCCGGAAAAGCCGTGAACCTGCAGCTGTCGCTGCGATCGTAGGCCGACCGCGCTGCGTCTACGATACCTCGCCAAACATCGGCGCCTGCGTCTAGGCAAAACGCACTATCGGGTCCGCAGAGAGCGGGATAGGCAGCATCCTCGGGCGGGAGATTGAGCAGCCCATTGATACGGACGAAGACGTCTCGTACGAACTCGGGCATCGCGTCGAACTGCTGGGCAGCGCGGTAGTCGACGCACTGCTGCGCGTCGTACCCCGGCGAGCCTGATTCGTTACAGACCTCCAAGGTACCGATGAACTCGGCGTGGTCACTCAGCATGACGAAGTCCAGCGGGCGATCGATCGCAGCCATCCGGGTCGGGGTTCCGTCTTCATCGTAAGGCTGAAGAGCGATGGGCTCGCCGCGCGCGAACGCGTACGCGTCGTCTTGCGTCGTCCGTGTGCCCTGCATGTTCGCGTCGAATGAAAGCTCGGTATGGACGTGCGTGTCGCCCCAGAAGACCTGACGGAGCGGCTCGAAATCAGTGCATCGGCCGAACTCATCGACTGCAGGAGGAGCGCTGTCTTTGCTGCAGCTGGAGGACGCAAGAGCGAGCGTGAGCATAACGAGCGCTCGAAAAAAGGAACGGGGCATGGCGGAAAGCTAACGGACGCGGCCGATATTGCAATCGACGAGCTAGATCGCGATTTCGCCTGAGAAAACAAAACGCGCGGGGCCTTGCATCAGGACACTGTCGCCAGGCGCCGCTACGGTGATGAGGAGCGTCCCGCCCGGGAGGTGAATGCTGAGCTGCTCGTCTCGCTCGGCGCGACCGGTTTCGACAGCGGCAACCGCCGCCGCGCAGGCTCCGGTTCCGCAGGCCTGGGTCCAGCCGGCGCCACGTTCGAGAACGTCCAAACGCATGCTGCTCCCTTCTCGCTCCGAGACGAAGCCGACGTTGACCCCTTCGGGAAAGTGCGGGTCGCTTTGAATCGCCGGACCGAGGGCGAGGCGCGCGTCACCGACCTCGTCGAATGTGACCGCGTGCGGATTGCCCATCGACACAGCGCTGAAATGTAGCGTACGCCCGTCTACGTCGAGCGGGTGATCGAGCCAGGGGCTAGGGGAGCTCAAGGGGAGGTCCGATGGCACCATGGACGGGGGTGCCATCTGCACGGCCACCGATTCCGCACCGGGCCGGTTCACGACGATGCAGGGATGGGGCCCGGCAGCGGTAGCGACCGTGACCTCAAGTGTCGCCTCACCCACGCGGCGGGCAAGGTGCAGAGCGGCACAGCGAAGGCCATTGCCACACATCTCGGGGACCGAGCCATCGGCATTGATGACCTCCATCGATGGAGCGTTCAGGTCGAGCAGGAGCAGCCCGTCGGCGCCGATCCCGCGATGCCGATCGCAGAGCGCGATCGCTTGCGCGGTGGTAAGCTGCACACCCGCGAGCGCTTCCTTCTCGACGATGAGGAAGTCATTCCCGAGGCCTTCGTATTTGGAGAAGCGGAGCCGCATGAGGGCAAGGTTGTAGGGCCCATGGAAAGCATCTGCAAAACGCGGCGACGGCATCGGTTTTCGCGGTGTGCCCCTCAACTACCGGAAAACAGTAATGTTTTAAGGGCCGAGCGTGTCCCTATCGCTCGAGGACGTAAGCCGACAGATGGCGGTGGATCGCCCCGTCAGGAACAGCCCATGGAGTTGCCGCAGTTTAGGCAGCGGTAGCACGCCCCGTTGCGGACCGTGATGTGTCCGCACTTATCGCACATCGGCGCGTCGCCCATCATTTCGCCCAGTTGCTGGTCGAGGGCATTGGCCTGATGGCCGCCGTCGTCGAAGCCGAAGGTGACCTGCTCGGCCGGCTCGATCGCGGGAGCAGGATCGCTTGGCTGCGAACCTTCTAGGCGTTGGACCGCTGCAACGTCGGTTGGGTTTTGGAGCTCTTCCTGCTCCTCTTTCGGTGGAACCTGCGCAAAGTCGTATTGCTGCAGGTACTCCACGCCAAGGACGCGGAAGACGTAGTCGATGATCGAGGTGGAGAACTTGATGTTCGGATGACCTTCGACGATGCCCTGCGGCTCGAAGCGCGTGAAGGTGAACTGCCGGACGTAGGCGTCGAGCGGCACACCGTGCTGAAGTCCCATCGAGACGCTGATTGCGAAGCAGTTCATCAATGAGCGGAACGCAGCGCCCTCTTTGTGCATGTCGACGAAGATCTCGCCGAGCGAGCCGTCCACGTATTCACCGGTGCGAAGGAATACTTTGTGTCCTCCGACGCGTGCTTCCTGCGTGAATCCGCTTCGCTTCTTCGGGAGGCGGTGGCGCCGTGTCTTAGGAGGCGTGAGCCACTCCTGAACGGGAGCGTCGATGGCCTTTGCGGGCACAGCTGCCTTCGCCTCGGCAGGGCTTGCATCTTCCTGCGCTTCGCTCTTGGAATCATCCTTG
>CAJIBW010000312.1_pt1 | contig 18809 bp, 15 predicted proteins | sample 9199441 | NCBI WGS metagenome assembly CAJIBW01 (sample SAMEA7708313, study PRJEB35096) | sediment metagenome | biome: marine neritic benthic zone biome [ENVO:01000025]; feature: sediment [ENVO:00002007]; material: shallow marine sediment [ENVO:03000034] sea grass bed [ENVO_01000059] ... | reverse complement strand
GGAGTGGACGCCCGTGCCAGGCCGCTTCAAAGACTACATCGCGCTCCCCAAGTCGAACATGTACCAGTCGCTGCACACGACGGTCATCGGACCAGGAAATCGGCGCGTCGAAATCCAAATTCGCACCCACGAGATGCATCGGACGGCCGACTACGGCATTGCCGCGCACTGGCAGTACAAAGAGCACGGTGGCGGCATCGATCCGAAGGACGCCGCTCGTTTCGTCTGGCTTCGACAACTGATGGAGTTCCAGAAGGAAGTGGTCGATCCCGAGGAGTTCTACGAGAGCGTCAAGGTCGACCTGTTCCCAGAGGATGTGTACGTATTCACGCCGAAGGGGGATGTGATGACCTTCCCGCGCGGCGCGACGCCGGTCGATTTCGCCTACGCGGTCCACTCCGAAGTCGGGCACCGCTGCTCTGGCGCCCGCGTCAACGGCGCCATCGTTCCACTGCGGCACAAGCTTCAAAACGGTGACGTCATCGAGATTCTGACGAGCAAGAACCACCACCCGAGCAAGGACTGGTTGGAGTTCGTGATCACGAGCCGCGCCCGCTCGCGCATTCGCCTCTACCTGCGGGCAGAGGAGCGCAAGCACGCGGTCAAGCTCGGCAAGGAGCTTCTCGAAAAGGAAATGCGAAAGAACAACATGTCGCTCTCGCGTTTTCTCAAGAGCAAGCGAGCCAAGGAGGTGCTCTCGCGATTCCACGCGGGTTCCGAAGAGGACCTCTACGCCCGAATCGGCATCGGCAAGCTTGCGCTTCCCATGGTGATGCAAGAGGTGATGCCGAGCGAGGACGGTGAGCGAGACAGCCTCCGACCGGGGTTCCTCGAGCGCGCGGTTCAGCGGGTCTCGGGCGACGTCGAGGGGTCAGGCATCCGCATCCAGGGCATGGACAACATGCTCGTGCGCTTCGCCCAGTGCTGCAATCCCGTTCCGGGCGATCCCGTCACGGGCTGGATCACACGCGGACGCGGGGTCTCGGTGCACCGGAGGGGCTGCCCGCGAGTCCTCGAGCTCGACTCCGAGCGTCGGGTTCAGGTGAGCTGGGCGGATCACGTCGAGGTGGACCTGCCGGTATCTCTTCGGGTCATGACCGACGATCGCGCAGGAATCCTCGCATCGGTCTCCTCGGTGTTCTCGACGAACGGCGTCAGCATCAGTGAAGCGTCATGCCTGTCCAAGGACGGCCGAGCGGAAAACCTGTTCCACTTCAGGGTCGGCGACATCGACCGTCTGCGCGAGATCATGCGCGGCGTCGCGAAAGTCAAGGGCGTTCTCGACGTCGAGCGAGTGTAACCGCGAACCGCTCAGCTGCTCGGATCGCTCGTCCCCCGCCAAACGATCGAGAGGGCTGCTGCAGCGCCAGTGAGCGCCAATAGAACGAGCCATCCGCTGATGTGCTCGACGTCCTGGCTCAAGGTGTTGAAGCCATCGACCCGAAGGAGGCTCGCGGGGAGCAGCAGGGGCAGGGCGTTGACGCCGGCGTGCATCGCAATGCTCGACAAGGTGGACTTCGTTCGTAGCGCGACCGCTCCGAGCACCAGGCCCCCTATCGTCCCGTAGACGATCGCGGACACACCGCCTCCGGCGTGAACCAGGCCAAAGAGCAAGGAGCTCCATATCAATGCGGGTGCATCGCCGTACGGCTCCTTCAGATCCTGAAGCAGCCAGCCCCGAAACAGGAGCTCCTCGGTCACCGGGGCGACGATCACGAGCGCGACCGAAATCGACATGCCGGCCCACCAGGTGCTCGGATTCACCATCCGGTAGCGGCGCGCCAGCTCGTCGAAGCTCAGGGGCCAGACTTCCTGAACGAGGTTCCCGACCTCTGCGAGCGGCAGCTGCATGAACGCCCCTGCGAGGAAACAGAGGGCGACAATCCCGCCAACGAGCGGCCGAACTTCGACGGATTCGAGCAGCCCGCCCTCCCGCCGGCGGTGCGGAAAGGCAACGATGAAGAGGACCCCGGTGGCGGCTGCTTGGACCAGGGCGAGGTTGAGCGGCGAGTCTCCTGCGACGTTGATCGCCTCGCCCCAAGATGCCGAGCTGCTTCGAAGCTGGAGAAACCCTCCAAGGGCCAAGAACAGATGCATCAGGGCCGGGAACGCCAGAGCGACGAACAGAGCTGTCAGATATCGGCCCAAGACAACGCGCAGCCTGACACGTACCAGCGACGGATGGCCAAGATATGAGCCTTCCCTGTTGGTCCCACCCTGCTATAGCGCCAAAGCAGCATGAGGATCCGCTTCCTTTTCATTCTAGGCTTGCTGAGCCTCAGCGTGGCCTGCGCGCACTCGAGCTCGACCCGTGGAAGCGCCCGGGCCAAGGGCGCAGAGCCGATTCCCGGCGCCGAGTATCCCGACGAGGCGCGGCGCTTTCTGATGATGTCCCTCGACAACGCCGAGCGTACCGAGCTGCGGGATCGGCTCATCGCCTCGGTGCTCTCCCAGGCGCAGAGCCTCGCCGACGTGGGCGACTACGAGGGCGTTGTGCTCGAAATGAGCCGCCTGACGTCGTTCTTGGCGCCGTCCGACTACGCGTCCGCCGTCCTTCCGAAGCAGGTCGAACCGATCGCCAAGTACATCACGGAGCGAGGAGGCCGACTTGGAGATGAGGGATACGTGCTCGCCGCCAACTTACTTCTCGAGCGTTCGACCGGTGACGAGATTTACCGCAAGCACTACGACGAGATCGCGGCCTGGGGACGTGACGCGCGCTCGAGCCTCGATACCGTTTCCGAACAGTACGCCGGCCTCATTTCGGTCTGGACCGACCACGCCGAGCTGACGCCTGCGCCTGAGGTCCTCGACACGCTCGCTGACCTGCACGTCGCCGGGCGCGATGCGGTCGCAGGGGAGTCCGTCGAAGCGCGTCAACGGCTTGGCATCGGCGGCGAGCGTCAGCTCAGACTTGCCCCGCTGAACGTCGCCGCGGTCTATCTTTCGCACGGCGACATCGAGTCGGCCGTCTCCAAAGTCGATTCGATGGGTCAGGGCGGCGAGCTCCAAATTCGCCTGCTCGACCTCATGCGGGCCGCGCGAGGCGCGGACGAGGAGGGCGCGGCTGCGACGTTCGAGTTGGTCGAGGGCTACCGGGTAGCGCGGCCGGATGTCGCGGCCGGTCTCTGCCAGTCTGCGCTCGTTCGGTTCCCAGACGACTACCGTTTCCCTACGTGCATGGCCCGGGTCGCCGCGGATTCAGAGCGATTCGCGGATGCGACCGCCTGGTACGTCATCGCGATCGGGCTCGCACCGGAGATGATCGAGCTCTACGACGAAGCGCTGGGCCAGCTCGACGAATTCATCGAGAGCCGGCTCAGTGACCCACATCCCGAACGCTCGAGCTCGCTCGCCCGGGGCGCGGAAACGATCTTGGCCGAGCGACAAGAGCGTTGGCCCGACTCTACGCCTCCGATCGCACCCAATCAGCTCGAATTCCTGATCGGCATGCTGGAGATGAATGCCGGTCGTGCCGACGAAGCGCAGCGACGCTTCGAAAAGAGCCTCGAAGCGGACGAGAACATCGATGCCCTGATGCAGCTCGGGCTTCTGCTCGAGCGAACCGGCCGGGCTGCGGAAGCGGAGAAGCGATTCCGAAGGGCGTTTGCCCTCAGCCCCTCGGCCACGCTTGCGGACGACGTTCGCCGGGCCGAGATTTTGGAGAACCTGGGCAACACCTCCCGTGCTCAGGGCAACGACGACGACATGAAATCCCAGTACAGCGCCGCGCTCGAGGCCTGGACGGAGGCCCGTGACCAGGTCGAAGGGCCCACCGGCGCGATCGTGGAAATGCGGCGTGGGGTGCTGCTCGATCAGCTGGGTCGTCACCAAGAAGCCGTCGTTGCCTTCGAGAGTGCGATGACATTTGCGCCGCAGTGGCGCGATGTCTACGCCGGTATCCTCGCCCACCTCGTCTCGGCCCCGGTCGATTTCGAGCTCGCGTCCTCGGTCTGGCGGAGGTCTCAGTTGCACCTCAACCTCGCTCCCGAGTGGAAGGTATACTTCACGCTCTGGATTCAGTTCATCACGGCGCGCGCGGGCATGCCGCCGGTCGACGAGCACCGTGAGCTTCTGCGGAGCCTGGGGACCAGCTCCAGTTGGTGGGGGAAGCTCGCGAGCTTCGGCGCCAGCGAGCTCGACTACCAAGACCTGCTGAGCGTCGCGTCGAGCCTGGGAGAGCGTACCGAGGCGCTTTACTACGAGGCAACGCGACTCTTCATCGAAGGAGACGAACCGGGCTCGCGCAAGCAGCTCCAACGAGTGCTCGAGACGAACATGGTCAGCTTTTTCGAGTTCGAGATGGCACGGAAGCTGCTGCTCGAGGAGAAGCGCTCGGGAGGCCTGACCCCGTGATCGACTTCGAGAAGCTCGGCAAGCTCTATCTCGGTAGAGAGCTCGATCCCGACGGCCGCGAGCCAAACGAAGTTCCCGTTCTCTACGATTCGAAAGACCTCACCACGCACGCCGTCTGTGTAGGGATGACCGGCAGCGGAAAGACCGGGCTCTGCCTGTCGCTCCTCGAAGAAGCCGCAATCGACGGGATACCGGCTCTTTGCATCGACCCCAAAGGCGACCTCGGAAACCTAGCGCTGACGTTTCCAGAGCTTCGTCCAAGCGACTTCGAGCCCTGGATCGACCCGGCGGAAGCCGAGCGAAAAGGACGCACGGTGACCGAGCACGCTGCAGCGGTGGCCAGCCTCTGGCGTGAAGGCTTGTCCAAATGGGGACAGGACGGCGCGCGAATCGCGCGCTTTCGCGACGCGGTCGAGATCTCGATCTACACGCCGGGCAGCTCTGCGGGTCGCGGGCTTCGCGTCTTGGAGTCGTTTGATCCCCCCGGCGAAGACGCGGACGACGACGAGCAGCGCGACCAAATCATGGGTGCAGTCTCTGGGCTGCTTGCTCTTCTTGGAATCGACCCCGACCCGGTGAACAGCAAGGAGCACATCTTGCTCTCGAATCTGCTGTCTCACGCCTGGTCCAACGGCGAGTCGCTGCAGCTCGGGGATCTCGTTCGCGGGATTTCCGAGCCTCCATTCGATCGGATCGGCGTCATGGGCTTGGAGACCTTCTACCCGGCGTCTCAGAGACAGAAGCTCGCCATGCAGATGAACGGGCTGCTGGCGTCTCCCGGCTTCTCGACCTGGTTGGACGGCGAGCCTCTCGACGTCCAGCGACTGCTCTGGACCGAGGACGGCAAGCCGCGAATCACGATTCTCTCCATTGCGCACTTGAGCGAGCCGGAGCGCATGTTCTTCGTCAGCACTCTGCTCAACCGAGTCGTGTCCTGGGTGCGGCGTCAGTCCGGCACCTCCAGCCTGCGCGCGCTCCTCTACATGGATGAAGTCTTTGGGTTTCTTCCACCCGTCTCGGAGCCCCCGTCGAAGAGGCCGCTGCTCACTTTGCTCAAGCAGGCGCGCGCATACGGGTTCGGCATCGTCCTGGCGACCCAGAATCCGGTCGACCTCGACTACAAAGCCCTTTCGAACTGCGGGACCTGGTTTCTCGGTCGCCTTCAAACCGAGCGCGACGTAGCGCGGGTCGTCGACGGACTCGAGGCCGCATCGTCGTCTTCAGGAGGCTCGCTCGACCGTGGCGCGATCGAGCGCTTGTTGGCCGGGCTTCGCAGCCGTGTCTTTTTGTTGCACAACGCACACGATGAGAGGGACGTCCTGTTCCACACGCGCTGGGCCATGTCGTACCTTCGCGGGCCGCTCACGCGCAAACAGATCAAGCGTTTGAGTCCTGGCGCCGACCGATCGGCCTCCTCGGCCGACCGGGAGGCCAAGCCAAGGCACCGCGCAGCCGCGGCGAAGAGGTCTCGACCCGTCGTTGCCGCCGGCATCGACGAGGCATTTCTGAGCGACGCGCCGGGCACCTATCGTCCGCACCTGCTGGCTTCCGTCGATCTGCACTATGTTCGGGCGTCACAGGGTCTCGACGAATGGGAGGAGCTCTTGGTTCTTGCACCGCTCGACGAGGACTCGCCTTGGGAGTCGGCGGAGATCCTCGATGCGGACGCCCTCGACGCCGACCACGGACCGCCTGACGAAGCCGAGTTCGTCCCACCTCCCTCCGGCTCGGTCGGAAAGGCTCGGTTCCGCAGCTACGGCAAGCAGCTCAAAGACCATCTGTATCAGAGCCGCCCCAAGACGCTGTGGCGCAACAAGCGCCTCAAGCTTCGGTCGAAACCCGGGGAAACCAAAGCGGAGTTCGCGGCGCGGCTGCAGCTTGCGCGGCGCGAAAAACGAGATGAGGCCGCTGAAAAACTTCGCAAGCAGTTCGCCAAGAAGATCAAGAGCATGGAGGCACGCATCGGCCGGGCGGAAGACAAAGTTGCTCGCGAGAAGAGCCAGTACGACCAGCAGAAGCTGCAGACTGGGATTTCGATGGGCGCCACCGTTTTGGGCGCCATCTTTGGAAGCCGCGGCATGGGTCGTGCCACGACCGCAGCGCGAGGAGCAGGTCGCATTGCGCGCGAGCGTGAAGACGTCAGTCGCGCCGAAGAGGATCTGCGGGAGCTCCAAGACGATCTCCGCGAGCTCGAGGCCGAGGCCGAAGACCAGGTTCGCGACCTCGACGCCGAGATGGAACGGGAAGAGCCCGAGCTCGAAGAGGTGATCGTTCGTCCGAGGAAATCGGACCTTCGGGTTTCGGAGCTCAGGCTTGCTTGGAAGCCCGACTGACCTGCTCGAACGCCTCGCGCACCTCATCCGGAGCCTCGACGAGCTCGATCAGCACGCCTTCTCCGCCGATGGGCGCGCCCTCGTTGCCCTTCGGGTGAATGAAGCAGACCCTATGGCCCGCGGCGCCGGGGCGAACCCCTCCGGGCGTGAATCGAACGCCTCGATCACCGAGCCACTGCACCGCAGCGTCGATGTCGTCGACCCAAAGGCCAATGTGGTTCAGGGGTGGCGTGTCGACGCGGGGCTTCTTGTCCGGGTCGATCGGCTGCATCAAATCGACCTCGACGGTGAACGGACCGGCACCCATCGTCACGATGTCCTCGTCGACGTTCTCTTTCTCGCTCTTGAAGTTCCCGTGTGCGCTGAGTCCCAGGGTGTCGACCCAAAGCCGGCGTAGGGCGCTCTTGTCGGGCGCGCCGACGGCGACCTGTTGGATTCCCAAGACCTTGAATGGACGACTTGTCATGCTTCCTCTCTCTCGGCGGTCGAAGATACCCCGGTTGCCGCCCAAGTCCACATGGGACAGTCTCTCGCCCCGTGAAGACCTCTCTCACCGGAATCAAGCCCACGCACCTCCCGCACTTGGGTAATTACTTGGGCGCGATTCGTCCCGCCCTCTCGCTGGTCGACCATTACAGGACGCTCTATTTCATCGCCGACTACCATGCCCTCACCAGCGTCCGCGATGCGGAGGCGCTGCGTGGCTACATTCGCGACGTAGCGGCGACCTGGCTCGCCTGCGGGCTCGACCCCGAGCGCACCTTGCTCTACCGGCAGTCCGACGTGCCCGAGGTGTTCGAGCTGGCTTGGGTCCTGAGCTGCCTGATTGCAACGGGTCAGCTCGAGCGGGGTCATGCCTTCAAGGATGCCGTGGCGCGCGGGGAGTCGCCCAACGCCGGCATCTTCAACTACCCGGTGCTCATGGCGGCGGACATCCTGCTTTACGACACCGACGTCGTCCCCATCGGCAAGGATCAGAAACAGCACCTCGAGCTCACGCGCGACGTCGCTACCCGGCTCAATCACAGCTACGGCGAGGGCACTCTAGTCGTCCCGGAGGCCCTGATCGGCGAGGCCCCGCTCGTACCGGGCACCGACGGCGAAAAGATGAGCAAGAGCAAGGGCAACGGGATCCCCCTCTTCGAGCCATCGAAGAAGCTGCGCAAGGTCGTCATGGGGATCAAGACCAGCTCGGAGTCCCTCGAGGACCCAAAGCCGGCCGAGGGCTCGACGGTCTATCAGTTGTACGCCCTGCTCGCTCCCGATGAGGCTCCCGAGATGAAGCGCAAGCTCGAAGCGGGCGGCTACGGCTGGGGTCATGCCAAGGAAGCGCTCTTCGAGGCCATCGAAGCCGAGATCGGCCCCAAGCGAGAGGCGTATCTAGAGATCCGAGCCGATGAAGCTCAGCTCGACGCCCTGCTCCATTCCGGGGCCGACAAAGCGCGCGAGATCGCACACGCGACCATTCAGCGGGTCCGAAGCGCGGTCGGCATCGACTGAGTCAGTAGACGCTGCTCCACTGCGAGTCGTCGTCGAACGAATCGTACTGCTCTGGCGGCGCGGCCGGTTGGGTCGGCTGCTGGGCGTCGGGAATCACCAAGAGGCCCGGGTGTCCGCTCTCGATCGATTCGTTGGTGAGCAGGAAGGTTTGCTTGTGCTTCTGCCAGGTTTGCCGGATCACGGTGTTGGCCAAGACCATCGTGCTCTCGTCGTACCAACGCACGGCGACCCGTGAGAAGGCGCCTTGGCCTTCATCGTCGGTTTCGGGATTCATGCCGAGTATCTCGGTATCCGCGATTTGAATGTCACGGCCCCATCGCATGTGCGAGAGCTTGTACTGAGTCTGGAACCCCGGCGTGACGTGCCCGCTAGCAACATCCATTCGGCCCCAGCGGGCGCCTTCGTTGAGCTCGATCACCGAATCACGCATGCGGGTTTCCGGGCTCAAGTTCTGTATCAAGCAGCCACCGATCCCAATCAGCGCGGCCAGCCAGCAAAATCGTCTCACCATGGCCTGACGCTAGGCCCGAGGCTCGATGCGGGGCAACTAATTGGCGACGCGCCTGCCGGTCTCGGCAAGACGGGCTTTGGCAGCCCGGTTGTTCGGGTCGACCGCAAGCGCTTTTCGCCAAGCCTTGCGGGCCGCGTCGTAGTCGTCCTCCAATCGCAGCGCATCGCCGTACAGGACATGGTACGCCGCGCGCCGCGGACGCTTTCGGACGGCTTTTCTGGCCCATTTGGTCGCTCTCCCGGGGTCCTTCTTCGCGATGAAGAGCGCCGCGTAGCCGGCCATCGCCTGCGGGTTCTTTGGGTCGAGCTCCCAGGCGCGATCCAGGGTGGCTTCGGCCAAGGCCAGCCGGCCGCCCCGGATCATGGGCATCGCGCGATGGACGAGCACGTCCGAGGCTTTCGCCGGATCGCGCGGTAGATTCTGGGTCGGGACCCTCGTGTTGACCGTTGCGGCCGCTGCCGGCGTCGTCGCCTCGGGCTGCGTCTTGGCCTTGCGCACCGCTTTTACGGGGGCCTTTTTCGCGGCTCTTGGTTCGTGCTTGGGTTTGGCGGCCGTCCTTTCCGCGGGCGGGTCGTCGTCGATGAGCTCAGCCTCCTCGAACTCCATCGCCACTTGTTCGTTTTCGGGCTCGGTTTCCTCGGGCGTCTGGCCAGAGTTGAGCGGTCCGGTGATGGGGCCTTGCTGGCCGGCCTCCGCGCCCGATGCAGTTTCCGTTGGCGCCGGGGCGTCCGAGCCGCTGCGCATCCAAACCTGCCAGCCAAGGACGCCCACCCCAGCGACCACGGCTGTCAGCAGCAACGCTTGGATGGACGCAGGCAGCCCGGGGGAACCAGGCCCGGGCGCGAGCATCGTCGCGCCTTCGAGCGTGCGGGCTAGCTCGGGCTCGGACTCGAGCGAGGGCCCGCCCGCCGGTCTGTGGTCCTCGACCGGCGGCGGTGGCGGTGTCGGCTTGAGTGGCGCGGGAAGCGTCCTCTGCTCTTCGAGCACTTCCTGCGGCAGCATCTCGAACACGGGCGCAAGGCCGACTTCGGTCGCCTTTGGCTTTCGCGGCCGCGAATGCGCATGGTCGGTGTACCGGCGGGGGTCGTGCCGCTCCTCTGCGCCTCGGGCCACGGGAACAGTCCGTTGCCTGGTCTCTACGCGACCGAGCGCGCGCCCCATCTTGTTGGTTGGCGGCTCCTCGTCGGGAAACGCACCGGCCGGAGCTCTACCAACCCCTGCTTGCAGATGCGCAAAGCGCGCGGGCGCCATCGTCGTCGGCTCCTCGAACGGCTGAGCAGCCCCGGACTCTGGGGGCTCGGTCACATGCTCGTCGGCGTCGGGCACGCCGGGCGGGATCGTCGCGGCGTCGACTTCGACGCGAGCCTCTCCGTCGGCGAATCCGAGCTGATGGGAAATCACACCGAGCGCCTCGTCGACCGGCATCATGATGTTTGCGACGGAGGGTAGGTCTTGCTCACGCACCGATACTCGGCCGCTGTTCAGACCCCAGAGCGCCAGTAGAGCCGGGATGCCCTGAAGGGTTTGCTTCGTACCTTCATCGAGGGTGGCGTAGGCGCCCACGATCGAGTTGTCGGCGATCTCCACATCGATGTTCCGTCTGCTCCCGCTGATCGACACGCGTCGAACCCCGGGAACGGAGCCAAGCGCGCGGAGCAGGCGACCGGGCCCAATCAGCTCGAGCCTGGTGTCGAAATCGACTTCGTTTTCGGCTCGCCGCGCCTGCTCGGCGTCTTGATCGATCATCGGAAGGAGCCGGCTTGCGAGCTGGGCCAGGTCGGGCTCCGCATCGGATTCGGACGTCGGCCAGAAGTCTTCCCAACGCACGACCAGCATCGAGGCCCAGCGCAGCTGAGGATCTTTGCGCATGGCGCGCACGAAATCGACGCCGTGGCCTCCGACAGCGCTCGAGTCCAGAACGACGACCTGCGGATCGACCTCCCGAATCCGCGGAATCACCGCAGTCGAGAAGTCCGCGGCGGCGATTTGGACGCCCCTCGAGCTGAGAACAGTCGCCAGCTTTTCGGCGCGGAGCTCGTTCGAATCCAGGACGACCACCCGCGAGCCATACAGGGCCTTCAAGTCGACGTCCCGCGGCGGAGCAGCAGAGGGCAAGATCGACAGACGCCCGCCGCTGGTCTCGTGGAACTCGTACTCGAGGGGCTCGGCGCCGTCGACGGCCCGGCGCAAGCGGTCGGCGATGCGCTCGGTGTGCTCCTCGGACCGGCGCTCGGTGTCGATGACGAGAGGCATGCCCTCGAGCACACCGTTCTCAGACCGAACGCTCAGAATTCCCGTCTTGGTTTCGTCGCGGATCAGATCGAGCAGCTCTTGGAGGTTGCCCTCGTCCAGGGGACCCGCGATGAAGCCGGGCCGGCGTGGGACTTCATCGGCGAGCTCAGCCAGCTGACGCGCGATGCTGTCCGCGCCCGCGCCCCGTGCGACCACCGCCACGGCGCCCGATCGGAAGTCGCGCGCTTCGTCTTTGAGCACAGCGTCGTTCGAGACGAGCGCAACGGGCAGGACGTCGGTTGCCCGATTCTCTGCCATGCGCCGTACGACGTTCTCGCCTCCGCGGATAGCCGCATCGCCGATGAGTACGACCATATCCGGCGCGTAGACGCGAACCGCTTGTTCGAGCTCCGCCGTTGCAGACGCAGCGACGGAGATCCCGTGGCGCCGAAGCGCTTCCCCCAACGCGGTCTGCATCGGCTCGCCCTGGCCCACCATCAACAGAGTGGGCCGGTGCTCCTCATCCGACATCATCGAGAGGGTGGCCGATTCTGGGAGATTTCGCCAGCTTGAGGTGATGCGATCGTTCGCTATGCTCCGCGCCGCATGACGACTTCAGCCATCGAGTTCCTTCGGGAGAGCTTTCCCAAGCTGTTCGACCGGGGGGTAACCGTACTTCAAAGCCGCGCGGAGAGCGGGGATGAGCGTGCGCAGCGCATCCTCGATGACGTGCGGGGGGTGACCGGCGCCGCGAGCCTCCAGATCGACGAGGAGCCGCCGGTCGTGCTCTCGGCGAAAGAAGGGGCCCTGAGCGCGGGCGGTGCGCCGGCCGAGGGCGTTCCCATCAAGATCGCTGCGGCGCTTCCCGGTCAGGCAGCGAGCCTGCTTCTGGGAGAGGCCGCCAAATCCGGGGCTTTGGACGACGACGAGGTTGCCGTCGGGGCCGCTCAGACGGCTTCCAAGCGGTTCGAGGACGCGCTCGCGGGGAAGCCGCTCACCTGTCACGTCACGCTTCGCGGGGTGCCGGAGCTTGGCGACATCGAGGTCCGGCTGGGCTTCAACGTGCTCGAGCCCCCCGTCGAGCCTGGGTTCACCACGGAGCTGCTGTTTTCAGATCTGGAGCTGGTTCAGCGCGGAGAGCTCACGGCGCAGGAGCTTTTCCTCGGCGGCAAGCTCAAGATGGAAGGGGATTACTCCCTTGCGCTTCAGATCGCGATGCAGCTCCTGACCAATCCCCTCTGAACGGACGATCCCTAGTCCGGTCCAGTCCAGCCCCGGCCCGGGCTGGGGAACTTGCCGGTCACTCCTCCGGTTCGATACTCTGAATGTCGGTAACGGGGGGTTATGTTTCGGGCTATCGCCAAGAGTCGCTATTTAGTGCCGGGCTTCATGTGCTTTGCGCTCGCGTTCGTCTTCGGCCCGGTCGGGGTGGCCTCGGGTGTGCTGGCGGGTCCGTACGCAGCCTCGATCGCCGGTGTGGCCTCCGCCGTTCTTGGATTGATTGGATTCGCGATGATCGTATCCGGCCTGCCCGCCTCGGTCGAGGTCGAGGCCGTCGACGCACAAATTCGCGCGGTCCATCGCGAAATCGAAGAGATCGAAGGAATCATTGGCGAAAACGTCAAGGAGCTCTCGACCGGCCTTGGAGAGCAATTGGTCGCGGTCGAGGAAACCGCGCGGTCGATCAAGTCGATGGCGATCTCGTTGCAGTCGATCAGCGATCGGGTCGAAGCGCTGTCTTCGTGCACCGAAGAGAGCGCTTCGAGCATCCTACAAATGAACGCGACGAATCACGAGGTTGCCGAGAACATGGGCAATCTAGGCTCGAGTGTTCGAGAGACGGCTTCGTCGATCGAGGAGATGACCTACAGCATCAAGGAAGTCGCGCGGAACGTGGATGCCCTGGCGCAGACCGCGGACGAGACCTCGTCTTCGATGAACGAAATGGATGTTTCGATCGACCAAGTGCAGTCGAACGCCAACGAGACGGCGCGCCTCTCGGCCGAGGTTGCGACCGACGCGGAAACCGGCGCTGAATCCATCCTCAAAATCACCGAGGAGATCAATCGGATCAAGTCGTCGTCCCTCGAGGCGGTGAGCACGATTGCCAATCTAGGCGACCGAATCGAGGCGATCGGGGACATTCTCAACGTGATCGACGACGTGGCGGAGCAAACCAATTTGCTCGCGCTGAACGCTGCGATCATCGCCGCGCAGGCCGGTGAGCACGGTAAGGGATTCGCGGTCGTGGCAGACGAGATCAAGGACCTGGCCGAGCGTGCCGGGGCGTCCACCAAAGAAATCGCCGAGCTGATCAAGACGATTCAGGAAGAGACCAAGAACGCGATCGAAGCCGTCGAGCGGGGCGCCAGCACCGTCGACCGAGGCGTGACGGTGAGCGTCGAGGCGGAACGCGCCCTCAAGAAGATCCTCGAGTCTTCCAAGCAGTCGACCACGATGGTGCGTGGGATTGCCCGGGCGACGGTCGAGCAGGCCAGGGGCTCCAAGCAGGTGACCGATGCAATCGGACGCATCGCAGAGACCGTCCAGCAGATCGCCGCGGCCACGGCCGAACAGGCGCGAGGCTCCGAGCTGATCATGAAGAGCGCCGACAACATGCGTCTCATCACGCAGCAGATGGAGCGAAGCAGCCAGGAGCAGGCCGAAGGCGGCCGCCAGATGAGCGGCTCCATGGAAAACATCTCGGACATGGTTCAGCAGCTCCACCAGTCTCATCGGAAGCACTCGGACAGCTCCGAACAGACCTTGGCGGCGGCGAGCCGTATTCAGGAGCTGACGCGAGACTACGAAAATCGGGTCCGAATCATGCATCGGGCGGTCGATCGGCTCCGCCAAATACGATTGGAGTCGTGACCCGAGCGAGCACGGGCCGGCGACGCTTCAGAGCACCGGCGGCTTGCATCTGTTTGCCTTCCAGGGGGGCAAGGATTCATCTTAGGAGCGCATGTTTGGCATCGGCCCGACGGAGCTAGCCTTCTTCCTCGTGATTGTCCTACTGGCCGTAGGGCCCGATAGGCTGCCCACGTTCATGCGGACGGTGGGCAAGGGCCTTCGTCAGGTGCGCAATGCGAGCCGAGAGTTCAAAGATGCGATTGGGCTCGACGAGCTCATGCGGGAAGGTGACCCGTTTCGTGCGCCTCCGGTGCGACCGCCCAGAGCGCGCCCGGTTCCCGTTCCCGAACAGACGGACGAGTCGCCCAAACCGGCAACGAGCCAAGGGCCGAGCCGAGTTCCTCCGCCCCCACCAGCCGCTGCTCTCGGCGAAGAGGCCGAGCCAGCTGAGGACGCGAGCGTACCGGCCGAGGCAAAGCGTTCATGACGAGCGCCGAGATCCAAATTCCGGAGCCCGAGCCGGCGAGCATCCCTGAGCACGATCAGGAGATGACCTTCTTTCAGCATCTCAACGAGCTTCGGTCTCGCTTGCTGCGGGCTATCCTCGGTTTGATTCCGGCCGTAGCCGTTGGTTGGATCTTCAAAAAGGAGATCAAGGACTTCCTGATCGCGCCGCTTCAGCCCGCCTGGGAAAAGCTGAATCTGCCTGGCGAGGCCGTGCTTCGATTCGCTGGGCCTGCCGACGCCTTCATGATGTACATGAAGAACTCACTCATCGCCGGGGTGCTCCTCGCATCCCCGTGGATTTTTTGGCAGCTCTGGATGTTCATCGCGCCCGGGCTGTACAAGAAAGAGAAAGCGCTGGCGGTTCCGTTCATCATCGCATCGACGCTCTGTTTCACGGGAGGAGCGATCTTCGGCTACATGCTCGTCTTCCCGGAGGCGTTCACCGTCTTGCTCGGCTTCAGTGATGAGACCCTCGTCGCGACGCTCTTCGTCAAGGACTACATGCCGTTCTTCCGTCGGATGCTCCTTGCCTTTGGCATCGTCTTCGAGGTACCGGTCATCGTGACCTTTCTCGCCGGCGCAGGCATCGTGACCTGGCAGCAGCTCCTCAGATTTTCTCGCTGGTGGATCGTCTGCGCGGCATTCATCTCGATGCTTCTGACGCCGCAAGATGTCTACACGATGGTGATGATGCTGATTCCCCTCGTTCTGCTCTATTTCGTAGGTGTGGGCTGTGCGTATCTGATCGGCATCTTCCAGAAGAAGCCCAGGGCCTAGCCGCGTTCGGGCACGGGGTAGGGGGGGGACTTCGGAACGTCTTCGGGGAGAAACCATTGGTCCCCCCAGATGCTCGCCCCTCCGTCGATGTAGAAGGTCTGACCCGCGACGAAATCTGCGTACCTCGATGCCAGATAGGTGATGAGGTGAGACACTTCTTCCGCGGTGCCGAGCCGCTTCAAAGGGTTCGCCTTCTCGGCGGTATCGAGCAGGGCCGGCGGGTACTGCTTCGTTCCACTGGTGACGATCACGCCCGGTGCGACTGCGTTGACTCGAATTCCGTGAAGCGCCCATTCGACCGCAAGCGTCTTCGTCATGTTGTCCACGCCCGCACGCGCCGCTCCGGTATGCACCATGCCCGGAAAGCCGCGAATGATTTGCGCGATCACGTTGACGATTCGTCCTCGCTTCTGGGGGATCATCGCTTTGTTGGCGACGGCGTGCGTCATGGCCCAGGTCCCAATCAAGTTGTTGCGAACGACCGCAGCGAACCCTTTTGGAGACAGCGTTTCAGCCGTGGTCGGAAACTGACCGCCGGCGTTGTTGATCAGGACGTCGATGCGACCGAACCGTTCGAGGACTGCGTCGACATAGGAGGCAATCGCCTCCGGTTCGCGGATGTCGCAGGGCGCGCCAAACCCCTCGATTCCGTTGGATTCGAGCTCGGAAACCGCGTTCTGCAAGGGTTCCGGGCGCCTCCCGCAGATCGCGATCTTGGCGCCGAGGAGGCCCATTTCCGTCGCCGCAACGCGGCCGATGCCGGTTCCACCGCCGGTGATCAGAACGACTTCGTCCGAGAACAACCCATCCACGTACAGCTGGTCCATCCCGCGCCTCATACCATGCGGGGCGAGATCGGACGATGCGGCGTTCAGCTGGCGGCTACCGAATCGCGCTCCTCGGTCAGCGAGGCCACCAGCTCGCGCAGGTCCTCCGCGAAAAAGGGCTTCGCCAGGGTTGCTTCGACTTCCAGACGGCGCGCGATGTCGTTTCGCGCGGTGCTGGCGCTCAGCAGAACGACCGGGACCTCACTCTGTCTCCAGCGACGGCGAAACTCACGCAGGAACATCTCTCCGTCTTCGATGGGCAGCATCAGGTCCACCACCATCAAGTCCGGCAGCTGCACGGCGCACTGTGCGAGCGCCGAGCGAACGTCCCCTGCCGTGACGACCTTATGCCCATCTTGCTCCAGCAAGACCTGAAGCATGTGCCGCACCGAGGGGTCGTCGTCGAGGACGAGGATCATCTTCTTGTGAGCCACGCATCCATCCTAACAGTCCAGCCGCTCATCGCGAAGATGTGCGCACTGCCTACACTGCAGGTGCTACGCTCACCTGTATGGCCTCCGTCTTCCGTCTTGGCGCTTTCGTCGCTCTTCTGGTGGCGGCCTGCGCCTCGACGATGCGCCCGGCGTCGACGAAAACCATCGAAGCCCGGGACCTTTACCCTTTGCAGACCGGCAACGCCTGGTCCTACGACGTCGATACGGGCGATGCGTCGACCACATTGGCAGTGACGCGTGTCGAATCGTTCGACGGACGGATTGCCGAGGTGCGTACCGGGCAGACCCTGCTTCGCTACGAAGTGCTCAGCCAAGGGATTCGCGTACCGTCAGCAGATGAATGGGTCCTGCGCGCGCCGCTCGAAGAAGGCGCGACCTGGACGGGCCGTGGCGGCCGCACGGCTCGTTTGGTATCGACCGGATTGCGCGTCGAGACCCGCGCGGGCACGTTCGACGATTGCGTTCTGGTGTCCGAAACCGGCGGCAAGCTCGAGCTCGAGGTGCAGACGGTGTACTGCGCGAGCGTCGGTCCGGTATTGGTCGAGTCGACCATGCGCTCCAACGTCAGCGATCGCGCGCTGACCGTGTCCGCCCGCCTTCGGGGCTACGAGGTCAGTCCGACTTCTTCGACGCGCCCTTAGGTGAAACCTCGACTTCGACGAACTGTGTTCGAAGCTCGACGATGAGAGAGAGCGAACCCTTGGCGAGGAATACTTGGCGCCAGGTTCGTCCCTGTGCATCGCTGACCTCCAACGCATGTCGTGTGCCCGGAGTGACCCCGAACAAGCTGTTTTCGATCTTTCTGCCATCGAGAAGAATCTCGGCGCCGGGCGGCACGCCGAGCAGCTCGACCGTGGCCATGGGCTCCGTCGCCCCCGGGGCAGCGATCGGCCGCGCGCGAGGGTCGCTTTCGAGGAGGGCCCAGGCGATCGCGACCAGAACGGCGAGCACGGCGAACGCCATCATCCAGCGGCTGTCCAGGACCCGCCCCACGCTATTGAGCGGAGTCGCGTTGTCTTCGTTGTTCGGCTTCGCCATTGCTGCTTTGTAGCGCCACGGAAATGTGCCGTGCGCGATCCGGTTCCCATTGTAGGATGCTCGGCCGGGCCCCGTCACGTTCTGGGTTGGATTCCGCATGACGACAGCAATTCTCGAAGCGCGCGAGCTGACCAAGAGCTACGGCGACCGCGTGGTCGTCGACCATCTCGACCTGAGCTGTCGCCGTGGCACGGTCCTCGGCCTTCTGGGTCCCAACGGAGCCGGCAAGACGACCACCCTGCGAATGCTCTATGGCTTCGTCCCGCCCGACGAGGGCACGATCTACTACGACGGGAAGCTCTTTTCGGAGCACCGGGCAAATGCGAAGCGCATGATCGGCGTGAGCACGCAGGACGATTCGCTCGACTACGACTTCACGGTTGCGCAGAACCTCTTGATCTATGCGAGCTATTTTCGACCGAGGGTGGAAGGCCTGGCAGGCCGCGTCGCCGAGCTGCTCGATCGCTTCGACCTCGCCCCGTACGCGGACGCCTCACCGCACGTGCTCTCGGGGGGATACGTTCGGCGACTTCTGATTGCCCGTTCCATCGTGCATCGGCCCAGCGTCTTGTTCCTCGACGAACCGACGACCGGTCTCGACCCCAGCGCCCGCCTCGACGTCTGGGAGCTGATCGATGGAATGCGCGCAGAGGGTTTGGCAATCGTCCTGACGACGCACTACATGGACGAAGCCGAGCGCCTGAGCGACGAGCTGCTGGTGATTCACGAGGGTCGTAACCTCGTCCACGGCGAGCCGCATCACGTCATCGACAGCGTGCTAGGGGACCACGTCATCATCGTGCCTCGCGCAGAGCCGGCGCGCGAAGCGATCGCCTCCTGGCTGCGAGCCCGAGGCGCAGAGCAGGTGGCGACGGTGCTCGGAGAGCTCCGCGTCCCGGTCAGCAAAGAAGATCTGGCTGCGCTCACGGCTCGATTCGGCGATGCCGTCTGGCAGGTGCGCCCACCCAACCTCGACGATCTCTTCATCGCGCTGGCGCGACGCAACGGGCGGTCCGGATGAGCGCCTTCGGCAGCCTCGCGGCGGTTGTGAACTGGCGCTCCTGGGCCGTGTTTCGCAGGAACGCGATGGTTTTTCTGCGGAACTGGCGTACCGCCGTGATCCCACCTGCCATGGAGCCGGTGATCTTCTTCGTGGCGTTCGGCGTTGGATTCGGCGGCTTCATCGAAGATCTCAACTACCGCGGCACGATGATCAACTACGCGACCTACGTTGCGCCTGGCCTCATCGCCTACACCGGTTTCGGCACCCCGTACTACGAAGCGCTCTACTCGGCGTACGTGCGCATGTTCTATCAGAAGACCTGGGATGGCATCCTTGCGACGCAGGTCGAGTTGCCGAGCGTGGTCTGGGGCGAGATTCTCTGGGGAGCCGTTCGCGGGATGGTGAACATCTCGGTCG
>CAJIBW010000263.1_pt1 | contig 19100 bp, 17 predicted proteins | sample 9199441 | NCBI WGS metagenome assembly CAJIBW01 (sample SAMEA7708313, study PRJEB35096) | sediment metagenome | biome: marine neritic benthic zone biome [ENVO:01000025]; feature: sediment [ENVO:00002007]; material: shallow marine sediment [ENVO:03000034] sea grass bed [ENVO_01000059] ... | reverse complement strand
CTGTTCGTGATCGACATCATGTCGGGCCCAGGCTGGTGGGTGCAATGGGTGCTCGCGGGCTGGGGCATCGCTTTGGCGCTTGGCGCTCGACGAGCGCTGATGCCCGACCGAGATCGATTGCGCGCTCGCGCTCGGCGCCGCATCGCTCGGCGTAGCCGCGGGAAGTGGGAGAAACAGGTTCGCAAGGAGGTCGACCGCGCGATTCAGGTCGGGGTAGACGCCCTCGTAGAGGCCGCGTCCCGCAAGCTCTCCGCCCGCCAGGAGGCGCAGCAGCAGCCAGGCCGGCGAGTGCGGGTAGAGCCTGAGGACGTGGAGGTCGCCGAGGTCGAAGTCATCGAGGGTTCCAGCAAAAAACGGCGTAGCTGAATGCGAGGCTGCGCCCGGTCGCTAGTCGAAGTCGAATGCGGCCTGAGCACGCGGCTCGATGCAGCCAGGGTCATCGTTTTCGATCCGGTTGATTCTCGTCGAGACCGCGGTTCTGAGCAGCTCGGGCGGCTCGCCTAGCTCTCCCATGTTCAACCATTGCCGCGCTTCGTCGCCAGTCAAAATCACCGGCATTCGATCGTGGATGTCCTCGACCGAACTGTCCGAGTCGCGGGTTAGGACGACGTAGCGGCCTTCTTTCCAAAGACCGGCCATGGCAAACAACGAAGCGTCGAGAGTGCGGAAGAGGTACGGCTGATTGGCTCGCCCCTCTCGTCGCCATTCCAGGAAGCCATCGGCCGGAACGAGACATCGTCCGCTGCGATACGCGTCCCGAAACATGTCCGTTCGCTCGGCGGTTTCGGACCGCGCGTTGATGCATAGCGCGCCCGTCGCCCGCTCGAATCCCCAGCACGCATCCGCCAGGACGAGCTTACCGCCGTTCAAATAGATGACCGGGCTTCGTTGACCTGGTGCGATGTTGTATCGCGGCCGGAATTCGATTCGTGTCTCGCTGAACGCGTCAAACGGCAGGTTTGCAATGAGCGCGTTTTCGTCGGGGCAGGTCAGCGTGTATCGCCCGCACATCGTTTCTTAGGCCGGTTCGCCGTGAACCCCGATGCCGGCGTACTCGAAGCCTTGTTCGGCAAGCTTGTATGTGACCCAGATATTGCGGCCGTCGAAGACCACGGGTGTTCGCAAGAGATCACGAATCCGATCGAACTCCGGATACTGGTACTCGCGCCACTCGGTCAGTAGCACGAGGGCGTCGGCATCTTTGACCGCATCGTAGGCGTCGTCGACCAGTGTGATCTTGTCCCCAAACAGTCCCTTGATGTTCTCCATGGCTTCGGGGTCGTGCCCGACGACTGTGCAGCCTTCATTGAGCAAAAACTCGATGGTGGTGATCGACGGAGATTCGCGGATGTCGTCGGTGCCGGGCTTGAAGGCGAGGCCCCAAATCGCGATCCGTTTTCCGGAAAGATCGGCTCCGAAATGACGCTTGAGCTTGCGCACCAAGAAGCTCCGGTGCCGAACGTTCACGCGGTTGGTGGCGTCGGCGAGCTCGAGCTCGATCCCGTGGCGCCGTGCGGTTGCGACCAGCGCTTTCACGTCTTTTGGAAAGCAAGACCCACCGTAGCCCGGGCCCGCATGCAAGAACTGAGAGCCGATTCTCGGGTCGCTGCCCACACCCTTGCGAACGCTCTGCACGTCGGCCCCCACCTCTTCACAAAGGACCGCCAACTCGTTCATGAAAGAGATGCGCATGGCGAGCATCGTATTGGCGGCGTACTTGGTGACCTCCGCGCTTTCCGGGTTCATCCAGACGATCTTCGTGCTGGAGAGATTGAGTGGATGGTAGACCCGATCCATGAGTCGGCGCGCTCGCTCGTGACCGGGACGGACGCCGACGACGATCCTGTCCGGATACATGAAGTCGTTGATCGCCCCACCCTCTTTGAGGAACTCCGGGTTCGACGCCACTTGGATGTCGTGCTTGGCATCCGCCACGAGCTTTTGCACCTGTGCATTGGTCCCCACGGGCACCGTGCTCTTGTTGACGATGACCAGGTCGTGCGTGGCGTGCTTCGCGAGCTCCTGGGCAACCGTGAAGACGGCGCTCAAGTCCGCCTCGCCGTCGTGCGTGGGAGGCGTGCCCACCGCGATGAAGGCCAAGTCTACGTCCCGAACGGCCGACGCCAGGTCGGTCGTAAACGTGAGGCGCCCTGCGCTAGCGTTCTCCCTCACCATCTCTTCGAGCCCCGGTTCATAAATGGGGATCTCGTAGCGCTTCAATCGCTCGATTTTACCGGCGTCGGTGTCGACGCAGACCACTCGCTGACCGGTCGCAGCGAAGCACGTGCCAGTGACGAGGCCGACGTAACCCGTACCAATGACGCAGAGTTTCATGGCGAAATGTTAGCATGGTTTCGGGCTCCAGGTAGATGCGACGTCCGCGTCTTCGGGTTAGCCTTCGGGCAAGGGAGGGGCTCATTTGATTCTCACCAACATCGAAAGCGTGCCGGGCCGGCAAATCGTCCAGCACTTCGGATTGGTCCAAGGGAGCACGATCCGAGCGAAGCACTTTGGGCGAGACTTTGCCGCCGGCCTCAAGAACATCGTCGGCGGAGAGCTCAGGGGCTATACCGAGCTTCTCCAAGAGAGCCGCGCCGAGGCTACGAGCCGCATGGTCGCGCAGGCGACCGAGCTCGGCGCGAACGCCGTGGTCAATGTGCGTTTTACGACATCCTCGGTTGCTCAGGGAGCCTCCGAAATTCTCGCGTATGGCACCGCCGTCTTGATCGAGTAGCGAAATGGACTCACTCGAGCTTTGGATATCCCTCGCCATCCCGGTCGTCCTGATCGTCGTGGGCAGGGTCGTCGGCGCAAGCATCGAGCGCAATCACTACCGGGACATCATCGAGCGTGAAGCGCGCTCCCGAACGAGACCAGCGGTCTCCAGCAAAGAATCCGACGCGCCGGGCGCGATTCGATCCGCAAGCCTGGCCGTCGGCTCGGTGGTCGTGTCGGTCGACCACTTCAAGCGCTTCTTGAGCGGCTTCCGAATGATCTTCGGCGGAGAGGTCCGTTCGTACTCGTCGCTCATCGACCGCGCGCGTAGGGAGGCCGTGCTCCGAATGAAGGAATCCCAGCCCGACGCGGATGCCTACCTCAACACCCGGCTCGAAACTTCGACCATCGCGAGCACCGCCGGAAACGAAGGGATGGGGACGATCGAAGTGCTGGCTTACGGAACGGCTGTCCACTACGATCGCGCCCCATGACCGACGACCAACCCCGTGTCTTGACCGAACGCGACGGACGTATTTTTCACATCGTCCTCGACCGCCCGGACAAAATGAACGCGTTCGACCTCCGCATGCTCCGCGAGCTCGCTGAGGCCGTGACCGAGTACGAGGCGGACGAATCGATGTGGTGCGCGCTGGTATACGCGAACGGTAAGCATTTCACCGCTGGTCTCGACCTGGCCGAAGTGGGCCCCGCGGTTCGAAGCGGAGCCGAGCTATTCCCAGGCGGCGCGGTCGACCCGCTCAACCTGCATGAGCCAAAGCGCGAAAAGCCGCTCGTGATGGCCGTGCAGGGCTGGTGCCTGACGATCGGCATCGAGCTGCTGCTCGCCGCAGATATTCGCCTGGCCGCCGAAGGCGCTCGCTTCGGTCAAATCGAAATCAACCGAGGCATATTCCCCTTCGGTGGCGCGACGATTCGGCTACCGGAAATCGCCGGTTGGGGCAACGCCATGCGCTGGCTTCTCACCGGCGACCGCTTCGATGCCGATGAGGCCCTGCGCCTCGGCCTGGTCCAAGAGGTCGTGCCCGAGGCCGAGCTGCGCGAGAAGGCGCTCGAGATCGCACGCACCGTCGCGAAGCAGGCCCCTTTAGGCGTCCGCGCGACCCTCCGCTCCGCGCGGACCTCTCAACTCAAAGGACACGAGGCGGCCATCGCCGAGCTTCTGGTCATCGCGCGCGAGCTGATGGACAGCGAAGACGCGGCCGAGGGCATTCGGTCATTCCTCGAGCGACGCGAAGGCGAGTTCAAAGGGCGCTAGGCCTCGACCGAAGGGCGGATCGAAATCGCTGCATGCCCCGACGCTGCGCGGTCAGCTGCGCCGCTTGACCTTCGGAATCGCCTTCTCGATCCGAATCGTGCAGTCATCTCCGACGACTTTTCGCAGAGCCGCCTCGATGACCCCGCTGCGAACGTACTCCGAGCCGACCCCGAAAGCTGCGCGGCCCGTCACTCGAACGACGACCTCGTCTTCGCCGACATCCAACAGCTCGATGCTGCTCGCGTCTTTCTGAAGGAGCGGGTTGAGAACGTCGTCGATGACTTGCTGCACCGCCTGCTGCACCCTCCGAGCATGCGAAATTGCGGCCCGGGACGCAAACGTCCCAGATATGCAGCGCCAACGCGAAGCTGAGCTATAGTCCGCCTCGCACGATGCAGCCTGCACGCACACGTCTCCAAGTCGACGTCCGGCGACAGCAATTGCTGGAGCTCGGGCTCGAGCTTTTTGGGAACCAGACCTACGACGAGCTCTCGATCGACGAGATCGCGAAGCAGGCCGGCGTTTCCAAGGGCCTTCTCTACCACTACTTCCCCAGCAAACGGGCGTTCTACGTCGCGTTGGTCAGGAAGGCCGCGACTCAGCTCTTGGAGGAAACCGACGTCGACCGACAGCTCGTCGGGCGCGAGCTCGACCCCGAAGGTATCCGCATCAGGATTCGCGCGTTTCTCGAGTACGTCTCGCGGCGGCGTACCTCGTATGCCTTTCTCCTCCGTGGGGGCATTGGGGCCGATTCGGAGGTCGCACAGATCGTCGAAGACACGCGACTGGCCGTTCTCGATCAAATGGTTTCGCGTCTGTCTCGCTTCGGCGCCGACCCGGACGCTCCGGCCACTCGGCTGCGTCTCCGGGGGTGGCTTGGTTTCCTGGAATCCGCGAGCCTCGACTGGGCAGAGCGCGAAGACTTGGAGCTGGAAACGTTTCTCGAGCTGCTGGTCCAAATGGCAGGCGCCGTCTTCGCTGCGATCCTCAATCCGACCGAGCCGTGATGGGACGACCGGGCGTACTTGCCGCTGCGCTCCTAGCCGCGGGAGCGAGCGCCTGCAGCTCCGCGCAAAGACCTCCGCCGCCAGCGGCAACACCCGGGGCCGAGTCCCAAGCAGAGGCAGAGCTCACCGAGGCAAGAGCGGTCGCCGAGAAGCACGAACCGGGGTGGCAAACGCTAGCTATGGACTGGAGCGCGCTCGACTCGACGTCGATACGAAACCCCAACGACGGTGCGTTGCAAGGTGGGGTGCCCCTTCCCCTCCGGGCGCCCGGACTGCGCTTTAGCCCGAGGCGTGACCCAAGTGCGCGCTTTGGGACCGTCGAAGTCGTGCGCGCCTTGGTTCAAGCCGCCGCAAGGGTCGAGCAGGAGCTGGGCGGGCTCCCTGTCACCATCAACGACCTAAGCTACGAGGCGGGCGGACCCATCCCCCACCATCGCTCACACCAGAGCGGCCGCGATGTAGACGTGCTTTTCTACCAGCTCGACTCGGACGGGGAGCCCGTCGAGAGCGTGGGCGCATTCTTCGACCCGACGGGCGCCGGCGTCGATTTTCGCGACCTGGCCGACCCGAACGACGACATTCTCTTGCAGTTCGACCTGGCCCGGACGTGGCTTTTCTTGCGGGCGCTCATCGAAGACGAAGAGGCTCAGCTCCAGCAAATCTTCGTCGCCGAGCACCTGCGAGCTCTTCTTCTTCGACATGCCCGCTCAAACGACGAGCCTTCGACGATCGTGACGCGCTTCGCAGCGATGAGCTGCCAGCCGAGCTATCCGCACGACGACCACTTTCATATACGTTTTTACTGCGCGCCCGACGACATCTCGAAGGGCTGCCGTGATTCTGCGCCGCTCTATCCCTGGCACCGGAAAAGGCTCCAGCGCGCAGGGGTGCAATCACGTCCGTTGGCGCCGAAGCGCCCCGGAGCCAACGCCAAGATCGTAACGCACGAGGAGGCTCGCGCGGCCGCGGGACTCATCGATCCCGAGGTCGGACGCTGGCTCGATCGCCGCAAGGAATGGGCCGAGCAACCACACCCGGGCCGCCCCTACTGCAGGTGACGGGGCGGTTGCTCCGCGTTGCGCTAAGGTAGCGCCGTGGCCGACTTCGAATGGATCACCGAGCAGGCGGACCTCGACCAGCTGGTGGAAGAGATCAGCAGTACGAATGCGTACGCGCTCGACACCGAGTTCCATCGCGAACGAACCTACCTTCCACACCTCGCTCTCGTACAGCTTGCTACTGCGGATCGCATCGCCTTGGTCGACGCTCTCGAGATCGACATCCGGTCCCTGCGCAGAGCGTTTGAATCGGACGCCGTCTGCGTGATGCATGCAGGCTCGCAGGACCTCGAAATTCTCGAGCTCGAATGCGGAGCGGTGCCGCGCCGCATGTTCGACACCCAAATCGGCGCGCTGTTTTGCGGCTATCGAACCAGCTCGCTTGGAAGGCTTGTAGAGGGGCTTCTCGGGATTCAACTCGACAAGAGCGCGCAGCTCAGCGACTGGACTCGCCGGCCCCTCCCCCCGGACGAGCTCCGCTACGCGGCCTCCGACGTCGCACATCTGCTCGCACTTCGTAACGCCCTGCTCACTCGCCTCGGGGAGCAAGGTCGGGTCCAATGGGCCGAGGAAGAGATGGAACGCCTGCGCAGCAAGGACCGCTCGCCGCCCGACCCCAAGACGCTCTGGTGGAAGCTCCGTGGCAAAACCAAGCTGAACGCAAGGGCCCGGGGGGTCGCCCAGGAGCTTGCCGCCTGGCGCGACGGCGTGGCGAAGCGGAACAACAGGCCGCCTAGAACCGTCCTTTCCGACATGGCTCTGCTGGCTTTGGCGCAACGGCCTGCCCGCAACGCCGAGCAGCTCAGGGGCATTCGGAACTTCGACCTGAGGCGCTTCAAGTACCGCGACGAGCTCTTGCAGGCCATCGAACGGGGAGCTCGACTCCCCAAGCACGAGGTCCGGCTGCCGCCCAAGAAGCCCGAGAACCTGCCGAGCGTCGACGGTGTCATCGCCCTTTGTCTGGCATGGCTCGCGCAGCGAGCAGGGCAGGAAGGCCTGGACCTGACGGTGCTTGGCACGCGCGACGACGTGACGAGCCTCGTGCTACGTCAACCTTCCCGCCTAGCCAAAGGCTGGCGAGATGCCCTCGTCGGCCGTGAGCTTCGCGCGATCATCGAGGGAACCGCGGCGCTTCGCGTCGACGGTACAGAGCTCGAGCTGCTGGATCGCACGACCCGCTGATCCGCGCTACATTTCGTAGGTGGCTGCCACTAGGACGGGACGCATCATTCTGATCTTCGCTTCGATCGTCGTGGTCGGGGCAGGAATCAAGCTTGCTGCGCCCCTGCTGGTTCCAGTCCTCGTCGCTTCCTTCATCGCGATCGTCACCGCGCCCCTCGTCATGTGGCTCTGCGACCGCGGCATTCCCCGCCTCATCGCGGTCTTGGCAGGCCTGCTGTTGGACATTGCCGCCGGCGCGGCCCTCGGCTTTCCGCTGGCCGGCGCCGTTGGAACCTTCACCGCGCGTGCGCCGACCTATGCACCGATGCTCTCGGGCCAGCTTGCGCAGCTCGAGCTCTGGTTGGCGGGCAACGGGATTCACCTCGAGTCGATCTACGACTTCTCTGGGTCCACCTGGATTCTGAACCTAGCGACGACCATGGCCCAGTACGCCGCCTCCTTCGTTTCGCAGATGGTGCTGGTCTTGCTGATCGTGGCCTTCATGCTTTTCGAGTCGACCGGGCTCCGCGAAAAGCTGGCGAGAATTGCAACGCCGGGCCAAATCGCCGAGCTGTCGGCCGCCGCCCGCGAGGTCAACACGTATCTGGTCGCGAAAACGGTGATGAGCCTGCTCACCGGCCTCCTCGTGTTCCTCTGGTGCCTGTGGCGAGGCGTCGATGTGCCGGTGCTCTGGGGCCTGCTGGCCTATTTGCTCAACTACATCCCGACGGTTGGCCAGATCATCGCCGCGGTTCCGGCGATTACGCTAGCGCTGATTCAATTCGGACCTGGTCAGGCGCTGGTCGTCGCAGCGGGCTTTGGCGGTATCAATCTGGCCGTCGGCGCCATCGAGCCACGGGTCATGGGTCACGCCCTCGGGCTATCCGCGCTGGTGGTGCTGGTCTCGATGGTGGTCTGGGGCTGGCTGCTCGGCCCGGTGGGCGCCCTGGTCTCGGCGCCTCTTACGATGGTCATCAAGCATTCACTGGCCCATAGCGACGAGCTGCGCTGGCTCGCGGAGCTTCTTGGCCCATCGCCCAGGCCGGCGGGGACCGCGCGGCAAAAAAGATCCGACACGGCCGACGAGCTCAGTCGCGCCTGAGGACGTCGCCGGCCCGATCGGCGAATCGGCGAAGAACCTTCCGCGCAGCCGCACTCGCAGTCGTTTGACCGTGCCCCACGGCGTCCTCGAGCTGCGCAATGAGCGCCGACAGCTCATCGTCGCCACGGAGCGCTCGGCGTAGCCCGTCTTCGACCATGTCCCACATCCATCGAACTTGCTGGCTGCTCCGCGTTCGCTGGAGCTCGCCGGAAGCCTCGCGGTCTCGCCGGCTCTCGACGATGAGCGCCCAAATGTCGTCGAGGCCCGTGTTTTCGATGGCGCTGCAGGTCACGACCGGCGGCACGTCCTCTCCTCGCATCAGGCGCAATGCGCTCCGGTAAGAGGCCTGGGCCCGAATCGCCCGCGGCTGGTTGTCGCCGTCCGCCTTGTTGATGGCGAGCATGTCCGCCACTTCGAGAATGCCGCGCTTGATCCCTTGCAGCTCGTCACCTGCCCCCGCGATCAGGAGCACGAGAAAAAAGTCCACCATCCCCGCGACAATCGTCTCGGACTGACCGACACCCACCGTCTCCACGAGAACCACGTCGAAGCCGGCCGCCTCGCAGATGAGAATCGTCTCGCGCGTCTTTCGGGTGACTCCGCCAAGGGTTCCGCTCGTCGGGGAAGGACGAATGAACGCATTGGCGTCGTTGCTGAGCCGGGACATTCTCGTCTTGTCCCCGAGGATGCTCCCTCCACTGACGCTGCTGGTCGGGTCGACGGCGAGCACCGCGACTCGATGCCCGCCGGCCGTCAGCTGTGTTCCTAGTGCGTCGATGAAGGTGCTCTTCCCCGCCCCGGGCACTCCGCTGACCCCAACTCGGTAGGCTCCGCCCGTCTCGGGCAGAAGCGCTTCGAGCACCTGCTGCGCAAGCTCGGCGTGTGCCGGCTGCTCGCTTTCGATCAGCGTGATGGCCCTGGCCAAGACCGCGCGGTCCCCGCCGCGAACGCCATCGACATAGGCCTGCACGTCGAGACGTTTCACGACCCCCCGAGCTGCGCGTCGAGCCGGGCCAGGAGCTCGACGGCGGCGTCACCGATGACCGTACCCGGTCCGAAAATCGCTGCGGCCCCGGCCTCGCGAAGCGCGTCGTAGTCTTCAGGGGGAATCACGCCCCCGACGACGACGAGGATGTCGTCACGGCCCTGGTCTCGAAGCGCCTGCTTGAGTTGCGGAACCAAAGTGAGATGTCCGGCGGCCAGCGAGCTTGCACCGATGATGTGCACGTCGTTCTCGATCGCCTGCCTCGCGCTTTCCTCGGGTGTTTGAAAGAGCGGCCCGATATCCACGTCGAAGCCCAGGTCGGCAAACGCGGTCGCGATCACCTTTTGGCCGCGGTCGTGCCCGTCTTGGCCCATCTTTGCGACCAAGATTCGCGGCCTCCGGCCGTGCTTGCTCAAGAACTCATCACTTCGTGCGCGCACGCGGTCCACCGCGTCCGAATCTTTGCCGACTTCACTTCGATACACGCCTTCGATACTCCGAATCGTCGCTTGGTAGCGCCCCCAGACACGCTCGAGCGCATCGCTAATCTCGCCTACGGTCGCCCGTTGCCTGGCGGCGTCGATCGCCAGCTCGAGCAGGTTTCCTTCACCAGTTTCGGCGCACTTGGTCAAAGCCTCAAGTTTCGGCCTGAGGGCCGCGTCATCCCGCTCGGCTCGGAGCTCGCGAAGCCGCGCGAGCTGGGCTTCTCGAACCGCGGTGTTGTCGACCTTGAGAACTTCGAGAGGGTCCTCTTTTTCGAGGCGATACTTATTGATGCCAACGATGGTTTGCTGCCCCGAATCGATACGAGCCTGCGTCCGCGCAGCCGCTTCTTCGATGCGAAGCTTCGGCAGCCCGGCTTCGATCGCCTTGGTCATTCCACCGAGCTCCTCGACTTCCTTGATGTGCTCCCAGGCTCGCGAAGCGAGCTCGTGTGTGAGCCGTTCGACATAGTAGCTCCCGCCCCAAGGGTCGATCACCTTGGTCGTGCCGCTTTCGAGCTGCAGGTAGAGCTGCGTGTTCCGAGCGATTCGCGCACTGAAGTCCGTGGGCAGTGCGATCGCTTCGTCTAGGGAGTTGGTATGAAGGCTTTGGGTGTGGCCTTGCGTCGCGGCCATTGCCTCGATGCACGTGCGAACGACGTTGTTGTAGACGTCCTGCGCCGTGAGGCTCCAGCCGGAAGTCTGGCAGTGTGTCCGAAGCGCGAGGCTCTTGGGGTTCTTCGGGTGAAACTGCTCGATCAGCTTCGCCCAAAGCAGCCTCCCCGCGCGTAGCTTTGCGATCTCCATGAAGAAGTTCGTGCCAACCGCCCAGAAAAAGCTGATGCGTGGAGCGAACTCGTCCACGCCGAGACCAGCCGCCATGCCGGTGCGCACGTACTCGAGCCCGTCCGCCAAGGTATACCCGAGCTCGAGATCCTGAGTCGCGCCGGCTTCCTGCATGTGGTAGCCGCTCACGCTGATGCTGTTGAAGCGGGGCATGTTTGCCGCGGTGTACTTGAAGATATCGGCGACGATCCGCATCGACGGAGTCGGAGGATAAATGTACGTGTTCCGGACCATGAACTCCTTGAGAATGTCGTTCTGGATGGTCCCGGTGAGCTTGCTGGCGTCGATACCCTGCTCTTCGGCTGCGACGACGTAGAGCGCGAGGATCGGAAGCACCGCGCCGTTCATCGTCATCGAAACGCTCATCTTGTCGAGCGGGATGCCGTCGAAGAGGATGCGCATGTCCTTGATCGAGTCGATCGCCACGCCTGCCATTCCGACATCACCCACGACACGGGGGTGATCGGAGTCGTATCCCCGGTGGGTTGCCAAGTCGAAGGCGATCGAGAGCCCCTTCTGACCCGCCGCGAGATTCCGACGGTAGAAGGCGTTGCTCTTCTCGGCGGTCGAGAAGCCCGAGTACTGCCGAATGGTCCAGGGCCGGCGCACGTACATCGTCGAATACGGGCCGCGCAAAAACGGAGGGATGCCGGGCATCGTCTGCAGATGCGTGACCGGATCGAGATCTTCGGCGGTGTAGACGGGAGAAACGGCGATTCCTTCGGGTGTGTTCCAGCGCTGGTCGGCTCGCGCGCCGGCAAGGACCTTCCACGCGTCTAGGAGCGAGGCGCCAGCGTCCGACGCTGTGTCGTCGAAGTCGATCTGGCTGAAGTCAGGCAGGCGGCTCATCCTTGCACCCCCATGGCGTCGAGGACCCGTGTCATCACGCTGAGCACGTCCGCACCGGCGAAAACGAACTCATGCGCCCCAAGCGCGCGAACCTCGCTCTCGCGCGCCCCAGGACGGCCCGCGACGAGCACCAGGTCGCATCCGGCCTTTTTGAGAGCGGCGACGGCAGGCTCGAGCATCGTTTCGTAGTCGGCGTCGCTTCCGCAAATCACAGCGAGCCCGGCAGCGGAGCTCTTCCAGGCAGCTGCGAGGCCGTCCGTGTCATCGAATCCGTCGTTGCTGATCGCGTCGACGCCCACCGCAGCAAGTAGGTTTTGCGCCCAGGTCGCCCGTGCCGTGTGGGCGGCGATCGAACCTAGATTCGCGAGGAACGCCGCTGGTCGAGTCGCTTGAGCGTCGCTTCGCTCCCGCTGCCGCTCCCAAATCTCCGATGCTCTCCACTGGAGAATCGGCTCCACGTGGAAATCGGGTTGGCCGTGCTGAAGGACGGTTGCGATGCTGTACATGTCGGCCCCGTGGCTCGTGGCATCGACGCAAGCCTCCGTGAGCGTGCCCGGCGTGCGAGCCTCGTCCTTCACGCTGCGAGCAAGCGCCAGGAGCAGCTCGCGGTTGGCGCCCAAATCGAGCGACTCGAGGGACGCCTTCAGCAGGGCCTGCAGATCTTGGTCGGACGCGGATGGTCGCTCGATCAATTGCTCCCTCAGGTTCGGAAACTCGCTCACGCCCACCAGCGCCGCCGTTCGCTTGGAAAGAGCCTTCTCTCGCTCGTCCGCAACGTCGCGAATCGCATCTACGAGCTTGCCTGAACCGAGCGCCTGCACGACGCCGCCCTCGGCTTCGATCGATCGCAGCTCCGTCCAAGCAGCCCGTGCTAGATCGTTGGTGAGTCGCTCGATGAACCAACTCCCGCCAGCAGGATCGGCCACCTCCCCGAGGTGAGATTCCTCGCGCAACACGACCTGCGTGTTGCGCGCGACGCGGCGTGCAAGCTCATCCGGGGAACCTAGGACGCAGTCGAAGGGCAGCGTGGCGATGCTGTGCGCGCCGCCAAGAACCGCGGCGGTGCACTCCGCGGTCGCCCTCAGCATGTTCACCCAAGGGTCGATGCGTGCCTTGGTGAAGCGCGAAGTTCGGCAATGCATGTGCATGGCTGCCGACGTAGGCTCGCCGCCGGCGCTGAGCACCACCTTCGCCCAGAGCCAACGAGCTGCGCGGAGCTTCGCGACTTGCGTGAAGAAATCGCCTGCAACCGCGTAGCTGAATCCGATTTGTCGAGCCGCTGCGTCCACGCTCATACCTGCATCGGTGAGCTCGCGGAGGTAGTGGATGCCCGTGGCGATGGTGTACGCAAGCTCTTGGACGATGCTCGCGCCCCCGCCGTCGTAAGGCTCGCCCGAGACGTTCACGGCGCGAAGGTCGGGCGCGTTCTTGGAGCACCAGATTGCCAAATCTCGGAGCTCGGCCGAACGCGCGCGAAGCCCTCCTTGGATGCATCCTTCAGAGGCAAGCAAACCAATCGGGTCGAAGCCCAGGCCGCCGCTGAGCTCGTCGTACCCCAAGCCGCGGCGCTTGGCGACGGCGAAGAACCCCGAGGCAACGGCCAGGGCGTCTGAACCGCCGTCGAGAGAAACCGACGTGGTCCGGAGGGCGACGGAGGCCAGCAGCCCGTCGAGCGCGTCGACCGTGAGGACGCGGCACCCGCGGCGCGGCCCCAGACGCAACCAAAGCCCTTCCGCGCCGCGTTCGACGTCCTGCCGAATCATCTCTGTGCAGACGGCGGGACGGGGCTCGTCATATTCCTGGCAAATCGACCAAGTCCCGAGAGGCGACGCACCGCGGAGATAGGGAACGACTCCGGGCAGACCAGGATCGTGGAGCCCCTCGACGTCCTGCGCTGCATAGAGCGGCTCCAGCGCTGGCCCTCCGGGGGCGGCCGATCGAAGCCGGTCGAACGAGGCGCCCTTGAGGTCGGCCTCCACTTTTGCGATCCACTCCGACTTGCTCACGGGTGGAAAGACGTTCATTCGCTCGTCGAAGTTGGACACCGCAGGGCTAGATAGACTAGAGCGATTGCTGCCGCAATCCGCCTCTGGGTCTGCTTCGAATCCTAGCCCTCCGCCTCGCTCGCGCTGTCCCAGAATTCTTCGACGGTCCCGACGCGATCCTGGAGGTCCACGTAGGCATCGCCCACGTTGACGAGCACGTAGCCGACGCCTTTGGTACGCCCCAGGCGCGTCTGAATGCGCGCCAGCTCCACGACGCTGATGCCGGAGGACACCACCACCATCACGCGGTGCGCGAGCCGCGCGGCGCGGCGCAACACGGGGCCGCTCAATGGGCCGTTCCAGGCGAGTGCCACGCCCCTCACGGACCCCGAGCTCGGCACGGCGCGGTCCGGCGGGTCTGAGGGTCGAAGCGTTCGAAGCTCCTCCTCGCTGTCCCCGAGCAACCGGACCGCCGCGCTCATGACGGCATTGGAGGCACCCGCCGCCGGCGTTTCGGTTCGAACATGAACCGCACGCCCGGCGCGGGACGGGCTCTGCTCGGTCGCGACGGGGACGGGTCGGGTGAGCAGGAACGCCTCTTCGTCGGCCCCCTCTGCGTCATCCGTCGCTTCATCACGCTCTGGCGTGTACACATCGGGAAGCGGCACCATCATGCGAACGGTCGCTCGCGCCCCTCGCTTGCGCCGAAACGGCTCGGGCTGACTCGAAGGCCTGGGCGGCTCGCTCGAACCGATCGTAGACACCGCTGCCACCGAAGGGGGCGATGAGGAAATTCCAGGCGGCCGCGACGACGGAACCGCGGGCAGGCCGATCATCGTTTTTTTGCGTGGCGGCCTCGAGGAGTAGGCCTGCTTCTCCTCCGTCTCGCCATCGTCTTGGGGCCTGGGCGGGGGCGTAACGACCGGCGGTCCTGACGGCGAGCTGCTCGACGGTGGCACGACACCTTGAATCGTCGGGCGCGCGGACGGCCTGGCCGCCGGAGGCACAGACACGCCGGCCTGTGAAGAGAGCCGACGCGGTCGCGACGGGGCCGCGGAAGGCTGCGGCGATGGTGCCGGCGTGATGACCGGAGCCGCACTCGAGGCTGTGCCTGCCCGCTCCCCAACGTCGAGAATCGCTGCCGCCAACCAAGGCGCATCGGCGAGACGCATCGCAAAAGAGCACGCGATGTCGCGCTCGACCTCGGTCGCCGGTACGACGAGGGTGCGTCCTGCCCCGTACATTCCATAGTCCTCGAGCTCGTCGACGAAGGTTTCGAGGGCTCCCGGATCGCGCGGCCAGACGCTGGTCCCGAGCACCGGGCCGTTGCCCCACCACGCGACCTCGCGCGGGGCTTCGACGGTGAGGGATCGTAACCTTCCCACGATGATCGCGATCGCGAAGATCAGCGCCGTCACGATCGGCAGCATCACGAGCAAGACAACGTACGGCCCGGAGGGATGGGACTCCTCGGGCACCATCGGGGACGACAAGACGCGAAAACCCGTCATCGGCCCGAGGGACGCATCCCGGAGCTCGGCAGCTCGTTCGCTGAGTTGCGTGAATCGCTCGTCGGCGGCCTCCGCCGCTCCGAGCAGTTGTCGAGCCTCGCCCTCGTCCGGAGAAAGCGATTCGATCTCCGCTCGGATCGTCTTCAACAGCACCAGAAGGGCGGATTCCCGCTCCTTGGCCCCGGCCAGCTCGGCGCGCGCGGTCGCGAGCTGCTGGTCGACGGCGGCTCGCGCTGGATTGACCGCCATCGTCTGCTCGCCGAGCTCTGCCTTCTGACCCTTCCTTTGCGCTTGGAGGCTTGCAACCCGTTGTTTGAGCGCCTGCACCCTGGGATGTTGCTCGCTCAACGAAGCGCGCGCCGAAGCAAGCTCGGACCGCGCCTGCGCAAGAGGCGAGTCGACGGGTGAGCCCTTCTTCGCGCTCGCGACCATCTGACGGGGTAGCTCCTTCTGTGCCTTCTCGAGCTCCTCGATCCGGGCCTGCTGCGCCACTACCTCGACCGAGGCCGCCTCCGCTTCGGTGCGAAGCTGGTCGGCACGCGCCAAGAGCTGTGTCTTCTCTTGGAGCACGTCCGGCTTGCCGCTCTCTTCTCGAAACACCTCATACGCCGCGACGGCTTCGTCTCGCGTCTTTTTGGCGTGCTCCAAACCCTGTGCGTTCTCCGCGGTGAGACGCTCTAGCCTCCCCTTGTTGAAGCTGGCTTGCCGCGCCAGGAACACCTCGAGCACGGCCTGGGTGAGAGCGTGCGCCCGTTCTGCGCTGCTTGCTCGTCCGACGATCCGCATCGCTGCCTCGGCTTCCAGCGTCACCTCGACCTGGCTTTCGAGGCCCTCGAGCGACACGTCCCAGCTCAGTCGATCGCGCACCTCTCGAAGTCGGCTGGGTGCGATCGCTGCATCGATGAAAGCGTCAGGCGTCGGCCGTGCGCCCTCGCGCTCTAGCTCTGGAGTCCCTTCGTACAAGAGCTGCGCCGAAGACTCGAAGCTTTGCGGCACGAAGAAGGATCCGAGGAGGGCGAACACGGAGGCGACCACAAACGCCTTGAGGATGCGCTTTCGCTGGTCGCGCAGAGCCCACAGCAGGCGCCGCGGCTCAACCGGCAAGCCTGGACGGCGTGGCTTTTCAGCCGACGCCTCTTCGTCGCCAAAGTCGTACGTCGCGTCGTCCAAGCGGTGTCCTCTGCTTCCGTGAGCATGGCCGTTGAGGCGCCCTCCGGGCAAGTCGACAAGCGATGTTAGGCTGCTAACTTCGCGGCCGAAGATGCGCCCGTGGGTGGAAAGACTAGTGGCCGCCTGGGGCATCGCCTGGGTATCGCTCCTGCTCGGACGGGCGATTTGGCGACTCACGCCGCTCGCGCTCGAACCCTGGACGCAGGACCTGATGACGAACGGTCAGAAGGGCATTTACATCGCCTGGCTCGCCGCGAACGCGTATTTGGAAGGCTACCGTGGCTTCCAGCTTCGCTTCTCGCCTCGGGTCGTGTCCCGGGCTGTCTATCTTGGGCAGCATCCGCGGCCGTTCTGGATTGTCCTCGCGCTTCCCTTTTGCATGAGCCTTTTTCACTCGACCCGACGCCAGATGACGGTGAGCTGGGTGTTCGTGATTGCCATCGTTCTGTTGATTTGGTGGGTTCGTTCGCTACCGCAGCCCTGGCGCGGGATCGTGGACGGCGGCGTCGTGCTCGGCCTCATGTGGGGGCTGGGAGTCATATGGTGGCTGTTTCTTCGCTATCTACTTGGCGCCAAAATCCCCCCTCCGGGTGACATTCCGTTGGAAAAAGCTGGACGAGAACAGCCCGCGCTCGGATAACCGACTGTTTTTTCGCAAAAAGGCAAACCAAGGCTACAGAAACCTTGTAAAACCCCGGCTGAACGGGCTCTCAGCCTTGGCATGAGGGTACGGCAACCTGCACACTGGCACTTGAGGGGATTCAGGCCACACTTGGCCTCGCGAAAAATGGGGAACCAGGATTCACAGAGGGGAGCGCGACCAAGGCTAGTTCCGTGGGCGTGTGCGCTAGTGGCGACGTCACTGGTGTGGATGTCGGGTTCGTGGGGCACGTTTGCATCCGCGGAGCTTCCCGTCACCGGCAACCCGGTGCTTCGCGAAGCGCAACACGCGGAGTCGCACGCGGAGCCTTCGGACGCAGACCTCGATAAGATCGCGCGAATGCCCCGCAGCATTTCGCCATCGGACATCGAGCCGAACCCGAGTGTTTCCGTCGGCTACCCCAATCGAGGCCTCCTCAGGTTTGGGATGCGGATCAACGACGATAAGGCCCTCAAGGTCAAGGTTGGTTCGCAGGACTCGCGCCACGCGACCGGCGAGCTCATTCGACTGATCGAACGCGCCGCGCACGAAGTTGCGTTTCGGTACCCGCGGGCCGAGCTCACGGTCGGTGACCTCTCGCGACCCGGTGGCGGCCGATTCCGCCCGCACGTCTCCCATCAAAGCGGTCGCGATGTCGACCTCGGTTTCTACCTGCTCGATCGGCGCTCATCGCCAGTGAATGCGCACGTCTTCGTCCGGCTCAACAATAAGGCGATGGGCAAACAATGGGGCAGCATCTACAAGTTCGACGCTGCAAGGAACTGGGCACTCGTCGAGTCCATGCTCAGCCATCCGACCACCGACGTTCAGCACATCTTCGTGTCGAACGCCGTCAAGCGTCGCCTGCTCAATCAGGGCATCAAGGAACGCGCGAACCCCGAGGTCTTGATGCGCGCCCGACGCGTAATCACGCAGCCCCGTCACGGTGCGCCACACCGCAGCCACTTCCACGTCCGTATTTACTGCGCCGACGACGATCGGCCGATGTGCAAGGACCGCCCGCCTTTCTACTCATGGCACCAGCGAGCGAGCCAAGCTCCCGCCGTCAGCACGCTCAAGCCCAATGATTCATGAGCTGGAAGGGTCATTTCTGGACCCTCGGCCCCTTTCTTCGCCATAGCCTGCTTCCGGCAACGGTTCCTGATTGGCAGCGCTGGCAGACGAGCCTCGACGACGGGGTAGTCGGCACGCTCGAGCTGAGCGGGCGGCTCAGTGAGAGCGGCGCTTCCGACGCGATCGTCGTCATCGTGCACGGGCTCGGCGGAAGCGCGACGAGCTACTACGCGCGCCGCGCCGCGCTTGCGGCTTCACGCGCCGGAATGGACAGCCTCCGGCTCAATCTTCGCGGCGCCGACCGCAGCGGCGCGGACTACTACCACGCCGGCCTCACCGACGATCTCGATGCCGCGCTGCGGAGCCCCGCTCTCGCTCGCTATGGCAAAATCCTCCTGCTCGCGTATTCGCTCGGTGGCAACATGATGCTTCGCTACCTCGCCGACCGCCCCGAAGAGCGGGTCCAGGCCGCCGCTGCGGTTTGCTCACCCATCGACTTGAAGCCGGGCGCGCGTGCGATCGATCAGCCGCGGGGATTTTTCTATCGGCGACACATCTTGAGGGCCCTCAAAGAGATTTACCGAAAGGTAGCGGAGCGCCGCGACGTGCCTCTGCCCGCCTCGGAGGCCGATCGTATCGACACGATCGAGCAGTGGGACGAACGTATCATCGCCCCGCGTCACGGGTTCGCGGGGGCCGAAGACTACTGGGCGAAGACCAGCGCCTGCCGTGTGCTTGGCGACATCGAGACACCCACCCTCTTCGTTGCAGCTGAGCGCGACCCAATGGTGCCAATCGACACCGTGCGCCCCTGGCTCCAGAATGCGGCCAGGCTGCGACGGGTCGTCGCCTCGCGGGGAGGCCACGTGGGTTTCCCGCAGGAAATGGACCTTGGACTCGGTTTCGGGGGTACCGTCGAAGACCAGGTTCTCCAATGGATGCTGGCACACACATAGCGTTTCGCCTGGCCGCTGCGCTAGCGCTCGGCCTCGTCACAGCATCGGGGTGCACCGAGGACGGGCTTCACACGCCGGACGAGCGGACACGGCCTGCGACCTGCCCTGGGACCCGGAGGGTGGAGCCCCCCCTCGCCCATGTTTCCCCGCCCGCCGACACGCTCGAATACTGGCTCGTCAGGGCCGCGGCCTACGGGCCGCTCGATGAGCCGCTGATGGACGCGGATGCGGTCCGGCGTCATCAGCTTGCGCTTCGGGAGCCAAGGGACGGCGAACCGAT
>CAJIBW010000431.1_pt1 | contig 19258 bp, 10 predicted proteins | sample 9199441 | NCBI WGS metagenome assembly CAJIBW01 (sample SAMEA7708313, study PRJEB35096) | sediment metagenome | biome: marine neritic benthic zone biome [ENVO:01000025]; feature: sediment [ENVO:00002007]; material: shallow marine sediment [ENVO:03000034] sea grass bed [ENVO_01000059] ... | reverse complement strand
GACTCCAGAAGTGCACAGACCGGGAAACCCGCCGAAGTCGCAAGGCGTGTCATCCGGGAGGGCCGGGTGGCTGCAACCACCCGTCATCGGAATGCAGAGGTCTTCAGTGCATTCGTTGTCGTCGTTGCAGAGGACATCTTCGCAGAGGGCCGCGTCCTCGCAGAGCCCGGAGACGCACAGGCCGGGGAGGCCACCGAAGTCGCAGGTCGTATCGTTGGGAACCGGGGTGAAAACACACTCGCCGTTGGCGGGATTGCACAGGTCGTCGGTGCATTCGTTGTCGTCATCGCAGGACACGTCTTCGCAGAGCCGTGCGTCTTCGCACTCACCGGACTTGCAGAGGCCGGGAAGACCACCGAAGCTGCAGGGCGTGTTTTCGGCGACAGCTACGTAGCTGCACTTGCCGCTTGTCCGGACGCACACGTCATTCGTGCAAGCGTTTTCGTCATTGCAGTCGACGCCCTCGCAGAGGCCGGCGTCCACGCACACACCCGACCTGCACAAGCCGGGGAGCCCGTCGAAGTCGCATGCGGTGTCTTCCGCCACTGCGACGTAGTGGCACTCACCGGTATCAGGATCACATCGATCGTCGGTGCATGAATTTTGGTCCTCGCACTCCACGCCCTCGCATCGATCGGGATTCACCTCGCCGCAACGAGCGAACAACACCATCAATGCCAAGCCAAGAACCGCGAACCATGCGAGCAAAGCACGCATACGGAAGCCCCCATTCTATGTGCCGGGACGTTCTACCGCCTCGAACTGCAAAGCCACCACCTATCCACGTAGGCATGAACGCCTCAGGCGTCTATACGTATTTATTTCCCCAATTTGGAATCTCAGAGCCCCTGAGGCTTTGGGAGCTCGCTACTTGGACGTAGCGCCAGTTTGTAAGCAAGCGCACAACGAGATGTGGCCGTCGCCGCAGCGCGTCAGCCCGGCGACGGCCCCGCCTCCCATCCATCGTCGTGAGTGTGGCAACTAGGCGTCGGACCGGTCCGAAGAGGCTTGAAGTTCAGCCGGCGACGGTGATAGCGTCCTCATTCCCCCCTTTTTTCGGAGGCATACATGCCTGGTTCCCATCTGGTGCGTTGGATCATCCTTCTATGCGGTGCGCTCGCTGCGTTTGGCTGCACGAACACGGACACCAGCCAAGGTTCGACTGGTTCGCTTTCGCTCGACCTCCTTCTGGCAGGCGACATCCAGATCGACATCGTCAATTGGGAGATCACGGGGAACGGAATGGAGATGTCTGGATCCATCGACGTCGCTGCGCCGGGATCGACAGCGTCGGTCGAGGTCTACGGGCTTCCTGTCGGCCAAGAGCCTTATTCCGTCGAGCTGACCGCGGTTTCCGTCGACCAAGAAGTCACCTGCGGAGGGTCGGCGGAATTCGACGTCGAGGTGGGGGTCTCGACGCCGGTCATGGTCGTTCTCAACTGCAAGCTCCCGCAGCAGCTCGGAGGGGTTCGGGTCAACGGTAAGTTCAACTTTTGTGCGGAGCTGACGAAGGCTGTCGTCTCGCCGCTTCAGACTTCGGTGGGCAACGACATCAGCCTCTCGGCCCAAGCCTTCGACGAGGAGGGCGACGCAATTCAGTACATCTGGACCGGGACAGGCGGCACCATCGCCGACCCGTCGGCGCCGAGCACGACCTACACCTGTCAGGACGTGGGCGAGCATACAGTGATGATCATGGTCACCGACAACGACGTGTACTGCCGGATGGCGACTTGGACCGTTCCGGTGACCTGCGTCGAGGGTGACGGCGGCGACCTCTGCGAGGACGTCATGTGCGAAGACGACGGCAACGAGTGCACCGAAACTGAGTGCAATCCGGCCAACGGAGCCTGCGAGACCAGCAACGTCGCGGACGGCACGGAGTGTGACGGCGGCGAAGGCACCTGCTCCGGCGGGCAGTGCGTCGAGGTCGACCTCTGCGAGGGCGTCGATTGCGACGACAACAACGAGTGCACCGCCGATGCCTGCGATCCGGCGGACGGCTCGTGCAGCAGCAGCAACGTCGCGGACGGCACGCCGTGCAACAACGACGAGGGCGTGTGCTCGAACGGCAGCTGCGTGGACGTCGACCTCTGCGATGGCGTCGTCTGTGACGATACCGGCAACGAATGCACGGTCGCGATGTGCAACAACTCGACCGGCGAGTGCGACACGATGAACGTTGCCGACGGCACCGAGTGCAACGGTGGCAACGGTGCCTGCTCGGCCGGCGAGTGCGTCGACAACAACCTCTGCGACGGCGTCGACTGCACCTCGAGCAACGAGTGCGTCCAGGATGGCAGCTGCGACCCGGCGGATGGTCAGTGCATCGCGGGCGCCAACGAGCCCATCGACACGGCCTGCTCGGACGGCGGCACGGTCTGTGACGGCGCCGGCAACTGCGTCGAGTGCAACAGCGACGGGCAGTGCCCCGACGACGGCAATCAGTGCACTGCTGCGGTCTGCGACGACAGCGACGGCTGCATTCAGAACAACGTGATGGACGGCCTAGACTGCGACTTCGGCGGTAGCGCCGGGATCTGTGCGTCCGGCACCTGCGTCGCGGCGCCCGAATGTGCCGTCGACGCGGACTGCGATGACGGCAACCCCTGCTCCGTCGGCGCCTGCCCGGACGGAATGTGCGTCTTTACGGAGGCGAGCGACGGCACCGCCTGCGATGTCTCAGCGGGCGTGCCCGGCACCTGTGCTGCGGGCGACTGCGTCGGCCTGTGCGAGGGCGTGGACTGCACGTCTGGCAGCCAGTGCGTGATGGACGGCACCTGCGACGATCAGACGGGCAGCTGCGTGATGGGCGGCAACCAGCCCGCGGGCACGGACTGCTTCGAAGACGGCGGCAACTTCTGTGACGGCGCCGGCAGCTGCGTCGAGTGCAACGGCGACGGCCAGTGCGCCTCGGGCGAAGCCTGCGTCGACAACGTCTGCGAGCCAGTCGCCGAAGTCATCTATTCACAGGACTTCGAGGCGCTCGACCCCGCCGGGCCGGCAGCGCTCGCGGACGACGGTTGGCTCTACTTCGGCAACGTGTACAACAGCACCGGAGGCTTCAAGTTCGGCTTTGGCCCATTTGTCGCGCCGACTGTTTCAGGGCAAATTTCCGGCATCGCTACCGGTGAAGGCGGCCCCGATCAGGGCGCGCAGCAGCTCGTGGTGTTCAGCAACTACGACTGCTGCCAGCCGGGCGAAGGTCACTTTGGGACCGACCTAGTGGAAACCATCGTCTTCCAAGAGATCAAGCCGATCCCTGGGTCGTTCATCGGCCAGACCTTGACGTTCATGTTCGACGCCAAGGGCGGCAATATCTCGGGTGCGACGACCGCACAAGCGTTCATCCGGACGCTCGACCCCGGCGCTGGCTTTGCCACGACAAACAACATCGTGCTCGATACGACCAACCTTCCGAACGGTTGGGGAACTTACTCGCTCACCTTGGACCTGAGCGATCCGCTTCTCGAGGGCCAGATTCTGCAGTTCGGCTACTCGACGATCGCAAGCGGCTTCGATGGTGCCGGGAACTTCTACGACAACGACGTGACCACTCTATCGCCTCTCCTTCCGTAGGCGAAAAGGTGTCGACTGGCGAAACTACGCGCTCGTTTGCAGCGAGACCGCGGAGACGGACCTAGTCTCGGAGCAGCATGCTTTACACCATCAGAGTCGCGCTCACGGTAGCACTCGGCGGCTTTCTGATGGGCTTCGACGCGTCGGTGATTTCCGGCGTGGTGACCTTCATCGAGCCGGAGTTCAGTCTCAGCAAGATCGAGCTCGGCTGGTCTGTCGCGTCACTGACGCTGACCGCGACCTTGGCCATGATGGTGTCGGGACCGCTCAGCGATCGCCTGGGCCGCCGCCCCGTTCTGAAAATCGCGGCCGTGCTCTTTGCCATTTCGGCAGTAGCGTCTGCGGTCGCGCCCAGTTTCATCGTCTTGGTCGCCGCGCGCATGCTCGGTGGCCTCGGCGTCGGCGCTGCATTGATCATCGCGCCCATGTACATTGCGGAGATCGCTCCAGCCGAGGTGCGTGGCCGCATGGTTTCGTTCAACCAGCTCAACATCGTGATCGGCATCTCCGCTGCGTTTTTCACCAATTACCTAATTCTCCGCCTCGGGAAGTCGGATCTTGCATGGGCCGAAACACTTCGCCTCGGCGAATGGAACTGGCGCTGGATGCTCGGGGTCGAGGCGCTGCCGGCGATCTTCTATTTCGTCACTCTGTTCGCTGTGCCCGAGAGCCCTCGCTGGCTGGTGATGAACGGCAGGGAAGACGATGCGCAGCGCGTGCTCGAAAGAGTTGCGGGCCGCGAGCAGGCGGAGACGGACATCGCAGCCGTGAAGGCGTCGCTTCAAGCCGAGCAAAGCACCGAACGAGCCGGGTTGGGCGAGCTGTTTCGCCCGGCGATGCGACTGGTCTTGGTCATCGGCATCTCGGTCGCGATTCTGCAGCAGGTCACCGGGATCAACTCCGTGTTCTTCTACGCGCCTATGATTTTCGAGCAGTCCGGCATTGGCACCGATGCCGCCTTCATGCAGGCCGTGCTGGTGGGCCTCGTGAACCTGGTATTCACGGTGCTGGCGATTCTCTTCGTCGATCGTGTGGGTCGGCGCCCGCTGCTCGGCTTCGGGCTCACCGGTATCGCGCTGTGCATGCTGCTCCTGTCCTACGGTTTCGCGGCCGAGGAGATGAACCCAAAGATCATCCTCGTCGGAATCCTCGGCTTCGTGGCGAGTTTTGCGATCTCACTGGGGCCGGTGATGTGGGTGCTGTTCTCGGAGCTCTTCCCCAACCGGGTTCGTGGGCTCGCGATTTCCTTCGTCGGCCTCATCAACTCCGCGGTGAGCTTTCTCGTGCAGCTCGTCTTTCCCTGGGAGCTCGAAAATTTGGGTAATAGCCTGACGTTCCTGATCTACGGCCTCTTCGCCATCGTTGGCCTCATCATCGTCATGCGCATCTTGCCGGAGACCAAGGGCAAGAGCCTCGAGGAGCTCGAATCCGAGTTGGTGCGCCAGTGAGCGGGCCGCGCCTGCACGCCTACTTCCGAACGAAACGAACGCTGTCGAGGTAGACGGTAATCGGCGAGCCCTGACCGCTCAGGACCACGACGAAGCCGGTCTTGATGCTCGAGAGGTCCAGCCGCTTCAAGCGAATACGATAGCGCTTCCACTCGTAGGTTAGAACGATGTCTTTGGCCGTGGTCTTGCCCGAATCGGGGTGGGCTTTGTCCTCGCCTAGGAGGCCGACTGCGATGCTGATCTTCTCGGTGCTGTATCTGCCACGCGCCCAGAGCTCGAGGTACTTGGCGCCCGATAGGTCGTAGCCGCCCTCTTGGTCGCCCCAGTTGTTGGGAGGGTGCTGCCAGGCGACGCCAACCCAGGTGCCGACCTCGCCGACGAAGCGCATCTCGATGCAGGCTTCGCCCTCATAGGGGTTCTTCGCGTAGTCGCCGTCCAACGTCAGCGACTCGACCGCGCCCATCCACCCGGAGGGCGCCCAGGGCATGCCTTCGAAACCGTCGCGGTAGACGTAAAACGGCATGGGCGTGCGCACCTCGCCTTTCACCAAGAGCGGCACGTTCGCCGTCGCCGCGCGGCCCGCAGCATCGTAGACGTAGAGAAACAGCCGGTACGGCCCCGGGTCTTTGGGCATGCGCAGCCGCGCACCGCTCGCGCTGCCTTCCAGGACCGCGCCTTTCAGCTCGGGCGGCACGCGCCGAAAGTCGCCGCCGGTGGCATATTCGCCCGACTCGCGGCGCAGCACCCAGCGGACGCGGATGGCACCTCCTTCGGGATCGGCGACGACGGCGCGCACGCGTACCTCATCGCCTGGGTCCACTTGCGGGTCACCCTCGACGATCAGCGGCGTCACCGTGGGCGCAAGGTTCGATGGGGCGCGGCCGGACCAGAGCTCGGTAATGACGTCGACCGCTGCGAGCGGGGCGCCATCCTGCAGGAACATACCGTACCAGGTCGAGGTGGCCTCCATCTTGAAGCCCCAGTTGAAGACGTACGAACCGAGTGCGAGGCCGGCTGCACCGAGGACCCCGCTCTCGTAGCTGCGTCGGTAAAACGCAGCTTTTTCGGTGCTCGTCGGCTCCGTCGGGGCGCCCCAGTCGTTTTTCGGGATCTCCCACACGCCGAGCGGCCCAAACTCGGTGAGCACGTAGGGTTTGGTCGCGCCGCCTTGGCGGTAGCGATCGGCGACGGACAGTGACCCGCCGTACGAGTTGATGCCATGGATGTCGATCGCCGGGCAGCGCTTCTGCACGCCGTCGATGCGTCCACCGCCGAGCTCGGCCGTAGCGGTCATCGTTGGGTGAAACGGGTCGAGCTTCTTCACCATGGCGGCGATGTCGTTCACCGCCTTCCAGATGGCCGGATTGTCGCCTTCGTCAAAGCCTTCCATCTCGTTACCGATGCCCCAAAGAAGGACGGCCGGATGATCCTTGTGTCGAAGCACCGTCTCGCGGGCCCGTTCAAACTGTTCGCGCACCTGCGTCTCGTCACCGTAGTCGAACCCGTGGCGCTCGTGGCCGAGCCAGATGCCGACCGTGACGGACAGGCCGAGCGCGTGTGCGGCGTCCAGGCGCGCGTCGATGTCGTCCGCGTCCCAGGTCCGCACCGAGTTCGCGCCCGCCGCCGCCAGCTGCTCGAGCGACCCGTCCCCGCCGGCGCCGCGGATGAAATAAGGCTCACCGCCACGGAACAGCTGCCAGCCTTTCTCGGTCTGACGCAACTCTACGGGGATGGCTTTCGCCAAGGCAGCCGAGGGCCACAGCGCCAGGCACCCGACTGAAACGAGCAGACCATGGATTGTTGCACGCAGCATACGCATCTCCTCAACCGGTGTTCTTCAGACCTGCCGCGATGCCGTTGACCGTGGCGAGAAGGGCGTCTTGAAGCTCCGCGTCATCCACATCTCGCTGACGCCGAAGCAGCTCCGCCTGAATCAAGTTGATGGGATCGAGATAGGCGCGCCGCAGCTGTAGCGAGCGCTGGAGCGTGGGGTCGGTTTCGAGCAGCTCATCTTGGTCGAGCACCTGGAGCAAAACGGAACGCATCTGCGCGAGCCGCGCACGCAGGCCCCCGCCGATCTCGGCGAGCTCCGGGGGAGTGAGCAAAGCGTCGTATCGCGCAGCGATTCCTTCGTCGGCCTTGGCAAGAGCAAGCTCCAGGAGCGAGAGCGTCGACTGAAAGAACGGCCAGCTCGCGGCCATTTCACGGAGCTCCGTGAGCCTTCCCTCGTCGAGCGCCTCTTGCACCGCGGTTTCGATGCCGAGCCATGCGGGGAGAAGGAGCCGCGTTTGGGTCCAGGCGAAGATCCAGGGGATCGCGCGTAGGCCGGACAGACCGTTGCCCGACTTGCGTCGGGCCGGGCGGGATCCGATCTGGAGTGAACCAAGCTCGATCCCCGGCGTCGCGACGTGGAAGTAGGGAACGAACCGAGCTTCGCGCGTCACTTCACGGTAGGCGGCCATCGCACGCGCCGCGAGCGCGTCCATCCGAGCCCGAAACGCAGGGCTCGGCGCCGCAGGTGGGGTGAGCGTCGCCTCCAAAGTGGCCGTCGAGTAGAGTTCCAGGCTACGCACGGCGATGTCGGGCGTCCCAAACTTCCACTGGATCATTTCGCCCTGTTCGGTCACGCGCAGGGCGCCGTCGATCGACCCGGCAGGCTGGGAGCGGATCGCGATGTGCGTCGGCCCGCCTCCGCGCCCGATGCTGCCTCCCCGCCCGTGGAACAGCGTGAGGTGGACGGCGCGCGAACGACAGAGCTCGACGAGCCGCTCCTGCGCTTGGTAGAGCTCCCAGGCCGCCGCGAGCCGGCCCCCATCCTTGGACGAGTCCGAGTAGCCGATCATGATCTCGAGGCTGCCGCCGATGCGAGCCCGGTACCAAGGCAAGTCGAGGAGACGGGCCATGACTTCGTGCGACGCCTTCAAGTCCGAGATCGTTTCGAAAAGAGGAACGACCCGCAGAGGTTCAGCGATTCGTGCTTCCTTCTGCAGGAGCTCGACGGCAAGGACGTCGCTGGGCTGATGGGCCATCGAAATCACGTACGCGCCGAGCGACTCCCGGGGCAGGGTGGCCAGCGCGCGAAACGTATCGAGGACCTCTTGCACCTCGTTCGAGGCGGGCATGTCCCCGGGAATCAGGGGCCGCTTCGAGCCCAGCTCGGCGATGAGGAATTTCTGACGCTCGGCTTCGTCCCAGTCGCTGTACGCTCCGAGCCCCAAATATCGGGTGAGCTCGTCGAGAACGTTCGTGTGCCGGGCCGATTCCTGGCGAATGTCGATTCGCACCATGTGCATGCCGAAGCAGTGAACCCGGCGAATCAAATCGAGGAGTCGGCCCTCGGCGATGGCCTGCTGCCCGGTTTCGATGAGGGAGCTACGCGTCAGCATCAGCGCATCGAGCAGCGACTGGGCCGTTGGAGCCGGCGAATCGAGCGACGGCGGCTCGGCTCTGCCCGACTGCACGGCGTCGAGCTCGTGCTCGATCCGGCGAAGCGCCGAGGCGAGCTGAGCGCGCTCCCGTCGCAGGAGCGCCCGGTAGGGTTCCCGGTCGGCGCCCGCCCGTTCGCGTAGCGCGTCGGTGGCGGTGTCCATCGACAGCTCCTGGCAGAGGGCGTCGACCTCGTCGTGAAGAAGCTTTGTCGCGGTCCAGCGGCAGAGGAAGACAGCCTCGCGGGTGACCTTCGCGGTGACGTTCGGATTCCCGTCCCGATCGCCACCCATCCAGGAGCCGAACCGAATGGGGCTCGCGTCGATCGGAAGGCCGCGTCCCGTCTGCAACTCGAGCGCAGCGTCGAAACGCCGCAGAAATCGAGGAACAGCATGCCAGAGTGACTGTTCCAAAACCGCGAGCCCGCCGCGCACTTCATCGGTGGGGGTAGGGCGGCTTCGATGGAGCTCGTCCGTGTGCCAGACCGTCGAGATGTCCCGCCGGAGCTGCGAGCGCACGGCGTCCTGCTCGTCCGGCGTGAGGTCTTTTCGATCGCCGCTGCGAAGGGAATCGGCCATGCGGTTGTATCGCTGGAGGAGCGTGCGCCGAACCACCTGGGTCGGATGGGCGGTGAGCACGAACTCGACGTGCTGCGCGCTGGCGATCTCGTGCACGCGCGCGGGGTCGATGCCAGCCGCGATCATCTTTGCAATCGCGTCGCTGCAGGAATCGAGTCGAGGTTCCACGACGACGCCGCGCGCGGCGCGCATCTGGGCGGTGCGTCGATCGCGCACCTTGTGCCTTTGCTCAGCGATGTTTGCAAGCGTCAGGAAAAGAGAGAAGGCCCGGACGACTTCGCCCACGATCTCGGGCGCGAGTGCCTCGACAATTGCGTAGAGCTCGGCGAGGGCCGGGTCGCGCTCGCTCGCATCGGATTCCCGGAGCGCTTTGCCCTGTTTCCGGATGCGCTCGACGATGTCGTACACCTCGGGCCCAGCCTGCTGCCGCAGCACCTCGCCCAGGAGGTCGCCAAGAACACGGACGTCCACCCGAAGCGCCGCGTCGAGCTCAGCGGGTGGGTAGGAAGAGAGAGAGCCGGCCACGGGGAGTTCATAGTGCCCGCGACAGCCTTTGGCCGCCTCGGAAACCGAAATAATCGAGCGCTCGACCCGCGGCCGATCGTGCTAAGCTCTCGCGCTGATGCGCGCGTTTGCGCTCAATCGGAGTGGTTGTGTCCAGAGCATTCGATAAGGATTTCTCCGTCAGCTCGCGGTCGAGCGCCGCCGTTTCGCTGAGGCGATCGGGTTACAAAGTGCCGGGATTCCCCGGGCTTCTCGGCACCGATCTCACCCAGATGTCGCGCGAGGACAAAGTCGAGCTGCTCTGGACCATTCTGCGACGGAAGATTCACGGCCTTTCGTTTAGCCCTTACCTCGAGGGCCAGTCTCCAGGCATGGAAATCAGCGAGCAGCAAATCCGTGAGCGGCTGACGATCATCGAGCCCTATACGCGCTGGATTCGGAGCTTTTCGTGTCGAGAGGGCAACCAGCAAACGCCCCGCATCGCACATGAGCTCGGTCTGAAGACGATGGTGGGGGTCGGTCTATCGGAGGAGCTCGATAAGAACGAAATCGAGCTCCGCAATGGAATCGAGGTCGCCCGCGCCGGGCATGCGGACATCCTCGCGGTCGGCAACGAAGTGATGCTGCGCGAAGACCTGAGCGAAGACCAACTGATCGACTACATCGAGCGCGCGAAGGCCGCTGTGCCCGGTGTTCCGGTCGGCACGGTCGACGCGTATTTTCTCTTCGAGAATCATCCTCGCGTCGCCGCCGCCTGCGATATGTTGCTGGTCAATTGCTACCCCTTTTGGGAAAGCTGCCCCTCCGAGTATGCCCTTTTGTACATGAAAGAGATGTATCGACGCGCACAAAGCGTTGCGGGTGGCAAGAAGGTCATCATCAGCGAGACCGGTTGGCCGACGGTTGGGTCTCCGTTCGGTGCTGCGGTGCCTTCGTACGACCACGCCCTGAAGTACTTCATCCGCGCATACCAGTGGGCTCACGAAGAGGGGATCGAGATTTTCTACTTCTCGTCGTTCGACGAAGCCTGGAAGGTTGGCGACGAGGGCGACGTCGGCGCGTACTGGGGGCTGTGGGACAAGGATGGCAATCCGAAATTCGCCTAGCATGAGAGCGATTCTGTGGTTCGTGATCGCGGTCGCGGTGCCTCTTTCCCCGTCGGTCGCCGCTGCCAAACGCTCGACTCACGACCCGGGACGCAGCGAGTACCGCGCTCCGCAGGCCAAGCAAGCGCCTGAGGTCGACGGGGTCGCCGACGAGCCCATCTGGAAGCGGGCGCGCTGGCAGGAGCTGAAGCACCGCTGGCTAGGGCCGGAATACTCGGCGGAGGATTTCCGCGGTCGCTTCAAGGTGGTCTGGACGGCGGAGCGAATCTACGTTCTGGTCGAGCTCGTCGACGACATTTTGTTCGATAGCCACCGCGACCCGCTCGTCCAGTACTGGGATGACGACTGCCTCGAGATATTCTTGGACGAGGACTACTCGGGCGGCAATCACCAGTACAATCACAACGCGTTTGCCTACCACATGTCGCTCGACAACCAGGCGATCGACATCGGCACCGACAAGTTACCGCACAGCTACTCGCACCACGTGCGCAGCCGTTGGCGACAGCAGGGAAACACCGTCGTTTGGGAGCTCGGGATCGACGTCTACACCGACCAGTACGTGGACGGGTCAGACAAGAACGTGCCGGTGAAGCTATCGGCGGGCAAAGTGATGGGGCTGATGCTCGCCTGGTGTGACAACGACGGCAGCGAGCTTCGGGAGAACTTCATCGGCTCCGAATCGGCGCCGGGCGAAAACAAAGATCGCGGCTGGATCGACGCCGGGCTGTTTGGCGCTTTGCGGCTGGTCGAGTGAAGGCCGGGGCGCCGATCGACCCTCACTGCGATTCCGGGTCTGCCTCCGGGCGTTCCTGAATCAGCTTTTTCGGGCTTCGGTCGACGTTGAACAGGCCCCAGTGTTTTTCGGCGCCGAGCGGAGCATCGGGAGCGCCTTTCCAGGGCTCATCGAAGGCCTCGAAAAAGAACACCGTCGTGTTGTTGGCGCGCGCCCAGCTCTCCAAGTCGCGATAATGTCGCGCCTGATTTTCCTCGCTGGCCTGCTCGCCAAACTCGTCCGCGACCGTCGCCCAGCCCGCTTCCAAGATGGCGAGGGGCTTGTCTGGCAGCGCGGCGCGCACGCCCTCGATGTTTTCGATCGTGTACGCAAGCGCCTCGTCGATTGTCTTTCCTTCCCATTCAGGATAGGTGTGGACGCCAATGACATCGACCTCCGCCGCGAGCGCGGCGCCGTCTCGAATCCACCATGCGTAGTTCTCCGCGACGGTGACGGGCTGATCGATGGCAGCCTTCACGAGCCGGACGTAGGCGATCACTTTCTTTGCCGGCACCATGTGATCGTTCCAATCCACGAGTGCTTCATTGCCGACATTGACGGCAACGACGACATCTTCGAACTCCTGCGCAAGCTTGATCCCACGGCGTAGCTCGCCCGCGTTTCTCCAGGCGTTGGCAGCCAACTCGCTTTCAGGGATCGGCTCCTCCAACCAGGGGCAGCCCTCATGGTTGCTGACCTCCGCTTCGAGCCAGATGCCCAGCATCACTTTGATCGGTAGCTGGTGCCGCCGAATCAGCTTGAGGGTGAGCGCGGAGTTTTCCCCGGCGTCGTAGAGGCGGATCAAGTTGAAATCGTGCGCGACGAGAATCTCGAGGTCTTCAAGAATTTGATCGGCGCTCGGGTTCACGGCGCCATGACCACGATCTGGATGCTGGCCTTCCCGAAACCCCGAGTAGGCAACGGCCATGACTTCCCCAGCGACGAGCGCGTCGGGCAACTGCCGGCCGGGTTCCGTAGAGATCGGCGCATCGACCTCGCGGGACACGGAGGAGCCTCCGGCGGCCGAGATCGCGAGAGCGGGAATTCCCTCTGTTGCTTTCATGGGTTGGGCCCTGAGGAGCTGTGCAGAGTTTGTTCGAGTGACGAACAAACCGGCTTACCCTAGTCGGGATGCCCAATTCTCAAGAAAAAATCAAGGAAAAGATCGCGCCAGCCAGTTCCGTTGAAGGCAGAAAGATGCAGGCCGTGCTTTTGCTAAGGATTTACGGATAGGTCGAGGCGCGGTCGACATCGCTGGCTGTGACCGCCCCGCGGCGTCGCTCGAGCTCCGCCCGAACCTCGTGCGCCTTTTCTTCGGTGATTTGGTAGGAGGCGACGATCCAGATGGCGATGGCGGAGGTGATCATCGGCACGAAGATATCGAACAAGCGCATCAGCAGGAGTGTCGACTCCGTCTGCGCTCCTTCGAGCTCCACTTCGAAGCCGGTTGCCTCGAGAAGCAAGCCGCCGCCCGCGAGCGCCGCAGCCATGCCGAGCTTGACCACCCACCAGTAAATCGACCCGAACATGCCCTCTCGACGCTCGTTGGTTTCGAGCTCGTCGAGGTCGACGACGTCGGCGATCATGGATCCCATCAGGGTGAAGAGCCCGCCGAGCCCGAACGCCATCAATGGCGCAGGCAGAAGCAAGAGCCACGGCACCTCTGGGTTGTAGCACCACCACTTGAGGCCGTAGCCGAGTATGGAAACGCCCGTCGCCACGTAGAACGCGCGACGTTTGCCGATCTTGGTTGCGAGCCAGGTGATCAAGATGATCACGAAAAAGGTACCAGCCGCCGAAAGGGTGCCCGAGTAGCCGACGTACTCTGCGCCCAGGACCTTATCGCCGGCGAAGACGTAGTAGATGATGACGTAGAACTGAAACGAGGAGATCAGCATGAAGCCGTTGAAGACCAAGAAGGTCGCGGCGCAAAGCTTCAAGAACGGTCGGAATCGCAGCGTTGCGGCGAAGCCTTGGAAGAAGTCGATCATGCTCGCGACGAGGGGGCTCTTCTCGGTTCTGCGTTTCGCTCTGTCGGCGCGCTCCGGCTCGTAGAGGTGGGCCACGGCGTCGGCGCGGTAAGGCTCTTTCAAAAAGATCGCCGGTAAGATTCCCACACCGGCCGTCAGCACGCCGATCACGATCGCCAGCCCTGCTGCCCCAGTCACCATGTCGTCGAAAAATGGCTCGTACTGCATGAAGAGGAGGAACCAGGGAGAGATCACGTAGGCGAGCTGACTGAAGAAGTTCTGTACCCCCATGAGCCGGGTTCGTTCGTGATAGTCGGGCGTCAGCTCGAAGCCGAGTGCGACCCAGGGCGTCGCAAAGACGGTGTACGCCAAGTAGAAAATCACCGAAATCCCGAGAAACACCCAGAAATAGAAGCTCTCGCTCCGCCCCTCGGGCAGCTGCCAAAGCAACGCGAACATCAGGCCTGCCGTAATGGCGCCGACGAAGATATACGGTCGCCGCCGTCCCCACTTCGACCGCGTATGGTCGGAGATGTACCCCATCAAGGGGTCGGTCAACGCATCGGTGAGCCGCGGTAGCGCGCCAAGCAGGCCGACGAGCCATGGGCTCATGCCGAGCCCGAGATTCAACACGATGATCATGCCGCCGCTCGCGGCAGCAAGCAGGTTGTTGACGAAACCGCCCAAGCCGTAAATCAGCTTGTGCGGGATCGAGATGCGATCCTCGGGAGCGGTCTCGTAGTGCTTCGAGCCGGAGGCCATCACTGGGCGCGCTCGAAGACTCGGACGTAATCGACGAGCATCTCTGCTGGGAAGATCGAGCTCGGAGGGTTGGGTACGGGTGCCCCGCCCACGGCCAAGTTCAAGAGCATGAAGAACCCGTTGTTGAAGACCCAGTCGCCTCGCCCGATCACTTCCGAGCTCCGGATGATGTGGTAAACCTCGTCATCGACGAGGTACGTCATCCGGCCCGGGTCCCATTCCACCGCAAAGACATGAAAGTCGTCGGCGAAGGTTTCATCGCCGGTAAGCTCGACGCTGCCTCCGAGCGGCGCGCCGCCTGAGTAGCCAGGTCCGTGAATGCTGCCCTTGACCACTGCCTTGTCCCGCCCGAAATTCTCCATCACGTCGATTTCACCGCAGCCTGGCCAGGGCACCTCGTCGATGTTTGCGCCGAGCATCCAAAACGCGGGCCACAGGCCCTGGCCTTCCGGGATCTTGATGCGCGCCTCGAATCGGCCGCGCTCCTGCTCAAATCCGCACTTCCCGCCGTCGCAGTCGTAGACCTTGGTCTTGATGCGGGCGGAGGTGATCGTACCGTCCCGGCTACCGCACGGTCCGCTGGGCGCGTTGGCACACTGCGCCGTAATCACCAGGTTTCCGTCCTCTATCCGGACATTGTCTGGAGAAGCGGTGTACTCCTGCCACTCATTGTTGCCCCATCCGGCGGCTTCGTCGTCCGGGCCGTAGCCGGTCTCGATCGTCCAGAGCTCAGACGAAGGTGAGGTGCCGGAATTGAACTCGTCGGCCATCGTCAAAACCCATTGCGCAGGAGGTTCAACGATTTCGCTCGATGAGTCGCAACCCGTGTTGAGCGGGCCGACGGCAGTGAAGAGGGCTAGCGTGTAGAGGATAGGTACGGTTCTGGTCATAGGGCTTCTCGCAGTTCAGAAAAATAAAGAGTCGGTTGGTCGAGTGCGGCTTGCAGCATGAGGGTAGCGGCGCCTACCGCAATGCCCCACTCGTTTAATCCCGTGGTTCGGATGAGGGTATCGCGGATCGACTCGGGCAAAGACAAACCGCGGATGGTGCTGCGCACACCGTCGAGCAACAGGTCGCCCGCGCGCGCGATGCCGCCGCCGAGCACCACCATTTTCGGGTTGAGCAGGTTGAGCATGTTGGCAATGCCGACGCCCAGCTTGTCGCCCGCGTACCGAATCAATTCGACCGACACCGGGTCGCCATCGAGCGCTGCATCCACCAACTCGTCGATACTTGCGGGCGGCCGCCGGTCCGAGCCGCTTGCGCGCAGCTCTTCTTTGGCACGCTCGAGAAGCGCGGGCGTTCCGATGAATGTGGTGAGGCATCCGTTGAGGCCGCAGACGCATGGGGGCCCGTCTGGATCGATGGAGCTATGGCCGATTTCGCCTGCAATTCCGCCGCTGCCTCGAAAGATGCGTCCTTCGATGATGAGTCCGGCGCCGACGCCGGTGGCCACCTTGATGTACGCGAGATCGATGGTCGCTAAGCCGGCGCCCCACCAGAGCTCGGCGAGGGCGCCCAAGTTGGCGTCGTTGTCGACGAACACGGGGCGCTCGAACTCGCCCTCGAGGTGCTGGGCAATGTTGTAGCCCTTCCACTTTGGTAGGATCAGCGGAAGCAGCTCGCCGGGTCGCTCGCGGTCCACGGGGCTGGGAACCGCCACCCCGATTCCGACCAGCTCGGAGGGCTGCAGGCCTTTCTCGTCGAGGACGGAGCGCACCGCTGTCGTCATTTGTTGCAGAGCGAGCTCGGGCTCATCGCGGACCCGAGCAGGCGCAGACCACGTCGCTTGGATATTGCACCGCAAGTCCGTCAGAACGCATGAAATGTGGGTCGCTCCGAGCTCGACCCCGACGATGAAGCTCGACTGGTCTTGGAACTCGAGAATGATGGGCCGGCGACCGCCGCTGGACGCGCCGGCGTGGGACTCCCGGACCAAGCCCGTGCTGAGCAGGTCATTGACGATAGCCGACACGGTCGAACGACTCAGGCTCGTGCGCCTCGCCAGATCCGCGCGAGAGATCCCCCGTTCATTCCAGAGCAGACTTAGAATCAGTTGGCTGTGCTTCGCCCGCATCGCGGACGCGCCAAGAATCTCCGGGGTCGTTTGAAGAGCGCTTATCATTGGGGATCGCGGGTTGGCTCTCCTCTACGATCAGGCGTGATCATCGTCGTAGGTTTCGGCAGACTTCGTCTGCTAACCGAACGAAGTACGCGTGAGGCCGGCGGATGTCAAGACCGTCCGTCGGGCGATTGACCCGGCTCACGGCGTGAAGAAGCCCGCGCCGTCATACAGCGGGCTGTTGCAGGGGGCCCCCGCTGCGGGCGTGTCGCAGAGCGCGTAATTCGCCTGTCGAGCAACGTCCCAAAAACCCCAGGCATCGTCCGTGAGCTTCCAGGGCTCGTCGAAGGCCACGAAATCCATGACGGTCACCGGCCCGCCGGGGGACCGTTCCCAGGTCGCCATCAAATCCTTGTACCACTTTGCATTGACGGGGTTTGCAGCGTAGGTCTCGATTTCCTGGGTGGGAGCGGTCTGCCGCCATTTCCAGCCGGTCTCGCCGATGACGATCGGCCGGGTGTCCCCGATGGTGACGGTCACCCCCGAAGCATTGCGGTACCGGTAGTCGGAGACGGATTGGTACGTGGCCTGGGCTCTGGCGAGCGAGGCGTTCATCATGGCCTCTGCCCGCAGGGGACCTGCCGGAACCGCTTCCTGCTTCCAGTCCCAGTCCTGGTAGCGGAGGAAGGGGTAAGTGTGAATCGATACGAAGTCGATGAGCCGCAGGACGGTGTCCGGCCTTCTGCCTGGGGTGAAGCCCGCATAGAAGGTGTAGTCGTCGTTGGCCGTAGTCGGCTGCGTCACGTTATCTCGGGTCTGCGTGATGTAGCCTTCGAGGCAATTGAGCGGCATCAAGTTCCCTCCGAAGAGCGAGGTCTCGTTGCCGACGCTGACCGTGACGACGCTGGGATAGTCATTGGCCAGCTGGATGGCGGTTGCGACCTGGGAGTCGTTGATCACGCTGTCGCAGTTGTCGGCAGCCGCCCCCGTGAGGCCCTCCAGGAACAGCCCCTGCTGGAACCGCATGTCGGGGAAATTCGCCTGCGCAAGCTGCAGGATTCTCTCGGACACTGTGTCACCGCCAAAAAGACGGATTAGGTTGTAGCCGGCGGTCTGCAACAGGCTGAGGTCCTGAAGAATGTCAGCGTCACTCGGTACATCCCCGGTGCCCGGGCCCGTACCACGGTACGGGCCATAGTTGATCGCCGTGCCGGTCGTGTAGATGTCCGGCAGGGGCCGTAGCGTAATCCCTGGGTCACCGCCGCCCCCGCCCGGCGCACAGAACGAGATGTTGTCGTAGAAGTTGCCGGCGCCTTCGAAGTTGCTGGCACGCGTCACGAAGCCGAACTGCAGGATCTGGCCGACGAGGGCCGGGTTGCTCAGGTCCAAGGTGAGCGAGTACGTCGCCCAGCCGGCCGGAAGGCTCGTCGTATCGAGCACGACGCTGTTGGTGATGGCGAAGCCCGCGTTCGGGTCCAGCGTCTGGATGAATGCCTCCGCGGTCGTTGCACCCCCGATGTTGCCGGGCTTGGCGTCGAAGGTGAAGGTGAACGTCCGGCCAATGTCGGTGACGAGGATCGGATTGATCTCTCGAAAGACGATGGTGTCGACCAGGTCGGTGCCGTTGAAATGACCTTCGCCCGGCTGGCAGCAGTCGTAGTTGCTGAAGACCACGAGTTGGTTGTTGCCCTGGCCGGGGCCGCCTTCACCGGTCGCGATCGCGGAGACTTGTCCCGTGGTGGTCGGCGCGGGGAATGGACCGAAGCCGAACTTGAAGGCGCCGGTTCCGCTAAACACGTTGCCGAAGTAGAGCCATTGGTCGCTCTGCAGCGCGTCTGGCGCGCTGGGGTTGAGCGCCTCGAAGTCCTGTTCGTAATCGCAGACGATGGTCGACTCGCAGGCGTTGTTGACGCAGCTGAGGCCGCTGGGGCACTGGGCATCTTCGTTGCACTGGACGCAGCTGCCCGCACCGTCGCAAACGCCGGGGCCGGGTCCAAAATCGCAACCGGTGTTGATGCCATCGTTCTGTGGGCTGCACGAACCATCCGCTGGATCGCAGACGTCGGTCTGGCACTGGATGCCGTTGTCCGGGCAGGTGTCGGGTGCGCAAAGGCCTTCGCAGACGCCTGCGCTGCACGTGCCGGGGAAGCCGCCCGTGGTGCACAGGTTGCTGTCGTCGTTGGTGAACTCACACGCACCGGCGACGCAGGCGTTGTCGGTGCAGTCGTTGTTGTCCTCGCAGTCGGCGTCGACCGTGCAGGCGACGCAGTTGCCCGCGCCGTCACAGGTCCCGCCGGCGGGCGGCGAGCAGGCGTTGCCCGCAGCAGCGCCGGGGTCGGGCGTGCAGATCGCGCTGTTGTCGAGCGGGTCGGCCGAGCACACCTCCGGGCTGCACACGTTGCCCTGATTGCAGGGGTCCGGCGCGCAATTGTCGATATCCTGGCAGTTGCCGTCACAGAAGACGCCGTCCGGCGGGTCGCAGTCTTCGCCGGGCTCGAGCACTCCGTTGCCGCAGCCCGGCGCCACGGTGCAGTCGACGGCAATGGTTCGCCGGGCCGCGTTGTTGTTGCTGCCATCGGGGAGAATCCCGGTGCAGCTGCCGAACCCGTCGTCGGACACGGCGACGATGATTTCGCAGAGCCCAACGTCGGTGCACTCCACGGTGTTGACCACGGTTTCGCATCCGCTCACCGTCTCGCAGCTTGCCGCGGTATCGGAGCCGATGGTCGCGACGTTGCCGCACGCACCCGCTGTTTGCACGGCGACCGTCACGTCATCGCCGTCCGGGTCGTAGACCTCGGTCGCGATGTCGACGAGGCTGCCGACGGCTTGCGTCGTCGGGGTGACTAGAATCTGGCGGTACTCCGCACACTGGTTGAACGAGCCGTCGCTATTGACGCCGCCGTAGCGGGGAGCGTGGATGCAGGCCAGGACGACTTCGCCCGGCGTCGTCGAATCGGTGTCGACCACGACCGAGAGCTTGCCCGTGCACTCGGTGTTTCCGGTATTCGACACCGCAAAAAACTCGAAGTGACAAGGTCCGGCCGG